>Ga0307372_10002232_pt1 | contig 32438 bp, 20 predicted proteins | sample OX1MG_FD_202533 | JGI IMG/M metagenome (GOLD analysis project Ga0307372, IMG submission 202533) | Soil microbial communities from Risofladan, Vaasa, Finland - OX-1 | ecosystem: Environmental > Terrestrial > Soil > Coastal area > Acid sulfate soil | place: Finland: Risofladan, Vaasa | collected... | reverse complement strand
ACCCACCACGCCCGTCATTCATCCTTTTGACACACGGAGCGCGGACGCTGCGCGCGCCCTTGCCAAAAAGCTCGATCCAGCCGGTGTTCACGCACGCACCGGCTGCGTACTCCACGCCAGCTACCTTCCCGCCAAGCTGGCGTGGCTTGCGGAGACCCAGCCTCAAACCATGAGGAAGAGCCGCTGGTGGATGTCCTTTGGCGAATATCTCTTCTTCAAACTTTTCGGGCGACACGCTGCCTCAACCAGCATGGTATCCGGCTCGGGCTTGTGGAATCAGAACCAGAACACCTATGACCCGGAAACGCTCCGAGCCCTGCCTGCGCAACCGGAGCAGTTTGCCCCGGAAAGCGAAATGGACAAGCCCGTGGACACTCTGGTCGCGGCCTACCGCACGCAATGGCCCGAATTTTCCAACATTCCCTGGTTCCCTGCCCTGGGTGACGGCGCATGTAACAATATTGGGAGCGGAGCTTGCCACCGCAACCAGTTGGCGCTGATGGTGGGGACCAGCGGAGCCCTGCGGTCGGTGGTGGAGGCGGACCGGATGGAAACACCGGGCGGCCTGTGGGTTTACCGGCTTGACCGCAAGCGGTTTGTGGTGGGCGGAGCCTTGACTGATGGCGGCGCAGTTTACGCCTGGATGAAGCGACTGCTGAATCTGCCTGGAGATGAAGAGGTCGAAACGGCCCTGCAGGCCATGCCGCCGCTAAGCCATGGGCTGACCGTGCTGCCGCTCTTCGCCGGCGAGCGTTCGCCCGGCTGGAGGGGTGATGCGCGCGCCGCTCTGATCGGTCTTGGTTCGGAAACGTCCTCCATCCAGATTCTGCGCGCCTCGCTTGAAGCGGTCGCGCTTCGCTTCCGGCTGATCTATGACATTCTGAAGCACAGCTTGGGCGCGCCCCAACAAATCATCGCCAGCGGCGGCGCCTTGCTGTACTCGCCTGCCTGGACGCAGATGATGGCGGATGCGCTGGCTTGCCCTGTTACTCCGTGCCTTGAAAACGAAGCCACCAGCCGAGGCGCAGCACTCGTAGCATTGGAAAGGCTGGGTGCAATCCCCAGTGTTGCCGCTGCGCCCCCGCCATTGGGTGATCCCAGCGAACCCAATCCAGTAAGCGTGCTTCGATACGAGCAAGCGCTGGAGCTTCAAAGTAGCCTTTACGTGAAATTGTTTGGGGATAGTTAAAGGTTGGCTCCTCGGCCAGGACTCGAACCTGGAACCCTTCGGTTAACAGCCGAATGCTCTACCATTGAGCTACCGAGGAATGGCGGGGACGATCGATTGACTGGCAAAACCTTGAAGCGAACCAAATTTATAACATGCAGGTAACTGAGCGGTCAATGGATAGTTTGGGAAACTCGTGCTGGCGGCCAATTTCGGCGGCAGACAGAATATCATGGCTCGCCCAGACACAGCCGTCGCAAGGTCACGCCGCGAGAAACTCAAGCGTCGAAGTAGGTCTGAAAATCACACACGCCGCAAGAGCTTCCCTGGAGGACCCGGTCAGACCTTTTTCTCATCCGGCTTCTTATCGTCGGAAGGACTCAGGCCGCCTTTCATGGCTTCCTTAAACTCCCGGATGCCTTTGCCCAATCCCCGGCCCAAATCCGGCAACTTGCCGGGGCCGAAAATGATCAGGACAATGACCAGAATAAAGATCAGGTGAATGGGTTGAAACAAACCGTCAAACATGCAACCTCCTGCCTTGGCTAATCAGAAAATTCGATGCATAGCCCTGCCGCTGATTCATTATAGCTCATGCCACTCCCAAACCCAATCACGATTTGCGTTTGCGGAAAATCATGTCTTCCGGCTCCCGGCCGCGCATTTTCCAGAGTTGGCGGTGGAGCGAGGCATAGCTTGAGGTAATAAAGTCCTTCGTGTCAAAGCCCAGCCTGCGCGCCGTGGTCAGAATCCACAGCTCCGGGCCTTCCAGTTCCAGGAAATTACCCACCGGCGTCTCATCAAACACCACGGTGGCCGAGCCGCCGAACTTTGAACGCGAGCAGGGCGCGAAGGTAGTACGGTATTTCTCATACCGGTAGAAAACCTTCAGCCCTATTGATTCCAGGATGGCCCGCAGTTGTTCACCCGCTTCGATTGAGGTCTCGCTTTCGTCGCGTACCTTATACCACTTGGAGAGGCGCGGCGGGCCTTTGAAGGTCAGCAAGCTATCTCCATTGGTGAACCGGAGCCGCAGCAGACACCGTGATTTATATAGCCTGCGGTCGGGAAAGTCAAACAGCAAGTTCCTCTCAAACTGGCGGGGCTTGACGCGCTTGAATCCCGCCTGGATCAGCTTGCGCTGCATGGAGCGCGGGTTTTCGACCGGCAGCTTGATCTCAGTTTCGCGGTTGGGCTTCATGGAAGATGATCAACTCTGGAGCGTTTAGCGATAACTCGGTGCATTTCCGCAATGCACCCCCAACCTTGTCTTTGAAACGGCCCATGCGGTCCAAACGCTGCTGGATATTTGATCCGCCAGTTTCGCATCCCGCGCAGAACTGCCCGCCATCCTGAAGCCGCACAGAGTGATTACAAACCCCAGCGGCTAAAATTGCCGTTCCACAGTGAATTGGGCCAGCGATTGGAGTGCGTCTTTATAGGGCGAATCCGGGAAACCCACAAGTGAGCTCTGGGCCAGCTTCGCAAAGTGCCGAGCTTTGGCCCGGGCGGCATCCAACACTTCGTAGCGATCGATCATTTCGGAAATTTCGGAAAATTGCACGGATTGAAAACCGCCTTCCTGAAGCACCAGGGCAATCCGTTCAGCCTCCTCCGGCCGGCACTGGGGCAGCAGATAGATGAGCGGCAACGTGACCTTGCCTTCACGCAGATCACTGCCAATAGGTTTGCCCAGCAATTCCTCCGAGGAAGTAAAGTCCAAGATATCATCGATCACCTGAAAAGCCAGGCCCAGATTGGCGCCAAAGGAACCCAGCCGAATCTCGTACTCCTCGCCCATACCTCCCAGCAACGCGCCCATCCGCAGACACGCGGAAAACAGGCAGGCCGTCTTGCGGTAGGCCAGCTCCAGATAATCGTCCTCATTCAGGTCTATCCGCTTCAACTGGCCCATCTGGATCAGTTCGCCTTCCACCATCACTTGCGTCACGCCGATGAGGATGTCCAGAATGCGGAAATTGCGCTCTGCCAATGCAATGTTGAAGGCCTGCATGTAGAGCCAGTCGCCGGCCAGCACGCTGGTGTGGTTACCCCAACGCGAGTTGGTGGAGGGTCGGCCGCGGCGCAGGCCAGCTTCATCAATAATATCGTCATGCACCAACGTGGCCGTGTGAATCAACTCCACCACGGCCCCCAGGCGGATGGCCGCTGCCCCTTCGTAGCCGCAAAGCTTTGACGCCAGCACCACCAGCGCCGGACGCAGCCGCTTGCCGCCGCTCGATTGAAGGTATTGGCCAATTTCGGTGATGGCCTGGACGGTGGAAACACTCTGGCGCCGAAGCTCTTCTTCAACCAGGGCAAGCTCAGGTCGCACCAACTCAAAAATCTCCCGTGCCTTTGGGTCCTTCAGGGCTTCTAGACGGGGATTTTCCGTTGTGGGGTTCATCTTTGGATTCATTGCGTCTTCGCCCGGCGAGTTCCGCGCCCGCGTCAAGTCTCTTCATCGTCCCATAAAAGGCAGCCTATGTGAAGCCGGAAGTTTGGCGGTTTGGCGGCGGTAGCGGCGGTCTCTGACCGCCGAAAGCTGTTGAAAAATAAAATCCGCCGGTCAGAGACCGCCGCTACAACAAACTGACCCACTGCCGTTTGCAGCAGAGGCGCGTCAACTCCGCGCTATAAACTGAAAAACCGCTCAAAGTTCCTGACTAAATTCGCACCTATCTCCTCTTCGCTTAAACCGTGCAGCCCGGCCAGTTGCATCGTAACCTCGCGCACGCGCATGGGCTCATTGCGCTGGCCGCGAAACGGCACGGGGGAGAGAAAAGGGCAGTCGGTTTCAGCCAACAGCCGGTCCAACGGAATTTGCCGGGCCACATCGCGCAGAGGCCCTGCATTCTTGAAGGTTATGTTCCCCGCGAACGAAACCATGAATCCCATCTCCATCAGTTCGGACGCATCCTCCAGCGTTCCCGTGAAGCAGTGGAGAATTCCACCCCGCCATTCGCTGTTGGTGCCGGAGCCATTCGCTCGACTCCGGCCCAAGAACTCCTTCATAATCCGCCGAAAATCCGGCCAGGCGTCGCGGCAATGGATGATCACCGGCAGCGAAGCACGATGCGCTAATTCGAGTTGCCGCTTGAGCACTTCCTGCTGCGCCTCTCGCGGCGAGTGATCGTAGTAATAGTCCAACCCGATCTCGCCGATGGCGACGAGCTTGGGCCGCGCGGCAATCTTTTCAAGGCTCTCGAAATCGCCGTCTGCGGTCTTTTGGGCTTCGTGCGGATGGATGCCGGCGGCGGCATAGATTCCATCGTGCTTTTCAGCCAGCGCTTGGGCCTCGCCAAGGTGTTCCGGCTCGCCGCTGGGGATCACCAACAGATAACAAAGGCCCGCCGCCCACGCCCGCTCAATGACGGCTTCGCGGTCCTCATCAAACTCCGGCCCGGCAATGTGGCAGTGCGAATCGACCAGTAGGGTCCGTTGTCCGTTGTCAGGAGTCAGTTGAGTGCTCAATTCGCTTGTGGTCCCTTGCGCGATGATCTTCACCCGGGCCGATAGACGTTAGATACGCGTTGAGTTTTGGACCTAGCTCTCGAACGAGCGGCTTGATTGTGTTGAGCGAGTCTTGGTCGAGAAGACCGCGATTGCAGGCCCGCCGCAACCAGTGCTTCGTCTCATTCAACGAGCCACGGGCGATTCTCACGAACCTTCTGTTATCCTGATAGCTGCCCCGCCCACAACCTTCCGCGATGTTCGCGCCGATACTGTCGGCGGAACGAATGATCTGCTTTCCAACGGTGTCCCGGGCAAACAGATCCCATTTGCGGACGACAGACCAAACTATGTCTGCCAACTTGCCCGCCAATTGATAAACCCTCAATTCTTCAAACTGTGTCTTCTCCACAAGTGGCATCCGACGATGGCAACGGACAACTGACCACGGACGTCATTTTAAGCGGGTGCCGTTCGGCACGTCTTCCTTAAATGTGGCCAGTACCGGACGGCCATTTTCGCCCACCGAGGCCGCCACCACCATGCCGTTTGATTCCACCCCGCGCAGCTTGCGCGGCGCGAGATTCGCCACCAGCACAATCTTCAGGCCTACGAGTTCGGCAGGCTGGTAATATTCGGCGATTCCAGCGCACACCTGCCGCACTTCCGTACCAATATCCACCATTAGTTTCAGGAGTTTCTTCGCACCGGGAATCGCTTCCGCCGAAACCACCTGTCCCACGCGCATTTCGACCTTGGAGAAGTCCTCAATGGTGATTTTGCTCTCCGTTGTGGTTGGAGCTTGTTGTGTTGCCGGTTGCAACGGAGGTTGAGCTGGCGGAGTTGGCGAAGTGGCTGCAGTGTGCTCCGGAGTTTGAGGTTGATTTTCCGCAATTACCCCTTTCGCCGTTTCTGGTCGCCAGTCATAGACCGGCGCTACAGCTCGCTCATGCGCGCGGTCAGCTTCGGCGAGTTCGCGCAGGCGGACCAGGGTTTTCTCTTTGTCAAGGCGCGGGAAGATGGGTTCCGGCTTGCCGACCTTTGTGCCAGGTTTGAGTTGGCCCCACTGCAAATCATCTAGCCTTTGACCCGCAATGCTGCCCTCGCAGCCTAGCTGCTCCCACAGGCGTTGCGAGGCTACGGGCATGAAAGGCGAAAGCAGTACAGCAGCACACCGCAAAACGTCCGCCGTGACATAAAGGCTTTCGTTCAGCAATTGTTGCCCGGTTTCGTCCTCTGCGGCGGACCGCGGCTCCTCGTCTGGCTGGCGGACGTCAAACCCGGGAGGCGGAAAGGGAGAGCGCTTGATCGATGCTGCAAGGGCCCAAGGCTCGCTTGAATTGAGGAAGCTGTTGAGATCGCCCACCACGCCGGACACACCCGCAAGAGCCCGGAACAGGTCGCAGCCGTCGATGTGCCGCCGAAAGTCCTTCAACAGGCCGTAGAGAGACTCCCGAAGTACCGGCACTTTCTGGCTTCGGTCAGCGTCCTGTCGGCGCGGAATCCTCCCCTGGGCGTACCGTTGGATCATCGTTATCGTGCGGTTCGCTAAGTTGCCTAAATCGTTGGCCAGATCAAAGTTATACCGGTCGATTAGCCCGTCGTACGAAAAACTCCCGTCCTGTCCGAAGGGCGTATCGCGCAGCAGGTAGTAGCGCAGCGCGTCATTACCCGGAGCACCCATCTCGTCGAGCGCCTGGACAGTAGGCTCGGGATAAACTACGTTGCCCTTGGACTTACTCATCTTGTCCCGCTCGTAATAAATCCATCCGTGGGCGAAGATGGTTTTCGGCAAAGGCAGGCCGGCCGCCATGAGAAAAGCAGGCCAATAGACGGCATGGAAGCGAATGATGTCCTTGCCGATCATGTGGACTACTTCTGCAGGCCCTTCCGCGCCCATCCAGTATTTCTCGAAGTCCTTGCTGCGCTCGTCGCCCCGGAATCCGATTCCAGTCAGATAGCTGGTGAGCGCGTCATACCACACATAAACCACCTGATCAGGATCGTCCGGCCAGGGAATGCCCCATTTGAGTCGCCTGCGGCTGATCGAAATGTCGCGCAGCCCGCTTTTGACGAAGCTTTCCACTTCGTTCATGCGGTAGCTTGGCAGAACGAACTCGGGATGCTCTTCATAGTGCTTCAGCAAACGGTCCTGAAACGCTGAAAGCTTGAAAAAATAATTTTCCTCGCGAATCAATTCCGCCGGCCTTCCGCAGATGTCACAGTCGGCAGGTTCGGGACTGTCGGAGACATAGCGCTCGTCAAAAATGCAGTAGCGCCCCTCATATTTCTTCTTTTCAATGTATCCCGCCTTATCAGCTTGCCGGATCATCCAGTGGACGGCCTTAACGTGATCGGGATTCTGCGACGTGTGGACAAAGCGGTATTCACTGATCCCGAGCGTCCGCCACAAGTTCTTGAACAATTCGCGCTTTTCGGCGACGAATTCCTCGACCGGAACGCCAGCAGCATCCGCTGCTCGCTGAAGCTTCTCGCCGTGCTCATCCGTGCCGGTGAGGAACACCACGTCATAGCCGCACATCCGCTTATAGCGGGCGATGGCATCACACGCGATGGTGGTGTAGGCCGAACCCACATGAGGGCGGGCGTTCGGATAGTAAATCGGCGTGGTGAGGTAGAATTTAGGTTTTTGTTGCGTGACATCCATCAGGCTTGCTCCAAATCATGAATACACGACGTAGGGGCGGGCCTTGTGCCCACCCGCATAGCGGACTCTCTCCCCGTCCGGTGGCGGGCGGCCACCAGGGCCGCCCCTACTTCCGGGCTTGATACGCGGCAAGTGCATCCACCATCACCTGCTTCAGCGGCACGGCCTTTTCCTCCGCCAGCCGCCGGCAATCCTCGTATTCGGGCGCCACGTTCATCACCCGTCCATTGCAACTTGCCACTTTCATGCGCACCGCGCCATGGGGCGTTTCAACGGTCGCCCACTCGCGAGCCAACGTCTTGCGGCGGGCCTCGTGAATCCGCAAGCCAATGGTAGTGGTCTGCTCGAAGACGAGCGCGGCAAGAGCCTCAGCGCGTTCCGGCAGGCAAAGAATCGAAATGTGAAGGCCCAGGCGGTTTTTCTTCATCTGAACTGATCCGCAGGTCACATCCAGAGCGCCGACCGCGAAGGCTCGTTCCGCCAAATAGCCATAAAGCTGCGGGCTCATGTCGTCAACATCGGCCTCAATGACAGAGACGATTTCCCCGCCCGCCGCCGCTTCAGAAGCCATCAGGCTTTCGCCCAGGAATAGCCTCACCACATTCGGATGCCCGGGGAAATCCCTGGTGCCCGCGCCATAGCCAATGCACTCCACCTTGAGTGGTGGCATGGGGCCGAAGCTCTTCGCAAACGCGGTCACGATCGCGGCGCCGGTCGGCGTCACCAGCTCCGCCTCGATTCCCGAGGAATACACTGGCGCGCCTTTCAGCAACTCCGCGGTGGCGGGAGCGGGGACGGGGAGCGAACCGTGCGCCGCCTGCACCCGCCCGCTGCCCACATTCAGCGCCGAGCATCGCAATTCGTCAATCTCCAGCATCTCGAAACCCAGGCACGCGCCGGCAATGTCCAACACCGCATCCACCGCGCCCACCTCGTGAAAGTGGATGGACTGGGGCGGCTTGCCGTGAATTGCGCCCTCGACTTCCGCAAGGCGGCGGAAGATGAGCGCCGCTTTCTCTCTTACCGTGGGCGGAAGCTCGCTCGCGGCGAGAATCTTCTCGATATGATGAAGGTGGCGCTCCGGCTGCTTCTCCGGCGAGGTGATTTCCACGTGAGTTGCGGTAATGCCCGAGCGGCTGACGCGAGAGACCTTGAAATCAAACTCGCCAATGGGGATCTTCCGCAGTTCGCGCAGAAGGCCGTCCGCGCTCACTCCCGCATCAATCAAAGCGGCCAGGCACATGTCGCCGCTGATGCCGGAGGAACATTCGAGATAGGCTGATTTCGCCATGAGGGTTGTGTAGAACTTCGTAGCGGCGGGCCTTGTGCCCGCCCCTGGGCGACCACAAGGGTCGCCCCTACGGGATGTTCGCTGATCTGAACAGTATTGGGATTACACCAGCCTCGGCAGAATCTCTCCCGCCGGGCCGCGCAGCACCCATTGGGCGAGATGGTCAAGCGGCGTCGGCTCCGGATTGATCACCGCCAGCTTCGCGCCCTTGCCGTAGGCCACGCCGGCAAGTCCCGCCGCCGGATACACCACGCCGGCAGTGCCCACCACCATGAAAATGCCGCCGCGCTCGCTGGCCTTGTTGGCTAAATCCCATTCAATTTCCGGCAAGGGCTCACCGAACCACACCACCGCCGGGCGGATCAGCCCGCCACAGGCACAGCGAGGAGGCAGCTCACGCAGCGGCACATCCTCATTCTTTTCAATCTTGCTGCACTCCACACAGCGCAGGTACCACAGGTCGCCGTGCAGCTTCAAGGGTTGCTCGCTCCCGGCGCGGTCGTGCAATCCGTCCACGTTCTGAGTGATCAGCGTGAAAGCGGTGGTCTTGCCATTGCCGCCGGTCTTGCGCCGCTGGAGCTCCGCCAAGGCAAAATGCCCGGGGTTGGGCTGGGCCTGCTTCACAATGGACCGCCGCCAGTCATACCATTCCCACACCAGGCGCGGATCGCGGCCAAAAGCTCCCGGCGTGGCCAGTTCCCCAGCAGAAAAGTTGCGCCACAGGCCGTCCTTGCCGCGAAAGGTGGGCACGCCGCTTTCCGCGGAGATACCCGCCCCGGTCAGAACTGTGACGTTTACGGCTTCGTCGATGGCCTGGCGCAACGAGCCGCACTGGGTCTGTATCGGATCGTCCACTGCGCCTCGGGTTGAGTTGAATGCCTGAAAATTGGCCAATATCGATACTATGCTGCGCGGGAAAATGTTGTCAATCGATTGGGGCCAGGGGGTGTGCGACATAAAAGTGATAGCTTTGGCCAAGTGACTGAAAAATCAGCGTTATCTTCGCGTAGGTGATACGCACAGACGCCATTGAATCCCCCGCTACGCTGTAGGGCTAGCAAGGAACGAAGCCGGGCGGCAGATCGATACCTTTGAGTACGGCCTACGCTCAGACAGGTTCGCATCTACAGATTCATCGCTGGTTCGTAAAATCAAGCACTTACACGCACATCCGGCATATCACCAGCGGACTTCGGGCCAGTGCTCCCACTTTTATGTCGCGCACCCGGGCCAGGGGTAGTGACTCAGTTTGGCGATTCTTTATCAGTGTATTCGTTTCCCGTCATTCCCGCGAAGGCGGGAATCCAGTCCGCAAATCGGAGTGGCATTCTGAACTCGTGCAGAAAAAAGGCTCGTCTCTGACATGGATCCCCGCTTTCGCGGGGATGACGGCGGCGAACCATGTCAGGAAATATCAAACTGAGTCACTACCGAGCCAGAAGGCCAGGGGGAAGCGCACGGCTTGCTAATCCTCCAAACCAACCCTAGAATGGATAAGAGGGACAGCTTCGGCTTCTAATCATTGGAGACACATGGGAAGTAGATTCTTTGAAATCGCGCTGGGCAAGGTCATCGGCACCAAGAACGACCGCGAGTTGAAGGCACTCGAAGCCCGGGTGGAGTCCATCAACCGGCTGGAGCCGGAAATGCAGAAACTCGCGGACACGGACTTTCCACCCTTAACTGCCAAGTTCAAGCAGCGGTTGGCGGCCGGTGAGACGATTGATGGCATTCTGCCCGAAGCCTTCGCGCTATGCCGCGAAGCCGGCCGCCGCACCCTCGGCATGCGCCACTTTGACGTGCAATTGATTGGCGGCATGGTGCTCTATCAGGGCAAGATCGCGGAAATGAAAACCGGCGAGGGCAAGACGCTGGTGGCCACGCTTCCCGTGTATCTAAATTCGCTCGAAGGCAAGGGCGTTCATGTGATCACCGTGAATGATTACCTAGCCAAGCGCGACGCCGCCTGGATGGGACCCATTTACCGCCTGCTGGGCCTGAGCGTGGGGGTGATTGTCCATGACCTGGACGACGAAGAGCGGCGCAACGCTTACCACGCCGACGTCACCTACGGCACCAACAACGAGTTTGGTTTCGATTATTTGCGCGACAACATGAAGTTCGAGCTGGCCGATTGCGTGCAGCGCGAGCACCATTTCGCCATTGTCGATGAGGTGGACTCGATTTTGATTGACGAGGCGCGCACCCCGCTGATCATTTCCGGCTCCTCCGAAGAATCCACTGAAAAGTATTATCGCATTGACAAAATCATTCCGCAGCTCAAGCCGGAAGAAGATTACGACGTGGATGAGAAGCTGCGCACCGCCAGCATCAAGGAAACGGGGGTTGAAAAGGCCGAGAAGCTGCTGGGACTGGAGAACCTTTACGATCCCGCCAATGCGGATTACATCCACCACATCTACCAGGCGCTGAAGGCCCATGCGCTGTTCCACCTCGACAAGGACTACGTGGTGAAAGACGGCGAAGTCATTATCGTGGACGAGTTCACCGGCCGCCTGATGCCCGGCCGTCGCTGGAGTGACGGCTTGCACCAGGCGATTGAAGCCAAAGAAGGAGTAAAAATCGAGAAGGAAAACCAGACTCTTGCCACCATCACTTTCCAGAATTATTTTCGCATGTACAAGAAACTGGCGGGCATGACCGGCACGGCGGAAACCGAAGCGGCGGAATTTGAAAAGATATACGAGCTGGAAGTGGTGGTGATTCCGACCAACCGGGAGCTGATCCGCAATGAAAATCCCGACGTGGTTTACCGGACGGAACGGGAAAAGTTCAATGCCGTGATCGAGGAAATCAAGGAATACCACCTGCGGGGGCAGCCGGTGCTGGTGGGCACTATCGCTATTGAAAAGTCGGAACGGCTGAGCGGCGTACTGCGCAAGTCCGGGGCGTTGCCGTTGCGTCTGATCGAGTCGCTGAAAGCGGCAGGATTGGAAGGCCCCAAGATCCAGCGGTGGGCGGAATCGCTGGCGGAGCGGCACGGCCCCGCCGTGGACTGGCTGACGCGCGCCGGAGTTCCTGCCACGCAGGTTCACAAAGTGCTGAAACAGAAGGCGTTCCAGAGCACGGGGAATGGCTCAGAAGCAAATACCGTTTTTCTGCAAGCTCTTTTGAAATCGGTGAAGCGCAGCGCCGCTGACTCCCAGGATTTGATGGCGGACCCGGGTGTGGCTCAAGGAATTATCCGGCTGGTGAAGGAAACCGGGAATGGATCATCACCCGCCGCCAATAGCGACAAAATTCTGCCCGTCCTCGACTACCTGATCGGCATCCAGTGCTCTGCGGCGAGGTTCGCGGAAGTGGTGAGCCAGCGCGAACCGAAGCATAACATCCTCAACGCCAAGCAGCACGAGCGCGAAGCCTTGATCGTGGCCCAGGCGGGGCGCATCGGCGCGGTGACCGTTTCCACCAACATGGCCGGGCGCGGCACCGATATCCTGCTCGGCGGCAATCCGGAATTTCTGGCCCGGGAGGATTTCCGCAAGTCTCCGGAGAAATACCGCGAACAGGGAATTGATCCGGAGCCTCCGGAGCGTCCGCAAGTGGGCGCCCCCGAGGAAGAGTTCAAGACCTACCACGAGGCTTACGAACGCTGGCGCGACAAATGGGCACAGTTCGTCAGCCGCCATAAGTCCACAACCGATATCGAGCACGACCAGGTGGTCGCGCTTGGCGGATTGCACATCCTGGGCACCGAACGGCATGAGTCCCGCCGCATTGATAATCAGTTGCGGGGCCGCGCCGGCCGCCAGGGCGATCCGGGTTCATCCCGCTTCTACATGTCGCTGGAGGATGACCTGCTGCGCATCTTCGCCGGTGAGCGGATTTCCAAGATCATGCACCGTCTGGGAATGGAAGAGGGCGTGCCAATCGAGTCCCGCCTGATCTCGAAGCGCATTGAAGCCGCGCAAAAATCCGTGGAAGCGCAGAACTTCGAATCCCGCAAGCACCTGCTGGAATATGACGATGTGATGAACAAGCAGCGGGAAACCATTTACGGCCGCCGCAACGAACTCCTGAAAGGTCAGGACCAGAAAGAAACCATTTTCGATTCGGCCGACCGCGTGGTGGGTTGGCTGGTGACCACCTTCTGCCCCAAGGATAAGCGCTTTGACGAATGGAATATTGAAGGCTTACGCGCGGAGTTCTGGGGCCGCTTTGGCATCGATCTCCGCAAGTTTGAGAATCTGCAATTTGATCCGAAAGTCATCGATATCACCACGGATGATCTGAAGATGATCGTCCATAACCGTTACGAGGAACGGGAAAAGGTGTGGGGCAGCGAACGCATGCGCTCGCACGAACGTATGATCCTGCTGCAAGTGGTGGATTCGCTTTGGAAGGACCACTTGCTGACCATGGACCATCTGAAGGAAGGGGTTGGGCTTCGTGGCTATGGACAGCGGGACCCGCTGGTGGAGTACAAGCGCGAGGCCTATGACACGTTTGAAGCGCTCATGGACCGCATCGAAGATGAATCGCTGCGTTACCTGTTCCTGCTACGCACGCCCGACGAGGAAGAGGAAATGATCAAGCAATACCAGCGCCGCAAGCGCCGCGAGCAGGCAGAGATGAAAATGGTGGGCGCGGGCGCCGCCATGGAAAAGCCCCAGCAGGTCATCCGCAAAGAAAAGATTGGCCGCAATGACCCCTGCCCGTGCGGCAGCGGCAAGAAGTACAAGAAGTGCCACGGAGCGGGCGCTCCGCCGCCAGCAGCCGGGTCCGGCGAAGGCCAGGACCAGGCTGCAATCTGAATTCACCGTAGGGGCGGGCCTTGCGCCAGCGAACATGCCTAACGCGCAGACCCGTGAGGCCCCCACGGCCGGCCACAAGGCCGCCCCTTCGGTCGTCTATTGGTTGTCCCCACCGTCATCACCGCTATTGGGCGAGATCACGACGAAGACGATTCCACCTTGATGATATAAGCGGACCAGCGTTTGCCTGGTGGCTTGCGCCGCCAGGCGATTAAAGTCGGAAACGTTGGTCACGGGTTGACGATTGATGCTGATAATCACGTCGCCGCGCCCGATGCCCGCTTGTGCCGCGGGGCTGTTGTGATCGAGCTGCGTGATGACCACGCCATTCAGGTTCGAGGGCAACCCAAGCTGGCTGCGGACATCCGCGTCAATATTTTGTACTTGAACGCCCGCCAAGGCACCCTGAGATGGAGCCTGGCCCACTCCCGGACCTTGTCCACCTCCAGGACCTCCCTTTGCGAAATTGGCCGGTTGTTCGCCAAGGGTCAGCTTGAGAGACAGGGGCTTGCCGTTTCTCAGAATTCCGAGTGTGACTTGTGACCCCGGACTGCTGTTCGCCACCATGGAAGAGAGCAAATCCCGGCTGGGCACATTCTGGCCATTCAGCGTACGGATCACGTCTCCGGATTTCAGTCCTGCCTTCTCCGCTGGCGATCCCGGCTCAACCTGGGTCACCAGTATCCCGGAAGTATCCGGCACGTTGAACTGTTTTGCCAAGGCGGCATTCAGGTCCTCAATGCCCACACCCAGGTAGCCGCGAGTGACCTTGCCGTTCTTGATCAGCTCCTGCATCACGTGTTTGACGACGTTTGCCGGAATTGCAAATCCAATTCCATTGAAACCACCTTCACCATTGGGACCGCCGCTGGTGCTGAAAATGGCTGTGTTGATGCCGATGACCTGGCCGTGAATGTTTACCAGAGGTCCGCCCGAATTGCCGGGGTTGATGGCCGCATCCGTCTGGATGAAGTCTTCATATTGTTCGATTCCCAGGCCGCTCCTGCTCAGCGCGCTGACGCTGCCACGGGTCACCGTGAAATCAAGTCCAAAGGGATTTCCGAAAGCCATCACGATATCCCCGACGTGAAGCGAGGAAGAGTCGGCGAAGAGCGCCGTGGGAAGGCCGGTGGCGTCGATTTTGACCACGGCCACGTCCGTCTGCGGGTCGGCGCCCACCACTTTGGCGCTGAAGACACGGTGGTCAGGAAGAGTGACTTTGATGTCCCTGCCTTGTTGGACGACGTGATTGTTGGTAACGATGTAACCGTCCGATGTCACAATGACGCCGCTGCCCAAAGCGTGTTCTTTCTGCTCCTGCGGAGTGCCAGGAGCCATGTTGCCAAAGAATTGGCGGAAGAACGGGTCCATCATGAAAGGAGATTGCTGGACCTTTACCACATGCACCGACTGAATGCTGACTACGGCCGGTCTTACGTTGTCGGCGATCCGCTCAAACGCCAGGTTCATTTGCTGAAGGGTGTCGATATCGGAACCGCTGAGCCCGCTGCCGCTGGCTAGGGCAAAATGGACATTGTTTTTCCGGTTGTAGTGGGTGATGAGCGACAGAACGAGCAGCAGCAGCCCAATCAACGTCAGGCTGAGGCCCATCAGGTTATCCCGCCAGAACTGTCTATTTATGCGACGCATTTCGATAATCCTCCTTGTTCGCTGCAGCCGGATCAGACACGGCTCAGGTATCCCAATCTTTGGATGCTCCACGGCCTTGCGGCAGGAAGTCCCTGCTGTTACGGCCTCCGGTCCCAATTCCAATGACCGGCCCTAGGGTAGTTTATCTTACCAATTTCACACTTGCACACTCGATTAGACGCGGGTGACGCCGGCGAGAAAGCGGGTGGCCTGCGAAATCGTACAGGAAACTGTGGAAGCTGACACTTGAAATTCTTGGGATGTTCTCGCCTAGAACGTACACAATCCTTGTGCCTTGCCTTCAGTAAGATGCGGCACGAGCGTGAAGAGTTTTATCGAATTGTCATACCAGGGAGATCATCTTGCTCACGAGCCGCACACGCTCTGCCTGAAGGGGATGATGCCGCCGCCGCCATGCTGGACGATGGACGAGGCTTTGGCCGGGGACCGTCCCCTGCCGGTTGCCGAAAGGAAGTGAGTGAATGATCCCCGCCAAGTATCCCGTCTTTCAGCCGATGGAATTCGACTTTTCAGCATAGGCCTTCTTCATGTAAAGGTTGGCTTGGTCAAGCGCCCCTTGGGTATTATCGTTGGTTTGCAGTGCGCGCTGGTACTCATTCAGGGCGCGGTCGCGCTGCCCGGTTGCGTCGAAAATCTTTCCAATTTCAAGGTAGCTCCACACCTCCACCCACTTAGGTTGCAGGTCGCCGTTTAAGACCTGGCGGAACTCCTCCAGCGCCGCGTTGTAATTGTGCAGCTTGAAAAGAGTTTCTGCAATGCGGTAATGAGCCAGGGAATCATTGGGATTCAACTGCAACACCTGGCGGTAAGCTTTAATGGCCTCGAAGTAAGCCTGTTCTTGGTAGAGCTGATCCGCCCGGGCCATCTCAACCTGAATCTTCGTCTGATCCGTGTATTTCAAGATTGCACTCGCCGGATCAATCACCACCCGGGTGGGGCGTCCCTTGGTGTCAATGGTGAAGTCGGCGGTCGTACCCACCATTTCCAGACGGTCGTTCACCATGGGTCTGCCGCGAACGTAGACGCGGATATCGATCGGCATCCGGAAGATGTCCAGATCCTGCTGGACCTTCCCAACGACCTGATAACCGGTCTGGGTGCGGTAAATAGCCCAACTCTGCTTGAACTGCGGCACGCCGGTCGAATCCACCCATTGCGCGAAAAAATAGGTGAGCTGCTGGTGGCTGACGGTTTGTGCGAGTTGCTGGAACTGGCGGGTGGTGATCGATTTCCAGGAATACTGCCGCACCGTGGCGCGCAAGGTGTTCACAAAATTACTGTTGCCGATGACCCACCGCAGCATGTGGAAGACCATCGCCCCTTTGTCAAAGACCACAGACTCATACTCCGGCGTGAACTCGTGCAATTGCGACGCCTGGGCGATCGGCGCCGCGCTTTCATGGGTCAGGGCGCCTATGGAAATATGCTGCATCTCCATCTCAAAAGCTCCCTCGCCCTCCGCGGATTGGATGTACATGGCAGCAGAATAAGTAGCCAAGCCTTCGTCCAGGAAAGCGTCGTCGGGTGAGGCGGGGCTCACCAGGCAGCGCCACCATTGGTGCGATATCTCATGCGCCAGCAGCCGGACATTCACCCGGGTGCTGAAGCCTCGGCTGGCCAGCGCCACCACGCCGGGAGCGGAATATCCGCCCACCGTATCATTGTCGATTTCGACGATGGAAAGGTGGCCGTCCGGCAACGGCCCAAACTCAGTGGAGTAGAACTCCAGACATTTTTCAGCCTCGTCCCCGTAGCTCGACCCAAATTGTTCGTGTCCGGGTTTCAAGTACAGGGTGATGTTGGCCCCGGCGGCAGTGACCGGCTCGACCGAATATTTGCCCGCAATCACGGTGCCGGGAAATGAGCTGCGGGCGTAATTGAAGGTGTAGGTGACGCCGTCCGGCGTGTTTTCCGGCTCCGCTGCCTCGCCCGAAGCAATCACGGACGCACCGGAAGGCACGGTGATCCGCATTGTAGAAGAGAAGCGGTTCACGCCATATTGATTCACCGGAAACCAACATGCCGGATAGAGAAGGTAAGACCCCTCGGGACCCACATACGCCAGCTTCAAGTCCTCCACCGGGCTGCCGTCTGCAGAAGCCAACAGGCCGCTGTATTCCACCGCCACCATGGTTGACTTGCCCTGGGGCAAAGGGTTCAGGAAGGAGAGGCTCAAGCTCAAGCCTTGTTGCTGAAAGGACACGAGTTGCCCCTGTGCATCGATCACTTTCTTCACTTTCAGGGCGCTATTGAGGGTGAAGTCGGCCTGTGTCAGATCGGAGGTGGGAGTCAGATCAATGGCCACCTTCGCCGCCAGGATATGGGTGGAAGGGTAGAGCGTTGCATCGATGGAGTAATGGGTGACATGGAAACGGGAAGTTGCCGTCTGACCGGAGGCCGGCAGCGCCACCCACAAGTAGGCCCCGAGAGCCAAAGCGAAAGGCTTGGAAAGGTTCTGCTTCCGCGATCTTATTCCTCCAGAAGGGAGGACAGACCCCGGCCGGGTCCTAAATGTCATCATGTGCGGCTCCGTGCTTCTAAAACCTGGGACGGGTGAGGTGTATACGGGCTTATGGAATGATGCCTCTTATCCGGAAACCTCAATCCATGTGGCATCGTCCGCGCCGGCCGTGCTTCCTCACTTACTTTGATTATATAACATCCGGAAGCGTTGCTCCGCCCTGGAGTGACCTGGCGGATTAACCTTAGCCCGGCGTGGCTGGAGCCAAAAGAAGCGATCCCCGTCAATCCGCCTGACTGCGGGCGGTGAAGGTCGGGGTATGCCTTGTGGATACCCCCTTTCGGGTAGGCACAAGGCCCGCTCCTACATCGAGCATGTCAACCGAAACATCGGTAATTCATTCGTGCCTTGGGCTAAGCGCCTAAACTCACAAAGGCTTGGTTATTGGCTGTGCTGTTAGCATTTCCATCATGGCGTCGGCAGCGCGGCCGGTCGCCCCTCCGCCGCCGAGGCGCGACCGGATGCCACGTAGTTCCTGCCGCATCTTCTCGCGCCGGTCCGCTGAGTCCAACAGAGGTTCCATCTCTTCACCAATTCGCTCCGCCGTCAAATCCTTCTGAATCAGTTCCGCCACCACGCGCTTGCCCGCCAGCAGGTTCACCATGCTGTAAAAAGGAACATTCACCATAAACCGCGCGAAAAAAGCCGTAACCCGTGAGATCCGGTAAACCACCACCATGGGGCATTCGAGTAGCGCTGCCTCCACCGTCGCCGTACCGCTCGCCACCACTGCGGCGGTCGCGTGCGCCAAAGTGTCGTAGGTCGAATCGGTCAGGATCGAGAGAGGCAAAGGCCGCGATTCAATTTGACGAATGCGGGATTCGACTTCCACTTTACTGTGATCGGGCGCCAGCGCCAGCACGAATTGAATGGGTCTGGCGGCGGCTAATTGTGCTGCAGCCCGGATGATGGGTGGCAAATTATAGCGAAGCTCGATGGCCCGGCTGCCGGGGAGCAGCGCCACGAGCGGCAGGGCTTGATTCAATCCCGCTTCCTCGAAGAATCGCTCCCGGCTGCGCCGCGACTGCACCCGGTCCACCAGCGGATGGCCCACGTAGTTCACCGGAATACCAACCTTGCGGTAAATCTCCTCCTCGAAATCGAAAATGCACACCATGCGGTCCACGAGCCCGGGCAATTGCCGCAATCGCCACTTTTTCCAGGCCCAAATCTGCGGACTAATGAAATAGACAACGGGGATGCCCATCCGCTTCAGCCGCTTTGCCAGGCGCATATTGAGCGAGGGCGAATCAATCAGCACGGCGAGATTGGGTTTGCGGATTGCGGCCTCTCGGAGCAACCGGTGGAAGGCTCGATAAGCGCGAGGGAGGCCCGAAGCCACTTCGGTGATGCCCATCATCGCGAACTGGCGCGAATCCACCGCGGTCTGGACTCCGCCGCGGCGCATCTCTTCCCCGCCACAACCGAAAATCTCAACCTCCGGCAACCGTTCGCGGAGGGCGGAAGCGAGCTGGCCCCCGTAGATGTCTCCGGACCGCTCGCCTGCCACCATCAGAATGGAGACTTCGGCCATAAATTAATGCGCCGCGGTGGACTCCCCTCTCCTGTTACTGTTCATAATCCCTGGCTCCAACACCGCCTGACGGGTAACTCTGCACGGAGGCTAGTTCCTGGTCCTTATACTGCAACTGGTACAGCTTGTAATAAATACCGCGCTTTTCCAGCAACTCGCGGTGGGTTCCCATCTCGCGCACGTGGCCCTTGTGCATTACGATAATCTTTGAGGCGTTCTGAATGGTGGAAAGCCGGTGGGCAATCACCAAAGCGGTGCGATCCTGGAGGAGCGACCGCAGTCCTTCGCGGATCATATGATCGGTTTCAGGATCAACGCTCGACGTCGCCTCATCCAGGATCAAAATCTTCGGGCTGTGGGCCAGAGCCCGGGCAAATGAGACCAGTTGCTTCTGTCCCGTGGAAAGGGTCACGCCCCGTTCGCGCACCGGTTCTTTGAAACCTGCTGGAAGGCTCTCAACAAAATTCAGCAGATTGACGCGCCGCGCCGCATCCCGCACTTCGCCGTCCGTAATCCACGCCGAGCCCAACCGGATGTTGCTCGCAATAGTTCCGGAAAACAGGAACGGATCCTGCAGGACCATGCCGAAATTCCGGCGGAGGTCGGAAAGGAGCAAGCGGCGGATATCCACGCCGTTCAGCAGGATTTGTCCTTCGCCCACTTCGTAGAAACGTAGGAGCAGGCTGGTGAGCGTAGTCTTGCCGGCACCCGTGTGTCCCACGACGGCCACCGTCTCTCCCGGTTCAATCGTGAAGGAAACGTTCTGGGTCACCGGGTGGCCGGGATCATAAGCAAAGCTGACATGGCTGAACTCCAAGCGCGCCGCTTCGCCGTTCACGGTCACAGGGTCTTCGGGATCCTGAATGCTCACCGGAGTGTCCAGTAACTTGAAAATTCGCTCGGAACTGGCCATGCCCGATTGCAGGATGTTGTATTTATCGCTTAAATCCTGAATGGGCCGGAAAAATCGCTGCGAATATTGAATGAAGGCGATGGCCGTACCCACCGAAACCGCGCCATGCAGGCTCATCACTCCGCCGCGGAAGATGATGATGGCCACTGCCAGCAGGCCCAGGAATTCCACAGCAGGGTAGAACAAGCCATAAGCCAGAATCGAATCTTTATAAGCCCCCATGTGAGTGCTGTTGATGTTTTTGAATTCCTCAGCGCAGCGCTCTTCGCGGCCAAACAGTTGCAGTGTCGCCATTCCGGTCAGATGTTCCTGAAGATAAGCGTTGATGCGGGCAATGGCGATGCGGATGCGGCGATAGGATTCACGCACGGCGCGGCGGAATGCCATGGTGGTGGCAATGATCAGCGGCAACACCGAAAACGTGAGCAGCGCCAGCTTCCAGTTCATCTTCAACATCACCACCACGATGCTCAGAAGTGTGAAGAAATCCCCGAAAATGGCGACTACGCCGGATGCAAACAAGTCGTTCAGCACATCTACGTCGGTGGTCACCCGCGTCACCAAGCGGCCCACCGGATTGCGGTCAAAGTAGCTCATCTCCATCCGCTGTAGGTGCGTGAAGATCTGGTTGCGCAAGTCGTACATCACTTTTTGTCCCACCAATTGCATGGCGTAGGACTGGCCAAACTCGAGCAGGAAGGCCGCGATCACACAAGGCAGGAAAAGCTCGAAGGCGATTTGCAGGATGCCGGTCTTCGGGTCCTTACTCAGGAAGTGAACGAGGAAAGCCGGAGCGTGCCCGTGACTGTGCGGATCCAGATAGAGGTCTACCTCCAGCTTCAACAGATACGGAGGAATGGCCTGCAGGATGCCGTAAAGGAAGATGGCCACAAGGGCCAAAGCCACCACCAGGCGGTACGGTCGCAGATAGGTCAACAGCCGCCGCATCAGGCGCGAGTCGTACGCTTTGCCTAAGATTTCCTCTTCGTGCAGGTTGTCCGCCATCTTGCGATCCGACTCCGGCCGCCGCGATCCCGGATGATTCACGAACTTACTTCCGGGAGCCGTCAGGGCGCGGTTCAAACCGCGCCCTCATGGGTCTTTGAACTAAACTTCGAGAACAATCCAGTCTTGGCCCGGCGGCGCTCCTTTTGCGGATGGCTGAAGGGTGATGGCTTGTCTCTTACGCTTCTTTCTCCAGCGCCTCTTCGATCAATTGCCGGTTGTAAAGCTCCGTGTAGAACCCATTCTTGCTCAGTAGCTCTTCGTGGGTTCCCCATTCCACGATCTCCCCGTGGTCAAGCACGACGATTTCATCGGCGTTGCGAATGGTCGAAACGCGATGCGAAATCATCAGCGTGGTGCGCCCGGCCATGATTTCCGTGAGCCGGTTCAAAATCTTTTCTTCCGTCCCGGTGTCCACGCTGGAAAGCGCGTCATCCAGAATCAGGATGCGCGGGTCGCGAATGACGGCGCGGGCGATGGCCGTTCGCTGCTTCTGCCCGCCGGAAAGCGTGATTCCGCGCTCACCCACAAAAGTGTCGAAGGCCTTCGGGAAGCCGCGAATTTCCGGAAGCACGTTGGAAATCTCCGTGGCCCGCTCCACGTCTTCATCGGCTGAGGCGGGCGATCCAAACTTGATGTTTTCCCGGATCGTGTCGCTGAACAAAAAACTTTCCTGCGGCACGAACCCAATGGATTGACGCAACGTGGCCAGCGAAATCTGCCGGACCGGCACTCCGTCAATCAGCAGGCTGCCTTCCGGGGCTTCATAAAGCCGGGGCACAAGGCTGACCAGAGTGGATTTTCCTGATCCCGTCGCCCCGACAATGGCCACTGTCTTGCCCGCCGGAATGTGAAGGTTGATATGGGTCAGTACCGGAACGCCGTTATAGGAAAAACTGAGATTGCGGAATTCAATCTCACCCCGCAAACGGGTGGGCGCATTAAATGGAACAGAACGGTCGTCAATGTCGGCCTGCGCTTCGAAGATCGCCCAAAGGCGCCGCAGCGAAGCCAGTCCACGCTGCACCAAGTTCGTAACCCAGCCAAGCACGATGATGGGCCAGATCAGATACATTAGATAAAGGTTGAACGCCGTGAACGTGCCGAGAGATATTCTGCCGTCCAGCACGTGGCTGCCGCCCGCCAGGAGGATCAGCAAGAAAGAAGCGGAAAACAGCAGTGCCAGTGAAGGCCATAGGAAACTGGTGATCCAAATGAGACGCTTGTTCTTCTCCATAAATTCCTGATTCATGCTGCGGAAGGTTTCAATTTCCGCCGGCTCCTGGCAAAAGGAGCGGATCACGCGCACGCCAGACAGGTTTTCCCGAACGCGCTCCATGAGGTCCGAATACATCGCCTGGATTTTCTCAAAGCGGTCATGAATCTTCTGCCCGAAAAACTTGACCGCGATCGAGGCCAACGGCAACGGCGCCACCGCCATCAGCGTCAGCCTCCAATCGAGATGAATCATCAAGCTGATGCAGGCCACCCCCACCACCACCGTGGACGCAGAATACATGATGCCCGGACCCACCAGGTTGCGCACCGCGTTCAGGTCATTGGTCAACTTCGACATCAACTCGCCGGTCCGCGTCTGGTTGTAATAGCGCTGGGAGAGGCGCATGAGGTGGGCGAAGAGATCGTTGCGGAGATCGTATTCAATATCGCGGGAAGCACCGATCAGGATCCAGCGCATCCAGAACTGGAAGAAGGCTTTTGCCAGCGCTACGGCCAGGATCAGTCCACCAAAAAACAAGAGCCGGCGCGCGCCAATACGGTGAATCATGCCATCAATTCCCGCCTTGATAATCAGCGGAATGATGACGCCCACACACTGGGACACCAGGAGCGCGGCGAAGCCGAAGACGTATTGTTTCTTGTAGCGCGCCAGATATGGAAAAAGCGGGCGGAGCCTGTTGAGCATACGAGGACCGAAGGTTTTCCTGCCCGGGTGTGCCCGGAACTGCCCAAACTTTCTTGGACCAGGAGTCGATTTAATTATAGCGGACTGATTACAGCCGCCGCAATGCTGGAATGGTGCCAGGGCTTCCCTTGGCAATCTCTGAAGCGCACCGGCGGGCCAATCCATCGGTCTGTGGCCAAACCCCGCCGGGGCTGGAATCCACCGGAACGGCCGCAAGTTCGCGCGGTGACCCCTCGCAGAAAGGATAAACCTTAACAATAAAAGAGCGAACCGAGCATGTAGTTGAAAACAAAGAATCGGGATAGTAAAGTGTTGCAAATCGAGCCGGAAATTTACCGGTTTCACCGGGTTATTCACAAAGTCTTGTTTGAGAACCAGAACGGCTGGCCATGGCAGATCGATATGATGGATGGGTCCACCAGGCTTCGGACACCCATAGCCGCATCAAGGGCATCAAGGACTGGAGGAGCGGGCAGAGAATTTTGGAACTTTCCGGCTGGTAAACCGGAATATGGCTTGAACAATGAATGGTCGCCAGGAAAGCGGATGAACATCCCCTCGGAAATTAGAGATGAGGACTTGTTACTGCGGATGATGGCTGGGGATGAGGATGCTTTCACGTTGCTTTACCGGCGGCGGCAAGGGGGAATCTACCGCTTTGCCCGGCAAATGACGGGCAACTCCGGAATCGCGGAAGAAGTGACACAGGAAACCTTCCTCGCGCTCATCCGGCGGCCAGAGCGATTCGATCCCGCTCGCGGCTCGGTTTTGGCATTCCTTTTCGGAGTCGCCCGGAACCTCGTTCTCCGAACTATGGGGCCTGAGCGGTGCCACGTGGGGCAGAACGGGGCAAGTGACAGCGATTCCAGTCAACCGGCGCTCGACAATGAAAAATCAGCCGGCTTGGATCCGAGCATGGAATACGAACGCACCCAGATAATCGAGCAAGTTCGACGTGCGGTTCTGGTGCTTCCCTTGATTTACCGGGAAGTGGTGGTGCTTTGCGAGTTGGAGGAGATGACCTACGAAGAGGCTGCCGCCGTTCTCGACTGCGCCGTTGGCACGGTCAGGTCCAGGCTGCACCGGGCGAGGACGCTCTTGTTGCAGAGACTTTCTGCCTTGCTCCCGGCCCAGCCGAATTTCAATTCAAGCAAAGCTTGAGGGAGCAAAGGAAATGAGTTGCCGGAACTACCAGATGGTTCTTCAACAGGTGGCGCGTGGAGAAACTGTGGACACTGAAGCCCGCATACGGGCTCTCACCCATACCCATGCCTGCGAAGCGTGCTCGAGTCATCTCGCCCGGTCGCAAGTGCTGACCGAGGCGCTGGCAGCCCTTGCGGAGGTCAACCGCTCCATCGAAACTCCGGCCACCGTCGAGGTGAGTTTGCAACGTGCATTCCGCCTGACATCGCAGCAAAAGGTCCCGATGACGGGGCGGTCGCAAAAAGCCTTCTGGAAGGCTGGACTGGCAGTGGCTGCCGCCCTGGTTCTGGCGGTTAGCCTGGTGACTTGGCGGACGGTCCACCAGCGGCGCAATTCTCTACCGGCCCAGGCAGTAAGGGCTGCAGCGTCATCAACCAAAGTGGGGCCAACTCCGGCTAGACCAGCCGCAAAGCCGGTGGTGCGTATCAACCTTCACCCTGTGAAGTCATCCATATGCAGTCCCGAAGTCCAACGCCGACGCAGGGAAGCTCTGCAAGGCTTCCTGCCCCTGCCGAATGCTGACGATTCTGATGGCGATACGCTGGCGATGGTTCGGATTGAGCTTCAGGCGGGCGCGCTGGAAGCGCTGGGCATGACCGTCCCGGAAGGGAATAACAGCCGGCCGGTTGTAGCCGACGTCCTTATTGGAAATGATGGCATGGCCCGCGCCATCCGCTTTGACCAATGACAATCACTGAAACTTCGCAGTCGTACTCACAAGGAGGAAAGATGAAATTCCAAAAGGCAATTCTGGCGCTGTTCGCAATCGCTTTCTTTTCGGCAATTTCTGTTCTTGCACAAGATACGGTCACCCTACCCGTCCCGCCCGCAGCTGGGGGCGTCGCCATGTCGGGTGGGGCGGGAGGCGCCGTTAATGTGACGACAGGAGCCGGGGGCGTTGTCACGATGGGCTTCTTTTCGTTTGGAAGTGGCAAAACTATCACTGGGGCGCCTTTTTCAGCACAGGAAGTTACAACCTCCGTCCAAAGTCTGAGCGACGGAAACCAAATTACGCGGCACAATACCGTCCAAATCTATCGCGACAGTGCGGGCCGGGTGCGCAGAGAAATGACCCCCTCGATGATTGGACCGTGGTCCGTCTCAGGCAAACCTAAGCAGATCATCGTCATCCAGGATCCGGTTGATGAAGTGCATTATTTCCTAGATCCCAACAAGAAAATCGCTTACAAAATGCCGATTCCGTCCTCCGAGAATGGGAAATCAAGCTTCAGGACCATGCTGGGAACGCCCAAAGCCGAAACGCAGACTCAGCCATTGGGCGTACAGATGATGCAGGGCCTGGAAGCCCAAGGAACTGAGGAGACGATCACGATTCCGGCGGACGCCGTCGGTAACCAGAAGCCAATCGTGTCCACGACGGAGAAGTGGTATTCGCCCGATCTACAGACTTACGTGTTGATCAAGCGCGACGACCCTCGCTTCGGTAATACCACGTTCCAACTTCAGAACATCAGCCGCAATGAGCCGCCAGCTTCACTCTTCCAGGTTCCTGCAGGCTATACGGTTCAGAACGGACCGCCAAGGCCGCCGGGAGCAAAAGGCGATATCTTCTACAAGTCTTCCAATTGAGAAACTGGTTATTTCTCGCCCGGAAGCGGAATATGAGAACACATCGAGGAACGTACGGAGCAGGGCCGGAAGAAATCAAGCACTGCCAAAAAAGATCGCCCTTCCTGACGCTGGCCTCCAATCACATGCAATCTGATTTCTTGCTTCATTTTCCCAAAACATGGCGAAGCGCCGGTTCAAGCTCAGGGAACAGGAACCGATAACCGGACGCAAGAAGGCGACCCGGCGTGGCGCGGGCGCTGGCAAGCAGCAGAGCGTCCGCCAGTTCGCCAAACGCCATACGCAAGACAAAGGCGGGCACGGGAAACAGGGTGGGTCGCGAAAGCACACGGCCAAGCGTCTTGGTGAATTCCCGGTTGGTCACAGGATGGGGGGCGACGGCCAGCACGGGGCCGCTCAGTCCATCAGAGGTCAAGCAATGTTGAATGGCTCCCACAAGATCGTCGATTCTGATCCAGCTCATGTATTGCCGGCCGCTGCCCAGCACGCCTCCCAGCCCCATGCGAAATGGCGGGAGCATCTTGGCCAACGCCCCGCCTCGGCGCGAGAGTACCAATCCGATCCGAAAATGGATCACGCGGATGCCGTTTGCCGCTGCGGGCCCTGTGGCGTCTTCCCACTCCCGGCAGACATCCGGCAGGAACCCTGCGCCGGGAGCACTTTCCTCATCCAACCATTCGTCACCACGATTGCCATAGTAGCCAATGGCCGACGCCGACGCCAAGACTCGAGGCGGTTGGTGCAGCCGGGCAAGGCTTTCGCAGAGCACGCGGGTCGGACCCACGCGGCTGTCGCGGATTTTTTGCTTTTGCTCTGCGGTCCATCGAGCCCCGGCAATGTTTTCCCCAGCGAGGTGAACGACCGCGTCGAAACCTTCGAGCGATGCAGAATCGATTTCTGCTGCCGCCGGATTCCACGGGATCGCATCGGCAGCCTTCATGCCGCTTCGCACAAGGCGGACGACACGATGTCCGCCGGAGTTAAGTGCCAGAATGAGAGACGAGCCGACGAGTCCACTGGCTCCGGTGATGAGCACTCGCATGGGAATCGCTCCTTTCGCGCGCGGTGACGGTTGGACCAGGCGGCATCCTGTCGCCAGCGTAACGCGGTCCCGCGCGCCCGATCAATGGTATACTCCCGAATTCGTGATTGCCTTTTTTCGCGCAATTCAGGGAATTCATGCCAACCATCCTGATCAAAGCGGGGCGCGTAGTATCTCCCGAAGACGGGCTTGACGCCAAAGGCGATATTTTGGTCGAGGGAGGCCGCATTCGCCAGATTGCGCCGCACATTGATGCGCACGCCGATCATACCATCGACGCCCGGGGGCAGATTGTCTCTCCCGGCTTCATTGATATTCATGTTCACCTGCGCGAACCCGGCGGCGAAATTTCCGAAACCCTGGAGACCGGCCTGGCGGCGGCGGCGGCGGGTGGCTTCACTGCCGTCTGCCCCATGCCCAACACCCGGCCGGTTAATGATAGCCCGGAATTGACTCGATTCCTGGTCCAGCGCGCCTCAGAAATTGGCATGGCTCGAGTCTTTCCCATCGCCGCTGTTTCTGAGGGCAACGACGGAGAACGATTAGCCGATTTCGCAGCCTTGTCCTCCTCCGGCGCGGTCGCATTTTCTGACGATGGGCGTCCTGTGAGGACGGCGGGGCTGATGCTGGAAGCAATGAGGCAGGCGCAGAGCCTCGGCCTGCCCATCATCGACCATTGCGAGGATCCCACACTGAGCGCCGGAGGCGCGGTCAACGCCGGCCCCGTTGCTTCTGGGCTTGGACTGAAAGGCATTCCCAATCTTTCCGAGGACGTTTGCGTGGCCCGCGACCTGATCCTGGCCCAAGCGGCCGGCGCCCATCTGCACGTTGCTCATCTTTCGACGTCCGGGTCCCTCGAACTGGTGCGGGCAGCCAAACGCCGCGGAACGCGCGTCACCTGCGAAGTAACGCCCCATCACTTTACGCTGACGGACGATGCGGTCACCCGCTTCGGCACTCACGCCAAGATGAATCCACCTCTGCGCAGCGCCGCAGACGTTGAAGCGTTGCGCGCCGGACTTGCTGACGGCACGGTGGACGCTATCGCCACCGATCACGCCCCGCACGCGCCACAACTGAAGGCGAGGCCACTGCCGGACGCGCCTTTCGGCATTACCGGCCTTGAAACAGCCCTGCCCCTTTGCCTGATGCAACTGGTGGAAACCGGTAGGATTTCTCTATCGCGCCTCATCGTTCTTCTTAGCACCCAGCCGGCACGCATCATCAACCAGCCTCTGGGCCGCATCCATCCTGGGGCGCTGGCTGATCTCACCGTGTTTGATTCTGCGTGCCAGTGGACTTATCGCGCGGACGAGGGGCACTCGAAAAGCCGGAACACGCCATTCGACGGCTGGACGTTCACAGGGGCTGTCACGGCCACGATTGTGGACGGCAAGGTGGTCTATCGCCGCGATTGAAGTCGGGCAGGCGGAAAGCGGGATGCAGTAAGCGCTAAAAGGAGTCCGGTCCTCCATGGGAAGATCATCAATAATCCTAATCTAACCCATTCCGGCTTCAGCCTTGCGAAAGGCCTCCTTATTCACCACAAATGGCATGTTGGAGGGGTCGCCGCCGTGATTGCCCTCCAAGACATCAATCAAGGCTTGAATACACCGCCCCGCCATTCCCTTATTGGGGTCGGTCGAGAGGCGGGTGGTCCGGCCCGCGCTGGCAAAGTGGTTAAAGAGCCGAAGGCGATCCTCAATGGCGGCGTCGCGCAGGGGAGAATTGGCGGGCAACGGTTCCTTCTCGAAAACGTCGAGTGCTGCGCCGGCAATGATGCCATCCTTGATCGCCGCCGCCAGCGCCGCCTCATCCACCACCGGCCCACGCGACGTGTTAACCAGATAGGCTGTGGACTTCATCAGCCGCAGGGTCTTTTCATTAATCAGGTGGAAGGTAGGTGTGGAGGCTTCGCCTTCGCGCAACAACGGTACGTGAAGGGTCACAAAATCGGAGTGCCGGAGCAACTCTTCAAGCGTGGCGTGCCGGATGGTGCGGCGCGCTTCAGAAAATCCGACGCACCCCCGCAGGTCGAGCGTGTCCTGAACCACTTTCAGGAAGTCCGTGGCACTGGGAAGCGGGTCGTAACATAGGAAATTCACGTCGAAGCCCGACGCCTTCTTGATGAAGGCTTGGCCGATGCGGCCCAATCCAACCACGCCGATAGTCTTCCCGGTCACTTCATCACCCAGAAACGGCAGGAACGGGTGCCAGGCCCCCCAGCGGTTTTCCCGCACCAGGCGCTCGCTTGAATAGAGCTTGCGAGCGACGCAGCCCAACATGAAAACTGCGAACTCGGCGGTCGCCTCCGTCAGAACATCCGGCGTATGCGTGAATGGCACCTTGTAACGGTTGGCGTCGGCGCGGTTGATATTGTCAAATCCGACGGCGTCCTGCGCCACCACCTTCAGCGTTCCCTTCCCTGCTTCGAAGACTTCAGCATCAATCGGGTCGCGCAGGGTGGTGATGAGGCCATCAATCCCGGAGCGAACCTTCTCCATGATGATTTGCTTGGGAGGAGCTTCAATGCAGTCGTAGACCTCAACTTCATAGCCTCGTTGCCGGAGCATTTCAATCGCTTCATCACCAACGTTGGCAGTTGCGAAAATTCGAAAGCGAGACTGGACAGGGGCCATGCGGTGAGTCTCCTCCGGCGTGATTTCGAAAGGGCCGTAGGATTGATGATACCAAAGGTAGGAGGAAGCGGCCAAAAAGTGTGGCAGTGGTGCAGTTTGCTGTAGCGGGCGGGCACCAGGCCCGCCCCCGCATCAGTTCACGGGCGACCACAACGGTCGCCCCTACCAATTCAAGTGCAGCGCCATTTGAATGAAGCGCGGGCTGCCCAGGGTGTGTTGGATGAGGCCGAGGTGGCCAAATGGCACGGTGACGTAGCCCGTGGTGTTGGTCACGGGGTTGTAAGGAGGGTTGGCGTAGTACGGATTGAATTGGACATTGTTATTCGGCGCGTCAAAACTGGTCCAGTTGAACAGGTTGAAGAAATCGGCGCGGTAATTCAGCGTGAACTTCTCGGACAATTTGAAGTCCTTCATCACAGAGAAATTCATCTGCGGCTGGAACGGGCTGCGGAAAATGTTCCGGCCCGACGGTCCAAAGCCGGTTTCATAGGTGTCGCATTGCTGTGCCCCGCCAACGGTAACACAGGGCGGAACCCCACCTTGCCCCGGTTGCAGCAGAGGCACGGTGAAGCCCTTGGAGTTGAGGACGGGCTGCCCGGCATTGATGCCGGTGGTGCCTTGCAATTGCACGCTTTTGTAAGTCTGGCCTGAAGCCAGGGGAACGAGCGGGTTGGTGATGTAATCGTTCGTACTGTAAAAGATGCTCCCCACTCCACCCGTGAAGTCAATGACGCTATAGGGGGTGCCGCTCTCAAAAATGCCAATGCCGCTCAAGCTCCAACCGTCCAGGACCCTAGCGCCTGCCGAATGGGTATTGGAAAATACGTTCGGCAGTTGGTAGAGGTAGCTCACCGTCAGCACGTGGGTGCGGTCAAAGCCCGCCGTGCCATAAGCAGAGCTGGGGTCAAGCGGGTTGTTCCCGTTGTAGAACAGTTGCAAGCCGCTGCCTTCGTCGAGCGCGTGGGAATAGGTGTACGATCCGTTCACTTGCAAACCGTGGCTCAACCGCTTATTGACGCTGAACTGCAGGGCGTCATAGTTGGAGATGCCTTCCGCTTCGTAATAGACCGAATTCGTGCTGTAACCAATGTAGGGCACGCGCAAGTCGGTGTTCCCGCCGTCGGCGGTGAACGCCGTCTCGGTGGGAATGGCATTATAGCCGTAGGAATAGCTCTGGCCGTGAATCGGATGCTGAGGAGTGGCGATTTGCGACTGATTGAAGGGAATGGGAAGCAGCTCGTGAATGCCGTGGTTGCCCACATAGCCCAAGGTCATCATCAAGGTATTCGTGGGTTGCCATTGCAGGTCCAACTCCCAGTTTTCAGAGTAAGGCAGCGAGTTGGCTGGATCGTACCCGCCGAACAGGAAGGGGGCGTCGCCGTTTTGGAGCCCCGCCATGTTGGGAACCACAAAACTCTTGGGGTTACCCGTGGGTTGCGTTGGCGCCGTCGAGCCAAAGGGATTGGAGAGATTATCCTGCGCCGTGGACAAGATGGGCAACACGAAGGGTGGCTCCAGAGTGACGCCAAACGGCCCGTTGAAACCGAAGCCGGCGCTGGGTGAAAACTCCGTAAAGAATTCGCCCCGGTCATAGTAAATGCCGTACCCGGCGCGGACCACCAGGTTCTTGACAAAGTGGGGGCTCCAAGCGAAGCCGACGCGAGGGGCAATCCCATACTGATTGTTAAAGAGGGTGGAGTTGCTCACGCCATGCGTGGCAAAGGGTGAATTGCCGGCAAGCACCAAGCCGGTATTGACGATCGTGTCGGTCGCCGCGTTGTAATTGTATAAACGCGGATCAAAATTGGTCAACATGCCGTGGGCCTCGGTCAGTGGTCCGTCGTAGTCGTAGCGGAGACCCAGATCAACCGTCAAGTTGGGCTTCAACTTGAAATCATCCTGGGCGTAGGCGCCGATCTGGTTGGCTCGGTAATAACGGTTGGTGCTGCCGGCAAAAGCCACGCTATTCCCTTCACCCAGGCGCAGGGTTCCGGTGAGGAAACTGGGGAAATCGCTGAAGGTGAGCGCAGCCAACTGACTGTTATTGTTAACGATATTCAACTGGTTGCGGTCCACTTCGAATCCAAATGAAAAACTGTGCCGTCCTCTGATCCAATTCAGCGTGGTATTTGCGGAGAACTGGTTCTGGAATGTTCCGGCGTCGGAGAAATTGCTGGCGGGGCCGAGGGACAAACCGCCCGTTGTAGTTTGGCTGGCGGTGCTGATGGTGAGGCCTGGAAAAATGTTGCTGCCGAAAAGGTTGATGCCCGCGTCCGCCGGGGTCAGCGGTTGGGTGGTGGTGGCATAAGCGATCTGGCGTGTGAAGCCAATCTTCTGCTCCCAGGTGACAGTGGGACTCATAATGGTCGTGTTGTCCAACGAAACCACCTGGCTGCCCGCTTGCAGTGTTTGCCCAAATCCCAGCAGATTGCTCACCGCGAAGGGATTGGTGGTGGGGTCATTCTGGTAATAATACTTGAACGCCATTCGGTCTTTGTCCGAAACCACGTAGTCCAGGTTGCCGTTGATTTGATCCGCCGCAAAGGTGGATGGCGCGCCTTGAATCACAGCGTCAAAACCCAGGGCGGCGGCCGTCGTGGGATTGGTAATGTTCGGCGTGGGAACCAGGTATTGGCCGTTCGGGAGCTTGAAGTTCATCAGCTTCAATGCGGCCGGATTGATTTGGGACGCGGAAAGGCCGAACTGCTGGGCCAGCGTGGCGGCGCTGCGATCATTGGTGAGGCGGATGGGCACGCTGGCTTGCGAAAAGCCATTGAACTGGTCATGATCACGCACTCCCTGGTACGAGCCGAAAAAGAAGAGTTTGTCTTTTTTGATCGGCCCGCCGATCGTCGCGCCAAAAACATTGCGATGCAAGGCTGGAACTTTCTGGTCCAGCGGAATTGCCGGGTCTGCATTAAAGAAAAATGGCGCGGCATTAAAGATGTTGTTCTGGACGTAATCGTAAGCGGTGCCATGCAGATCATTGGTTCCCGATTTGGTCAGCAGCTCGATGTGGGCGCCGCTGTTGGCGCCTTCGG
>Ga0307372_10002224_pt1 | contig 32539 bp, 46 predicted proteins | sample OX1MG_FD_202533 | JGI IMG/M metagenome (GOLD analysis project Ga0307372, IMG submission 202533) | Soil microbial communities from Risofladan, Vaasa, Finland - OX-1 | ecosystem: Environmental > Terrestrial > Soil > Coastal area > Acid sulfate soil | place: Finland: Risofladan, Vaasa | collected... | reverse complement strand
TCTCCCCAGATCATCCCGATGGCGTTGTCGCCGCCTGCCGGCCGCAACCACCCCCTGATGCCCCCACCGTCAAAGGACCGTTCCTGTTGCGGCGCATACACGCCCAGGCGGTGGGGTCATCGGCTTCTCTGCTGCGAACTCGGTCGCCACATCAGGAGGCCTTCCAGCGGTTCACTTTCGTTCCGGCCCACGGCTTTGCCTCCGCCCCCTTCAGACCCCCGGTCACCCGGACGCCCTGGGCATCGGCTACTCGAACTTCAACGGCCAAAGCTCGGGAAGGACTCTCACCTCCTCGTCATCGAGACTGCTGGGCGTACCCGCGACGACGGCCGGGCCCGAAGGCCCGGCCGCATCGTTCATCTGGTCACCGGGTCCGCCCGGGGGCGGTCCGGCCGAGACCGGTTACATCATTCCCATGCCACCCATACCGCCCATGCCACCCATACCGGCAGCAGCGGCGGCGGCCGCCGCCCCGCCGTCGGACTTCTCGGGCTTGTCGGCCACCAGTGCTTCGGTGGTGAGCAGCAGACCGGCCACCGAGGCGGCGTTCTGCAGCGCCGAGCGGGTGACCTTGGCCGGGTCGATCACGCCCACCTTCACCAGGTCCTCGAACGCCCCGGTGGAGGCGTTCAGACCCACGGTGCCGGTCTCCGACTCGACCTGGCGGACGGTGACCGCACCTTCGAGACCGGCGTTGATGGCGATCCACCGCAGCGGCTCCTCGAGGGCCTTGGCCACGATGCGCGCCCCGGTGGCCTCGTCACCCTCGAGGCTCTTGGCCACCTTCTCGACGGCGGCCCGGCTGCGGACCAGGGCGGTCCCCCCACCGGCCACGATGCCCTCTTCGATGGCGGCCCGGGTGGCGGAAAGAGCGTCCTCGATGCGGTGCTTCTTCTCTTTGAGCTCCACCTCGGTGGCGGCCCCGACACGGACCACGGCGACGCCCCCGGCCAGCTTGGCCAGCCGCTCCTGGAGCTTCTCCTTGTCCCAGTCGGAGTCGGTGTCCTCGATCTCCCGCTTGATCTGGGCGATCCGGCCCTTCACGTCATCGGGCGAACCGGCCCCGTCGACGATGGTGGTGTCGTCCTTGGTGATGATCACCTTGCGGGCGGAACCGAGCAGGTCGATGGTCGTGTTCTCGAGCTTCAGGCCGATCTCCTCGGAGATCACCTGGCCCCCGGTCAGCACGGCCAGGTCCTGCAGCATGGCCTTGCGGCGTTCGCCGAACCCGGGTGCCTTCACGGCCACCGAGGTGAACGTCCCCCGGATCTTGTTGACCACCAGGGTGGCCAGCGCCTCACCGTCGACGTCCTCGGCGATGATCAGCAGGGGCTTGCCCGTCTGCATGATCTTCTCGAGAACCGGGACGAGATCGTGGACGGCCGAGACCTTCTGGTTGGCGATGAGCACGAGGGGGTCGTCGAGGACGGCCTCCTGGCGCTCGGCATCGGTCACGAAGTACGGCGACAGGAAACCCTTGTCGAACTGCATGCCCTCGGTGAACTCGAGTTCGAGGCCGAAGGTGTTCGACTCCTCCACCGTGACCGTCCCGTCCTTGCCCACCTTGTCGATGGCCTCGGCCAAGACGTCGCCGATGTTCGAGTCGGCCGCCGAGATGGCGGCCACCTGGGCGATCTCGTGCTTGGAGTCGATCTCCTTGGACTGCTTCTTGATGGCCGCCACGGCGGCGGCCACCCCCTTCTCCATGCCCTTCTTGAGCGCCATCGGGCTGGCCCCGGCGGCCACGTTGCGCAGGCCTTCGTGGATCAGGGCCTGGGCCAGCACCGTGGCCGTGGTGGTGCCGTCACCGGCGACGTCGTTCGTCTTGGTGGCGACCTCCTTCACCAGCTGGGCACCCATGTTCTCGAACGGGTCCTCCAGCTCCACCTCACGGGCGATGGTGACACCGTCGTTGGTGATGGTGGGGGCACCGAACTTCTTGTCGATGACGACGTTTCGGCCCTTGGGGCCGAGCGTCACCTTGACGGTGTCGGCCAGCTTGTTCACACCGGCCTCGAGGCCGCGTCGCGCCGCCTCGTCGAACTTCAGGATCTTGGACATGGGCGACTACTTCTTCAGGACTTTGGCAAGGACGTCACGACCGGAGAGGATCAGAAGGTCCTCGCCGTCGATCGTGATCTCGGTTCCGCCGTACTTGGAGTAGACGACGGTGTCACCGACCTTGACATCGATGGGAATGAGCTCGCCCGAGGTCTCGGCGCGACGACCGGGTCCGGCGGCGAGAACTTCGCCCTGCTGTGGCTTCTCTTTGGCGGTGTCGGGGATGACCAGCCCTGAGGCTGTGGTCTCCTCGGACTCACCGGGACGAACGACAATCCGGTCCTCGAGGGGGTGGAGCTTCATACTGACGAGCCTCCTGTGGGCATTAGCACTCTAACCTTGCGAGTGCTAACGATAGCGGGCCTCGGACCCCGCGGCAACCGCGCCCGGCCCGTCCACGGGAGATCGTCAGGGAAGAAGCCGCAGGGGCAGGTTGGGATCGGCCGGCGTGTCCAGAGGGCTCGGACCCAGGTGCTCGAGCTGCCACCAGCCGGCGGCGGCGATCATGGAGGCGTTGTCGGTACACATGGCCCGACTGGGCAGATAGACGGGCAGTCCCCGCTCGGCACCGGCCGATTCGAGCGCAGCACGCAGCGGCCCGTTGGCCGCCACCCCCCCTCCCAGGCACATGGCCCCGGCACCCACCTCCTGCGCGGCCCGGACGAGCTTGGCCACCAGCACATCGACCACGGCCTGCTGGAACGAGGCGGCCACGTCCTCGTTGGAGGCGTCGGGGTTCTTCTCGACGGCCCGCAGCACGGCCGTCTTCAGCCCCGAGAAGGACAGATCGAGACCGTCGTCGAGCAGCGCCCGGGGGAAGCCGAAGGCGGCGGGGTCCCCGGTCGCCGCCGCCCGTTCGATGGCCGGACCTCCCGGATAGCCGAGCCCGAGGAAGCGGGCCACCTTGTCGAAGGCCTCCCCGGCGGCGTCGTCCAGGGTGGCCCCGAGCAGCCGGTAACGGCCGGGACCCTCCATGGAGACGATCATGCTGTGGCCGCCGGAGACGAGGCCGACGACCAGGGGCCAGTCGGAGACCGGCCCGTCGGGCCCGGCCCGGCCGGGGCCGGAGTGGTCGAGCAGGGCGGCGAAGAGATGGCCCTCCAGGTGGTTGACGGCCACGAAGGGCACCTCCCAGGCGAGGGCCAGGGCCTTCGCCTCGCTCATGCCCACCAGCAACGAGCCGATCAGGCCGGGCCCGCTGGTGGCGGCCACCGCCGCCAGCCCGGGGGCCCGCCGGTGAAGGCCGGCCTCGGCCAACGCGGTGGCCAGCACGGCCGGCAGCAGCTCCAGATGGGCCCGGCCGGCGATCTCGGGTACCACCCCGCCGTAGGCGGCGTGCAGGTCGATCTGGCTCGAGACCACCGACGACCGGATTCGGCCGTCGGCCCCCACCACGGCTGCCGCCGTCTCGTCGCAGGAGGTCTCGATACCGAGGATGGCCCCGCTCATCGCCCCGCCGACGGTGCCCGCCACCCCGTTCACCGGTCGACCTCCAGGTGGGCCTCGATAGAGGCCAGCCGGGCGGCGTAGTCGGCGGTGTCGACGTCGTGGACCCACATGATGATGGCATCCTCGCCGGTCTCGGCGTAGTAGTTCTTCCGGACCCCCACGGGGGCGAAGCCGAAGCGGCGGTAGAGCGCCTGGGCGGGGTCGTTTCCCACCCGGACCTCGAGGGTCAGGTGCTTCACCCCGAGCCCGGGGGCGGCCCGGGCCAGGTCGAGAAGCAGCACCGTCCCGATCCCCCGGTGGTGCCAGCCGGGATCGACGGTCAGGGTGGTCACGTGGCCCTCGTCCTCCACGATCATCAGCCCGGCGTAGCCCACCACCAGCGGGCCGATGGAGCCGACGATGTACCGCCGCGACGAGCGCTGGGCCAGCTCCGAGAGAAAGAGGTTGGCCGACCAGGGCCGGGGGTAGGCGTCCTCTTCGATCCGGACCACGGCCCGCAGGTGCCGCCGGCGCAGGGGCCCGATCCGGACGGCGCCGGCCACCAGCCGTTGCGGCGTCCCGTCGCCCACCGGCGGGTCGGTCATCATCGGGACCCTCCCCGGCCCGGCCGCGCCGGGATCCGCTGCTCCCAGTTGATCCTGGCGTCGGCTTCTCGCAGATACCGGGGCAACACCGCGGCCCCGTCCACCGCCAGACCGGCCCGGGCCCGGATCACAGACAGCTCGGCCAGTGCCCTCACCGGGGGCGAGCCGTAGGCCGGCCCGGCCAGGGTGGCCCCCTCGATGCTGCCGAAGAGCGAGCGGTACCGCAGGGCCCCGTTGCCCACCAGCACGACCGTCTCGCCCCGGCCGGCCAACTCGGCGGCCAGCTCCTCCGGGGCCTGGACCCGCTCGGGCCCGACCGCCACGGGCCCGGCCTCCGACGGCCGGAACCGGCCGGAGAAGACCTCGGCCCGCCGGGCGTCCACCACCGGGACCACCGTCGCCGCATCGGCCAGACCCGATAGCCCCACGGCGTGGGCCAGGACCTCCAGGCTGCTGGCCGTCACCAGCGGGATCTCGAGCCCGAAGGCCAGGGCCTTGGCCGTGGCCAGCCCCACCCGCAGCCCGGTGAAGAGCCCCGGCCCCTGGTCGACCCCGACCGTCTCGATCTGGCTCAGCCTGATCCCGAGCCGCCGGCAGAGCGCCTCGATGGCGGGGGCGATGCTCTCGGTGTGCCGCCGGCCCCGGGCCACGGTCAACGAGCCGAGCAGCCCGTCCCCGTCGGCCACGGCCACCGCCGCCGCATCGGTGGCCGACTCCACCGCCAGGACCAGCATCTCTCAGGCCTTCCAGGGCCGCAGCCGCTCGGCCAGCTCGTCGGCCCGCTCCCACCAGCGGCCCGAGGGCTCGACGGTCACCATCCGCTCCTCGTCGCCCTCGGCCCCCAGCCGGACGGTCAGGGTCTCGGGACCGAAGAGCGAGCCGGCCATGTCACCCCATTCGATCACCGCCACCGAGTCGTCCTCCACCATCTCCCCGATCCCCAGCTCCACGATCTCCCGGATCCGGTCGAGCCGGTACAGATCGGCGTGCAGCAGGGTCCCGATGCCCGGCCGGCCGGCAGCCCCGTCGCAGCGGTAGGCCCGGACCAGGGTGAAGGTGGGGCTGGTCACCGCCTCGGTCACCCCGAGGCCTCTGGCCAGGCCCTGGCTGAAGGTCGTCTTGCCCGTGCCCAGGTCCCCCACCAGCAGGATCAGGTCTCCGGGCCGCAGCACCCCGGCCAGCGCGCCGGCCAGGGCACGCGTCTCGTCGGCCGACGAGGTCCGGGCCACGATCGGCGCCCGAGTCACGGGGGTCCGGGTCACGGGGTCCGGGTCACGGGGTCCGGCCGGCGAGCAGACGCTTGGCCCGGACCAGGTCGGCCCGCATGCCGGCCACCACCTCGGCTCCCCCCCGCAGCGCCGCCGCCGGATGGAAGGTGGGGACCAGGTGGCCGCGGCGGAAGGGATAGACCCGGCCCCGGAGCCGGGTGATCCCCTCCGTCGTCTCGAGCAGCAGCCGGGTGGCGAAATTGCCGAGGGTCACCACCACGGTCGGATCGATCAGGTCCAGCTGGCCCTCCAGGTAGGGCCGGCAGGCCTCGATCTCGGCCGGCAGAGGGTCCCGGTTGCCCGGTGGCCGGCACTTGACCACGTTGGCGATGTAGAAATCCGACCGGTCGAGACCGAGCTCCTGGGCCACGAGCTTGTCGAGCAGCTTTCCCGACCGGCCCACGAAGGGCTCCCCGGCCAGGTCCTCGTCGCGGCCCGGCCCCTCCCCCACGAAGAGCAGCCGGGCCTGCGGATCCCCGACGCCGAAGACCACCTGGGTCCGGGTCCCGGCCAGGGCGCAACGGGTGCAGCGGAGGGCCTCGGTCCGCAGCTCGGCCAGGGTGCCCACGACGGGGTCAGGAGACTTTGGCCGTGAACTCGTCGACCAGACGGGAGAACTCATGACGGCGTTCGAGCATGGGCATATGGCCGCAGCGGGGCAGCTCGACCAGCTGCGCCTCGGGCAGGGCGTCGGCCAGCCGTCGGGCCAGCCGCGGGGCGGTCAGCTTGTCGTGCGATCCCACCACCACGAGCACGGGCAGATCGATGGTGCCGAGCCGCCACGAGAGGTCGAAGGTGGCCACCGAGGGGATCAGGTCGGCCAGGGTCCGCGACGGCGTGGCCCGGTGCATGGCCTCGACGAACCGGACCTGGGCGGCTGGAGCGTCGGCGCCGAATCCCAGCCGGACGAGCCACCAACGCAGGTCGCCCGAGGGCAGGGCCCTGGCCCCGAAGCGTTCCCCGATCAGAAGCACCCGGGAGGTCACCGGTCCGGTCACCCGGGCCATCCCCGTCCAGCCGGGCAGGGTGGCGAAGGGCCCAGAGGTGGTCGAGCTCAGCACGATCCCGGCCAGCCGCCGGTTCCGTTCGGCCACCGGCAGGTCGAGGGCCAGCTGCAGGGCCACCATCCCGCCCATCGAGTGGCCGACGACCACGGCGTCGTGGACCCCGAGCGCCTCGAACACGGCCCGGACGTCGGCCGCCAGGATGGGGATCCCCGAGCCCGTCGAGCCGGGCAGTGACTGGCCGTGGCCCCGGAGGTCGACGGCGATGACCCGGTGATGGTCGGCCAGGTCCCGCAGCTGATGCACCCAGAGGGCGGAGCTGAGCATGATCCCGTGCAGCAGCACCAGCGGTGGGCCCTGCCCGCGCTCGACCACATGGATCCGGCCGCCGTCCTCGGTGTCCACGAAGTGATGGCGCAGATCATCGGGCAGGGCCAGGCCCTCGAGGGTCATCTCCTGCGCCGTGGCCGCCGACCGCGTCACGGCCCGGTGCTGCAGGGCCCAGCCCACGGCCCCGGCGACGGCCGTGGCCCCGGCGCCGAGGGCGAGCGCCCGACCCCGTCGGCTGCTCTTCGACTCCCGGCTGCTCATCTCTTCTCCTCCTCGTCGGACCCCCCGTCGTCCACCACCACCCGGGGCACCCGGGACCCGATCTCCGTGAGCACCTCGTTGCCGATGGTGCCGAGAACGTCGGCCCAGTCCTGCACCGTCAGAGATCCTGTCCCCTGCCGTCCGATCAACACCACTTCGTCGCCCACCGACACGTCGGACCCGGCCCCGCAGTCCACCACGATCTGATCCATCGTGACCGTTCCGGCCAGAGGTCGACGACGACCGCCGATCAGCACGGTACCCCCCAGCGCGCCGTAGCATCGGGGGACACCGTCGGCGTAGCCGATGGGCACGGTGGCCACCAGCGACCGCCCTTCGAGAGGACGGTGGCGGCCGTAGGACGGCCGCTCCCCGGCGTCGAGAGTCCGGATGAGCGACACCCGCGACCGCAGCGACAAGACCGGACGGAGCTGTTCGCCGTCGAGCAACGCGGCGAGCGCCGGGGCCGGCACCACGCCGTACAACGAGATACCGCAGCGGACCATGTCGAGCCGGGCCTCGGCCACCGCGATGGTGCCGGCCGAATTGGCCATATGGACGAGGGGCGGGTCGAGGCCGGCGGCGGCCAGGCCGGCGCGCGTCTCGGCCAGCTGCCGGAGTTGCCCGGCCGTGAAGGACCGACTCTCCTCGTCGAGCTGGTCGGCCACCGACAGGTGGCTCCAGAGGCCGGCGAAATGCAGCCGGGGGGCACTGTCCACGGCGCGGACGACGGCCAGCACGTCAGCGGGGTCCGCCCCCACCCGGTGCATCCCGGTGTCCACCTTCACCTGCACGGCGACCACGGTGCCCACGGCGGCGGCGGCCTCGGCGGCGGCGGTCACCGCCCCTGTCGTGTAGACGGTCGGGGTCAGCCCCCGGGCCACCACGCTGGACATGGCCGAGGCCGCCGGCTCGGAGAGGATGAGCACGGGGGCCTCCACACCGGCGTCGCGCAACGCCACCCCCTCTTCCACCAGGGCCACGGCCAGCCAGGTCGCCCCCCCCTCGAGGGCGGCCCCGGCCACGGCCACCATCCCGTGGCCGTAGGCGTCGGCCTTCACCACGGCGCAGAGCCCGGCCGGCGCGGCGAGCCGCCGCAGCAGGCCGGCGTTGTGCCGGAGGGCGGCGAGGTCGATCTCGGCCCAGGTGGGCCGCAGCCCCGGGAAAGGCTCAGCCACGGCGGGCGTCCGACAACCAGCGGCCGAGCAGGTCGGCCAGGTCCCCCGCCACCAGGCCCTCGGGGGCACCGAGGGCGGCGGCCCGGCCGTGGACGTGGGCGGCCAGGCCGGCCGCTTCGAACAGCGGCAGACCCCGGGCCACGAAGGCCCCGATGGCGCCGGAGAGGACGTCGCCGGTGCCGGCCGTGGCCAGTCGGGGTGAGCCGGCCGTGACCAGCAATGCCGTCCCCTCGGGCCCGGCCACCACCGTGGTGGGGCCTTTCAACAACACCACCGCCCCGCAGCCGGCGGCCAGTGACCGTGCCGCTTCGATCCGGTCGGGTCCCGGCGGCGCGCCGGTCAGCGCCGCGAACTCCCCGTCGTGGGGGGTGAGCACGGCGTGGGGAAGGCTCCGGCCGTCCGGCCCTCCGGTGGGACCGGCGGGACCGGCCACCACCGGCCCGATCTCCGGGCCCGTTCCGAGCGCCACCAGGCCGTCGGCGTCCACCACCACGGGGACGGGGGACCGGGCCACCAGGGCCCGGACCTGGGCGCCGGTCCCCGGGGCCCGGCCCAGACCGGGACCGACCACCAGCGCCCGACAGCGCTGCACCATCTCCAGGGCGGCGGCCGCCCAGTCGTCGGCGCCGAGCTCGCTGGCCACGGCCTCGCCCACCGGCAGCAGCTGCGGATCGGCCCCGGGGACCCCGAGCCGGACCATGCCGGCGCCGGCCCGGTAGGCGGCGTGGGCACACAGCTCTGCCGCCCCCGACATGCCCGGGGAGCCGGCCACCACGGCCACGGCCGACTGCCACTTGTAGGAGTCGCGGGCCCGGACGGGAAGCAGCCGGGCCACGTCGGCGTCCTCCACCAGCCAGAGCCGGGCCCGGTCGACGTCGAGGCCGATGTCGACCACCTCCACCCTCCCGGCCAGCAGGGGCCCATCGCCCTGGAGCAGGCCCGGCTTGAGCGCGGCGAAGGTGACGGTGACGTCGGCCCGCAGGGGCTCGCCGCAGGCCTCCCCGGTGTCCCCGTCCACCCCAGAGGGGATGTCCACGGCCAGGACGGGCACGCCGGCCGGTACCGACGGGGCCATATAGGTCCCCCGGAAGCCGGTGCCGTAGGCGGCGTCCACCACCAGGTCGACCCTGCCGTCGCGGCCGATCCTCTCCGGTGCCTCGGCCGCCTCCACGATCTCGACCCGGGCCCCGCGCCGTCGCAGCCGGCCGGCGGCCACCCGGCCGTCGGCGCCGTTCGAGCCCTTGCCGGCCACCACCACCACCCGGCGGCCGTAGCCACCGCCGAGCAGACGCAGCGCCGAGGCGGCCACCGCCGTCCCCGCCCGGTCCACCAGGGTGGCGTGGTCCACCCGGCCGAGGGCCTCCTCGTCGATGGCCCGCATCTCCTCCACCGTGACCACCGGCTTCACAACGCCCCCGACTCCCCCCACGCCCCCGACTCCCCCGACGTCCCCGACTCGCCCGACGCCCCCGACTCGCCCGACGCCCCCGACTCGCCCGACGCCCCCGACTCGCCCTCGGCCACCACGCTGGCCACGGCCACCAGCTCGGTATGGCTGAGCGACAGGTGCCACCACCGGACCCCGCGCGCCGCGGCCAATGTGGCAGCCCGGCCGGCCAGGGCCAGTCGGGGGGCTCCCGAGGCGTCCCGGACGACTTCGACGTCGTGGAAGTCGGTGGCCCCGATCCCCACCCCGAGCGCCTTCAGCACCGCTTCTTTGGCCGCGAAACGCGCCGCCAGGCGCGGGCCGGGATCCTTCCCCGACTCGGCGTAGGAGCGCTCGGCGTCGGTGAACAGTCTCCGGGCCAGACCGGGCCGGCGTCCGAGAACGGTCCGGAACCGAGCCACGTCGACGGCATCGATCCCGATGCCCCGGACCCCGATGCCCCGGACCCCGATGCCCCGGACCCCGATGTCGCGGACCGGGTCCCCGTCGACCTCGTCGGCGGAGGGCGTCACTCGACCGTGACGGTCTTGGCCAGGTTGCGCGGTCGGTCGACGTCGAGACCGTGGAGCGCGGCGAGGTGATAGGCGAAGAGCTGCAGGGGGACGACGTCGATGACGGGGGCGAAAAGGGGCTCGGTCTCGGGCACCCAGAGAACGGCGTCGGCTTCGGCCGCCGTCTCGTCGTCGCCGTCGTTGGCCACCAGTAAGACGGTGGCGCCGCGGCTGCGGACCTCGGCCACGTTGCTCATCATCTTCTCCCACAGCCGGGTCCGGGTGGCCACCGCCACCACCACCGCCCCCGGTTCGATCAGGGCGATGGGGCCGTGCTTCAACTCGCCCGCCGGATAGCCCTCGGCCCGCAGGTAGGAGAGCTCCTTCAGCTTGAGCGCGCCTTCCAGAGCCACCGGGAATCCGACGTGGCGGCCGAGGAAGAAGAAGTCGCGCGTGGCGGTGAACCGGCCGGCCACGGCGGCGATGTCCTCCTCGCGGCCGAGGACCGTCTCGATCAGCGCCGGCAGGCCTTCGAGCTTGGCGAAGAGGTGACGGGCATCGGCCGCGGGCAGGGTACCCCGGAGCTGGGCCAGGTAGAGAGCCAGCAGTTCCAGGGCCACGATCTGCGAGAGATGGGTCTTGGTCGAGGCCACGCCCACCTCGGGACCGGCGTGGGTGTAGAGAACGCCGTCGGCCACCCGGGCCATCGACGAGTCCACCACGTTCGAGATCACGAGCACCTTGGCGTTCCAGGTCCGCGCCTCGCTCATGGCCTGGAGGGTGTCGATCGTCTCCCCCGACTGGCTCACCCCGACCACCAGGGTCCGCTGATCGAGGACGGGATCGCGGTAACGGAACTCCGAGGCGATGTCGATCTCGGTGGGCAGACGGGTGAAGCGTTCGATGGCGTACTTGGCCACCAGGCCGGCGTGGTAGCTGGAGCCGCAGGCCACGATGAAGACCTTGTCCACCTCGCGCAGGTCGTCGGGGGTGATCCGCAATTCGTCGAGCCCGATGGTGCCGTCGGGCAGGAGCCGACCGAGCAGAGTGTCGGCCACGGCCCGGGGCTGTTCGTGGATCTCCTTGCCCATGAAGTCGGGGTAGCCACCCTTCTCGGCCGCCTCCATGTCCCAGTCCACCTGCAGCTCGGTGGGCTCCACCACCTTGCCGGCCAGGGTGGTCACCCGGATCTGGCCGGGCCGGAGCTCCACCACCTGGTCGTCGTCGAGGACCCAGAAGCGTCGGGTGTGACCGAGCAGGGCCGGGATGTCGGAGGCGAGAAGAGCGACGGGATTGTCCCCGTCACCGAGACCCACCACCAAGGGCGAGACCCGGCGGGCGGCCACGATGGTCCCCGGTTCCGAGGCGGCGATCACGGCCAGGGCGAAGGCGCCACGGACCTCGCGCAGCGACGAGCGGACGGCGTTGGCCAGTGACGAGCCCGACGCCATCTCCTCTTCGACCAGATGGGCGAAGACCTCGGTGTCGGTGTCGGAGGCGAGCACATGGCCGGCCTCGCCCAGTTTGGACGCCAGCTCCCGCCAGTTCTCGATGATGCCGTTGTGGACGACGGCGACCTTGCCGCTGCAGTCGAGGTGGGGGTGGGCGTTGTTCTCGGTGGGATGGCCGTGGGTGGCCCACCGGGTATGGCCGATCCCGGCCGTCACCCCGACGGGGACGTTCTCCACGACCTTGCGGAGATCGGCCAGCGACCGCGTCCCCGTGGCCGCGCGTGCCCGGTAGAGGTCGTGGTCGTAGTCGAGGGCGACACCGGCCGAGTCGTATCCCCGGTACTCGAGTCGTTCCAGACCGTCGAGCAGGAGATCGAGGACACCCTCGTCACCCGTGGCTCCGATGATGCCGCACATCCCCCCAGGCTACGGCGCGCCCGGCACCAAGTCGGCGCCGGCCCGTTCGACCACGGCACAGAGCCTGTCCACCGCCTGGTGGGCGAGCTCTTCGTCGGCCGCCTCGACCATCACCCGGACGAGGGGTTCCGTTCCACTGGCCCGCAGGAGCACCCGGCCCCGAGCCCCCAGTTCCTCCTTCACCCGGCCCACTTCGAACTGGACGGCCTCGCTCTCGACCACCCGGGCCGGATCGGAGGCGCCCACGTTCACGAGCACCTGGGGCAGTCTCTGCATGACCTCTCCGGCCAGATCGGCCAGGGGACGGCGCGTCCGGCGCAGCAGATCGAGCAGCAGAACACCGGTCAGGACCCCGTCGCCGGTGGTGGCCAGCTCCCGGAAGACGAGATGGCCGGACTGCTCGCCCCCGAGGGTCAGGCCGTCGGCGTCGAGCGCCTCCAGCACCGACCGGTCGCCCACCGGCGTCTCCCGGACGGCGATCCCCTTCTCGGCCATGGCCAGACGCAATCCCAGGTTCGACATCACCGTCACCACCACCGTGTTGCCGGCCAGTCGGCCGCGCTGGGCCAGGTCGGTGGCGAAGAGGGCGAGCAGCTCGTCGCCCGTGGTCGCCGCGCCCGTCTGGTCCACGGCCACCAGCCGGTCGGCGTCACCGTCGAGAGCGAGACCGATCTCCGCACCGCGGCGGAGCACTTCGGCCGACAGACGCTCGGGATAGGTCGAACCGCAGCCGTCGTTGATGTTGGTCCCATCGGGCTCGGCGGCGATGACATCGACCACGGCGCCCAGGCGGCCGAGAACGACGGGGGCGATGGCCGAAGCGGCGCCGTTGGCGCAGTCGAGGACCACCCGCATGCCGTCGAGGGACCGACCGTCGAGCACCGACACCAGATGATCGATGTAACCGGCGGAGGCGTCGGAGTCGGACGACAGCCGGCCCACCCCCCGGCCGGTGGGCGCCCGGGGGCCTCGGACGTCGGCGGCCAGTACCCGGTCGAGCTCGTCCTCGACGGCGGCCTCCACCGCCACCGGCAGCTTGAGGCCTCCGGTGGCGAAGAGCTTCACCCCGTTGTCGGCGAAGGGATTGTGCGAGGCCGAGATCACCGCACCCGGGAGCTGACGGCCGGCGCACAACCAGGCCACACCCGGCGTGGGGAGCACCCCGAGGTCGACCACGTCGGCGCCTTCGCTGGCCAGCCCGGCGGACAGCGCCGCCTGGAGCAGAGGCCCCGACTGCCGGGTGTCACGGCCGATGAGGAAACAGGGGGCGGGCAGGGCCCGCGCCGTGGCCCGACCGAGGGCCAGGACCAGTTCGGCCCCGAGCTCGGCGTTAGCCACACCGCGGATGCCGTCGGTGCCGAACCGGACACCCACGGCCGACTACCGCTTCGAGTACTGGGGCGCCTTGCGGGCCTTCTTGAGGCCGTACTTCTTGCTCTCCTTCTCGCGGGCGTCGCGGGTCAGGAGGCCGGCCTTCTTGAGGGTGGGACGCAGTTCGGGATCGAGCTCGAGCAGGGAACGGGCGATACCGAGCCGCATGGCCCCGGCCTGGCCCGAGACGCCGCCGCCGTCGATGGTGGCGTCGAAGTCGTAGGCCTCGGTCAGATTGGTCAGACGCAACGGCTCGGTCACCACCATCCGGTGGGTGGCCGAGGTGAAGTACTGCTCGATGGGCTTGCGGTTGACGGTGATCGCTCCCTGACCGTTCCGGACCCGGACGCGGGCGACCGCCCGCTTGCGGCGTCCCGTCGTCTGGTGCAGCGGTACGGGGAGCTTGGGCTTTGTCGACACGTGGGTGACCTGTTCTTTCGAGGGGGCGTTAGATCCGGGCCCGGGCGCCGGGGATCTCGAGGACCTGCGGCTGTTGGGCTTCGTGCGGGTGCTCGGGGCCGACGTAGACCTTGAGCTTCGACAACTGCTGGCGGCCGAGCCGGTTGCGCGGCAGCATGCCCCGGACGGCCCGGCGGACGACGTCTTGGGGACGGGTGATCAGCAGGTCGGCGTAGCTGGCCGTCTTGAGGCCCCCGGGATACCCGCTGTGCCGGTAGACGAACTTCTTCTCCGCTTTGCCGGCGCTCAGCACGATCTTGGCCGCGTTGACCACGATGACATGGTCACCGGTGTCGACATGGGGGGCGAAGATCGGCTTGTGCTTTCCCCGCAGGATGGTGGCCACCTCGGTGGCCAGGCGACCGAGAACCAGACCGTCGGCGTCGACGACATGCCACGTCCGGGTGATGTCCACAGGCTTGGGCGAAAACGTGCGCACGCGGAGTCCTTGTTCGATGGTGGCGATCGGGCCGACTGCCCGGGGTTCCGGTCCCGGCCGGTACCGCGGATCGGAGACGGGACTGGCCCGCCCCGTCAACAGACGGACCACTCACCCTAGATGCTCGGACGAGGCCCGGGCAAGCTCCCGGGCGGTCAATCCCCTGGTGGATAGTCCACCGAGAGCAGGCAGAGGCCGTGGGGAGGGGCCAGATTCGCCCCCAGTGAGCGGTCTCCCGAGCTGAGCATGAAGACCACGTCCGAGGCCCGCCGGCGGCCCCGGCCGACCTCGGCCAGGGTCCCCACGATGGAGCGGACCATCTGGTGGCAGAAAGACTGGGCGGTGATGTCGAAACGCAGCAGCCGGGCCTTTTCGTCGAGGCCACCGGGGGTCCAGTCCACCTCGTGCCAGGAGGCGTCGAGCACCCGGCGGGTGATGGGCTCCCCCGGGCCGGTGCCCGGCGGCCGGCGGCAGAAGGCCCGGAAATCGTGCTCCCCGAGCAGGGCGTCGGCCCCGGCGGCCATGGCCCGGAGGTCGAGGGGATCACGGACGTGCCAGGCCAGGGGGGCGAGCAGGGGGTCGGGCGCCGAGGCCTGCAGGACGAGGTAGCGGTACCGGCGGGCCCGGGCCGAGCGGCGGGCGTCGAACCCGGGGCCGGCCGGTACGGCCGACCGCAGGACCACCGAGGGTCCGAGCATGGCGTTCACGGCCTTCAGCAGGCTGTCGGTGTCCACCTCGCCGACCACGTCGACATGGACGACCTGTCCGGTGGCGTGGACCCCGGCGTCGGTCCGCCCGGCGCAGGTCAGCTCGACCGGTTGGCGCAGCGCCGTGGAGAGGGCCCGGGCCAGTTCCCCGGCCACCGTGCGCTGGCCCGGCTGGGCGGCGAAACCCCGGAAACCGGCCCCGTCGTAGGCGACCAGCAGGCGCAACCGCAGCGGCCCGGGACCTTGGCCGGCCGGGCCGTCGTCGGCCCGCCGGTCCTCGTCCTCCTGGAGGTCGTCCCCGGTGGGGGCGTCAGGAGGGTCGAACAGCGTCAAACGAACTCGATCCGCGCCATCGGCGCGCTGTCGCCCAGGCGGGGGCCGAGCTTCAGGATCCGGAGATAGCCACCGGGGCGGTCGGTGTAGCGGGGGCCGATCTCGGCGAACAGCTTGTGGGCCATGTCCTTGTCACGGATCAGCGCCACCACCTGGCGTTGGCGGTGCACGCCGCCCTTGCGGGCCGCGGTGATGCACTTCTCGGCCACCGGCCGCAGCGCCTTCGCCTTCGCCTCCGTCGTCACCAGGGACTCGGCGGCGATCAGAGAGGCCACCAGGTTGCCGAGCATGGCCTTCTCATGGGCGGCGTCGCCGCCCATGCGCCGGCCTTTACGGGGAATGCCACGCATTGTCTTTCCGTCCTCAGTCCTTGACGCGGAGCGACAGACCCCGCTCGTCGAGGCGCTGGATGACCTCGTCGAGGGACTTCTGTCCGAAGTTGGTGATGGCCAGAAGATCGTCGTGGGTCCGCTCTACCAGTTCGCCGATGGTATTGACCTGGGCCCGCTTGAGGCAGTTGCGGGGCCGCTCCGACAGGTCGAGGTCCTCGATGGGCAGATCCAGGTCCGGCGATCCGCTGGTGGAGGTCCCCACCTCGCCCAATTCCAGGCCCTGGGGCTCGTCCTCGAGGTCGGCCACCAGTCCCACCAGGGAGCGCAAGGTGTCGCCCGCCGAGGCCAGCGCCTCGCGCGGCGTCAGGGAGCTGTCGGTCTCGATGTCGAGAATCAGCCGGTCGAAGTCGGTGGACTGCTCCACCCGGACGGGCTCGACCGAGAATGCCACCCGGCGGACGGGCGAGAAGATCGAGTCGACGGGGATGACCCCGATGGTGTTCGACCGCTTGTTGCGTTCAGCCGAGACGTAGCCCCGGCCGCGCTCGACGGTCACGTCCATGGCCAAGCGGCCCTTGGCGTTCAATGTGGCCACCGGCAGCTCGGGGTTCAGAACCTCGACGTCGGCCGTCAACTGGAGGTCGCCGGCGGTCACATCGGCCGGTCCCCGCTTGTCGCAGCGCAGGGTCACCGGGTCGTCTGAGTGCACCCGCAGGACGATGTCCTTCAGGTTCAAGATGACGTCGGTGATGTCCTCCTTCACCCCCGGCAGGGTGGTGAACTCATGAAGGGCGTCGTCGAACCGGACCTGGGTGACGGCCGCGCCGGGGATGGACGACAGCAGGGTCCGGCGGATGGAGTTACCGAGCGTGTGACCGAATCCGGGCTCGAGGGGGCTGATGGCGAACCGCTGACGGCTCCCCTCCTCCTCGCCGATGGCCTCGACGGTCGGTCGCTGAATGATGAGCATCTAGATCGCTCCTGCAGGTGGGGGTGGGTGGGTGACGGGAACGGGGGTTACTTGGAGTAGAGCTCGACGATCAGGGACTCACGCAGCGGCTCGTCGATGTGCTCGCGCTGCGGCAGCGTGGTCACCCGCACCGAGGTGCGGCCCTCGCCGGCCTCCAGCCACAGCGGCAGCGGGCGGTCGAGGGTGTCCAGGTTGCGGCGGACGACGTACATCTCCCGGGCGGCCGGCTTCAGAGAGACCACGTCGCCCTCGCGGACTCGGTAGCTGGGGATGGTGACCCGCTTGCCGTTCACGTGGATGTGGCCGTGGCGCACCAGCTGACGGGCCTGCGAGCGGCTGGCCCCCCAGGTGGCACGGAAGGTGACGTTGTCCAGTCGCAGTTCGAGTAGCCGCAGCAGGTTCTCACCGGTGATTCCCGGCTGGCGGTTGGCCTCGGCGTAGACGATCCGGAACTGCTTCTCGAGGACGCCGTAGATACGCCGGGCCTTCTGCTTCTCCCGCAGCTGGGCCAGGTACTCCGAGCCCTGGCGCATACGGTCGCGACCGTGCTCGCCGGGCGGGTAGGCGCGGCTGTGCCGGTCGCTCACCGCATCGCTGACAGGGCACTTGAGCGAATAGCAACGCTCGCCCTTCAGAAACAACTTTGTCCGCTCGCGCCTGCACAGACGGCAGACGGGCCCGGTGTAACGCGCCATGGTCGGTCGTGCTCCCTTCGTCCCCGCGCCTCAGACCCGACGCCGCTTCTTGGGGCGGCAGCCGTTGTGAGGGATGGGGGTGACATCCTTGATGCCTGCGACTTCGATGCCCACGGCCGACAGCGAGCGGATGGCCGTCTCCCGACCGGAGCCGGGACCCCGGACGAGGACGTCGACCTTGCGGACTCCGTGCTCCATGGCCCGGCGGGCCGCCTGCTCCGCCGCCAGCTGAGCGGCGAAGGGTGTCGACTTCCGTGATCCCTTGAAACCGACGTTGCCGGCCGACGCCCAGGCCAGGACGTTGCCTTCGTGATCGCAGATGCTGACGATGGTGTTGTTGAACGAGCTCTTGATGTGGGCCACGCCGTAGGCGACGTTCTTTCGTTCGCGCTTGCGGGGGCGGCGCGTCGAGGCGGACTTGGGGGACTTGGCGGTCTTGGCCATTTACTTGCGAACCTTCTTCTTGCCGGCGACGGTCTTCTTGGGACCCTTGCGGGTGCGGGCGTTCGTGTGTGTCCTCTGGCCGTGGACGGGCAGGCCACGGCGGTGACGGATGCCCTGGTACGAGCCGATCTCCATCTTGCGCTTGATGTCCTGGGCGATGTCGCGACGGAGGTCTCCCTCCACTTTCAGGTTGGCGTCGATCCAGGTCCGTAGGCGGGTGACCTCTTCGTCGGTCAGATCACGCACCCGCGTGTCGGGATTGGTGTCGGTCTCGGAGCAGACGCGCTGCGCCTGGGTCCGGCCCACGCCGTAAATGTACGTCAAAGAGATCTCGAGCCGCTTTTCGCGGGGGATGTCCACACCGGCGATCCGTGCCACGCGCTGTCCTTTCTCCGTCCTCGTCCTGACCCGCTCAGCCCTGGCGCTGCTTGTGCCGCGGGTTCTCGCAGATCACCATGACCACACCGTGGCGACGGATGACCTTGCACTTCTCGCAGATCGCCTTGACACTCGGTCGCACCTTCATTTCGCTTCTGTCCATCCTCCCGGGGCCTCGGGCCCGGAACCGTTGCGTGTTCGTCTGTGCCTGCGCCCGGTGGGACCCGGGACCAACCCGGCGCCCTGGCCGCCGGGTGGCCGGCGCTCACTTGTAGCGGTAGGTGATCCGGCCCCTGCTCAGGTCGTACGGAGTGATCTCCACCTGCACGCGGTCGCCGGGGAGGATCCGGATGCGGTGCATCCGCATCTTGCCGGAGCTGTGGGCCAGGACCTTGTGGCCGTTCTCGAGCTCCACGCGGAACATGGCGTTCGGCAACGGCTCGACGACCGTCCCCTCGAGCACGATCGCATCCTCTTTGGGCTTTGGCAGGTGACTCCTCCTCGTTCTTGTCTTCCGGGCACGCCGCACCCAGCCACGGGTACCGTGTCTCCCGGCCCGCTCGTGAAGCGCTCCGGGTGGGGGCCCGGTCCGAGCGATGGCGACTCGCCCACCGCCGACCGGAGCCGGAGTGATCAGACCCAGGTCAGGCCTGGCGAGCCGACCCATGAGCATAGCGGCTCCGGCCCTCGGCGGCCAGGAGCACCGGGGGCCGGCTCAGGGCAGGGTGAGGACCTCGGGCCCGTCCTCGGTCACGGCGATGCTGTGCTCGAAATGGGCCGACAGGCGGCCGTCGGCCGTGACCACGCTCCAGCCGTCGTCCAGGACCCGGGTTTCGGGGCTGCCGGCGTTCACCATGGGCTCCACGGCGAAGACCATCCCGGCCTTCAGCATGGGCCCCCCGGTGCCCGGCCAGTAGTTCGGGACCTGGGGTTCCTCGTGCATGGCGGTCCCGATGGCGTGGCCCACGTACTCCCGGACGACCGTGAACCCGGCCTTCTCGGCCACCGTCTGGACGGCCCGGCCGACCTCGTGCAGCCGGGTGCCGGACCGGAGCTGGTCGATGCCCGCCCACAGGCTCTGCTCGGTCACCTCGATCAGGCGGCGGGCCTCCTCGGTGACCTCGCCGATGGCCATGGTGAACGCGGCGTCGCCGTGGTAGCCCTCGATGATGGCCCCGCAGTCGATGGAGAGGATGTCACCCTCCTGCAGGACGTAGTCGCCGGGGATGCCGTGGACGATCATGTCGTTGGGCGAGGTGCAGATGACCGCCGGGAAGCCCCGGTAGTGCAGGAAGTTCGACCGGGCCCCGCGCCGGTCGAGGACCTCACGGGCCACGGAGTCGAGATCGGCCGTGGTCGCCCCGGGCACCGCCGCCGCCCGGGTGGCCTCGTGCATCTCGGCCACCACCCGCCCGGCCCGGCGCATCTTGGCGATCTCGTCGGCTGTCCTCCTCATCGGGACCCGGCGCTGTTCATCGGGAGCCTCCCCGGCGCTGGCGCCGCTCTTCCACGGCCCGGATGATCCGCCGCAGGACGGCGTCGGGGGAGCCGATGCCGTTGACCTTGGCCAGCTGGTCGCGCCCCGTGTACCAGTCGATGAGAGGCGCCGTCTGGCGCTCGTAGAGATCGAGCCGCCGACCGATGGAGTCCTCGGTGTCGTCCTCGCGCTGGATGACGTCACCGCCACAGACGTCACAGGTCCAGTTGACCTTGGGCGAGAGCGATACCGAGTAGTTGGTCCCGCAGTCGATGCAGACCCGCCGGCTGGCCAGCCGGCGCATGGCCTGGATGGTGGGGACCTCGATGTCCACGGCCACGTCGATGTCCTCCGGTGCCATCAGCGCGGCCAACGCCTCGGCCTGATGGGTGGTCCGGGGACAGCCGTCCAGGATGAAGCCGCGGGCCCGGGCATCGGGCTCGGCCAGCCGCTCGGCCACCATCTCCATGATCAGGTCGTCGCTCAGCAGCTCACCCGAGTCCATGTTCTCTTTGACCTTGGAGTCGAGCTCGTCCCCGGTCTTGACCGCGGCGCGCAGCATGTCTCCCGTGGAGACGTGCGGAACGACGTAGTGATGCGACAGCCGCACACACTGCGTCCCCTTGCCGGCCCCTTGTTTGCCCAGGACCACGAGCCTGACGCCGGGTACCATCCGCTACTTCAGGAAGCCCTCGTAATTCCGCATCATCAGCTGGCTGTCGATCTGCCGCATGGTCTCGAGCGACACGCCGACGGCGATGAGGAGAGTGGTCCCGTAGAAGGGGTAGCCGTTGATGTGCCACGCCGCCATCAACAACGACGGCAGCACGGCCACCGTGGCCAGATAGAGACCACCGGGCAAGGTGATCCGGTTGAGGATCCGGGCCAGATAGCGCTCGGTCGGTGGTCCGGGTCGGATACCGGGAATGTACCCACCTTGTTTCCGGATGATGTCCGCCTGCTGATGCGGGTCGAAGGCCACGTAGACGTAGAAGAAGGTGAAGGCGAAGATCAGGACCCCGTACATGGTCACGTAGACCAGGCTGGTGGGTGTGATCCGGTTGTTGACGAAATTCCGGAAGGCCACCGAAGGGATGATGTTGGCCAGGAGGATGGGGATGTAGAGCAGGGAGTTGGCGAAGATGATCGGGATGACGCCCGACTGGTTGACCTTGAGCGGGATGTAGGTCGAAGAACCGCCGTACATCCGGCGGCCGACCACCCGTTTGGCGAAGGTGACCGGTATCCGGCGCTGGCCCTGCTCCATGAAGACGACGAAGACGAGGAGCACGAGGGTCAGGACCACGATGGTGCCGAACTTGACCCTGCCTCCCTGGGACAGCACCAGGGCGCCACCGGCGGGAATCCCGGCCACGACGTTGGCGAAGATGATGATCGACATGCCGTTGCCGATGCCGCGCTGGGTGATGAGCTCGCCCAGCCACATGACGAAGGCGGTACCGGCGGTGAGCGTCAGGCAGATGAAGCCCCCGCGCCAGAGGGTGAAATGCGGGATCAGGTCGATGTTGCCGGCGTTCGAACCGAGGAGCCCGGCGGCGCCGTTGTGGAACACGTAGACCAGGCCGGCCGACTGCAGCAGGGCCAGGCCGATGGTCAGGTACCGGGTCGTCTGGGTGATCTTCTTCTGCCCGATCGCCCCCTGGTCACGCCATTCCTCCAGCTTGGGGATCACCGTGGACAGCAGCTGGATGATGATCGAGCTGGTGATGTACGGCATGATCCCGAGCCCGAAAAGGGCCATGCGCAGCAGCCCTCCACCGGAGAAGAGGTTCAGGAATCCGAGGATGCCGGCCTGCTTGGCCGTGGCCTCGAGCTGCTGGATCTCGGAGATGGAGACGAAGGGGACGATCAGGTTCGCCCCCAGCTGGTACAGGCCGATGATGACGAGGGTGAACACGACCTTGTTGCGCAGGTCAGGAACCTTGAAGATGTTCTTGAGGCTCGAGAGCACCGCCCCTCCTCGTCGCGTTCTCGGCGCACCCGGCGCCCACTGCCCAAGATGTAGAGGCTACCGGTTGGTGAGTGCGTTACCCCGCGCGGGTGGCCGTCCATGTCCGAAGGGAAGGGGGATCAGCTCCACTTCGCCACCGGCGGCCTCGATGGCCTGGCGGGCACTGGCGGAGACGGCGTGGACCTCGACCCGCAGCTTCCGATGCAGCTCACCCCGGCCGAGGACCTTGACCAGGGCGCCCTTGCGCACGAGGCCCACGGCCTCGAGCGTGACCGGCGTGGCCTCGGGTCCGGCGAAGTTCTCGAGGGTGTCGAGGTTGACGACGGCGTAGGCGACACGGAAGGGGTTGTGGAAACCCTTCAGCTTGGGAATCCGCTGGGCCAAAGGCAACTGGCCACCTTCGAAACCCGGCTTCACCGTGTTCCGGGCGTGTTGACCCTTCGTCCCCCGGCCGGCGGTCTTGCCGCCCTTGCCTCCGATGCCGCGCCCGACACGGCGCTTGGGCCGGTTCGAGCCGGCCGGCGGTCGCAGGTCGTGGATCTTCATGACTCCTGCCTTCCTTCGGCCGCCCGGTGGGCCCGACGCGTGGCCTCGGCCCGTTGCTTGTGCGCCGCGGTCTCGTCCGCCGGCGCTGGCTCCACCGTGATCAGGTGGGGGACGCGCGCCAACATGCCGCGCACCTCGGGACGGTCGGGCAGGATGTGCGACTGGCCGACGCCGCGCAGTCCCAGGGCCCGGAGGGTGCCGCGGTGCTTGGGTTTCGTGCTGATGGCCGATCGCACCTGGGTCACCAACAGGTGGCCGGCCGACTCTGCCGCCGTCATGCCTCGACCCCCTGGAAGACGTCGGAGGCGCGCTGGCGCTCGCGGTAGGCGCGGAGCACTCCGCGCGGAATGACCTCGTCGGCCGGCTTCCCCCGCAGGCGGGCGATGTCCTCAGGTCGCTTCAGGGACTTGAGCCCGGCGATGGTGGCGTGAGCCACGTTGATCCCGTTGGAGGACCCGAGCGACTTGCACAAGATGTCGTGGATCCCGGCCATCTCGAGGATGGCACGCGCCGCACCGCCGGCGATGACGCCGGTACCGGGCGACGCCGGCTTCAGCATGACCCGTCCGGCTCCGGCCTCGCCGATGATCGGGTGGGTGATGGTGGACCCGGCCAAAGGCACGTTGAACATGTTCTTGCGCGCCTCTTCGATCCCTTTCTGGACCGCCAGTCCCGCTTCCTTGGCCTTGCCGTAGCCGAGACCGACCCGGCCGTTGCCGTCGCCCACGACCATCAGGGCGGTGAAGGAGAAGCGCCGGCCACCCTTCACCACCTTGGCCACCCGGTTTACCCGGATGGTCCTCTCCTCGAATTGTCCGTCGAGCATTGTCAGAACTCCAGTCCTGCTGTGCGGGCGGCGTCGGCCAGGGCGGCCACCCGCCCGTGATAACGGAAGCCGCCGCGATCGAAGACGACCTGCTTTACGCCGGCGGCGGCGGCCCGCTCGGCCACGAGTTTGCCCACGCCCTTGGCGGCGCCGATATTGCCGGAGCCGGCCCGCAGGGCCGCCTCCACCGTGCTGGCGGCAGCCAGGGTGCGCCCCGTGCTGTCGTCGATGACCTGGGCCGAGATGTGCCGGGCGGAGCGGAAGACGGCCAGACGGGGACGGGTGGTGGTGCCCACGATCTGCTTGCGCACCCGGGCGTGACGCCGGACCCGCAGGGTGCGCTTCTTCTGGGCGGTGGTGGCCATGACTACTTCGCCGCCTTCCCGGCCTTGCGCACGACGCGCTCGCCGAGGTAGCGCACACCCTTGCCCTTGTAGGGCTCGGGCTTGCGCAGCTTGCGGATGTCGGCGGCCACCTGGCCCACCTTCTCCTTGTCGATACCCTTCACCACGATGCGCGTGGGGGTGGGGACGTCGAAGGTCACACCGTCGAGGGCGTCGACCAGGACCGGATGCGAGAAACCGAGGGCCAGTTCCAACGAGGCCGGTCCGCGCGCCGCGGCCCGGTAGCCGACGCCCACTATCTCCAGCTCCTTGGTGAAGCCGGCCGTGACGCCCGTCACCATGTTGGCCACGAGAGAGCGCGACAGCCCGTGCAGGGCCCGGTTCTGGCGCTGGTCGTCGGGGCGTTCGACGATCAGATTGGAGTCCTGCTGGCGGATGGTGATGGCCCCCGGCAGCTGACGTTCCAGGGTGCCCTGCGGTCCGGCCACGGTGACCCTGGCTCCGTCCACCGTCACGGTGACCCCACCGGGCACCTCGATGGGGGAACGGCCGATACGCGACATCAGAGAACCTCCCCGACAGATCCGTCGCCGATGCCGGCGGGTCGCTTACCAGACATAACAGAGCACTTCCCCCCCGACCCGGCGCTTGCGCGCCTCCCGGTCGGTCATCAGGCCCTGGCTCGTGGACACGACGGCCACGCCCATGCCACCGAGGACGCGTGGCATCCGGTCGGCCTGGGCGTAGATACGCAGACCGGGCTTGGAGACCCGGCGGATCCCGCCGATCGTCCGCGTCCGGTCGGCGGCGTACTTGAGCTTGATCTCGAGAACACTTCCCGGTCCGGTTGTCGCCGGGGTGACGTCGAAGCCGCCGATGTAGCCCTCACTCTGGAGGATGGCGGCCAACGACTCTTTCAATTTGGAGGTCGGCATCTTCACCGTGTCGTGCATCGCCGTGTTGGCGTTGCGGATACGGGTCAGCATGTCGGCAATGGGGTCGGTCATCGTCATGAGCGCGGCCCTCCCCTCACCAGCTCGCCTTGGTCACGCCGGGGATCTCCCCGGCATGGACCATGACGCGCAGGCAGATCCGGCACAGCCCGAATTTGCGGAAGACGGCCTTCGGTCGTCCACAGCGCCGGCACCGCGTGTAACCGCGGACCTTGAACTTGGGTGTGCGTTGCTGCTTCTGGATCAATGCCTTCTTGGCCATGATTACTGGATGCTCTCCTGCCTGAACGGGAACCCGAAGGCGACGAGGAAGGCGCGGCCCTCGGCGTCGCTGCGAGCAGAGGTACAGATCGTGATGTCCATGCCGCGCGTCGTGTCGACCTTGTCGTATTCGACCTCGGGGAAGATCAACTGCTCGGTGACCCCGAAGGTGTAGTTGCCATGCCCGTCGAACGACGACGGTGACAGACCCCGGAAGTCACGGATCCGGGGAATGGCCAGGGCGATCAAGCGATCGAGAAATTCCCAGGCCCGGTCGCCGCGCATGGTGACCTTGGCCCCAATGGGCATTCCCTCGCGCAGCTTGAAGGCGGCGATGGAGGATCGGGCCCGGGTGACCACCGGCTTCTGGCCGCTGATCACCTCGAGGTCCTTGACGGCGCCCTCGATGAGAGACGGCTGTTGGGTGGCCTTTCCGACTCCCATGTTGATGACGATCTTCTCGAGTCTCGGCACTTCCATGATGTTGGACAAACCGAGGGTGGCCTGCAGCTCCCCACGGGTGGTGGTGTCGTAGCGCTCCTTCAACCGCGGGCGGACCCTGGTGGCGGTGGGGGTCATCCGAGCTCCGTTCCACACTTCCGGCAGATCCGGATCTTCCGACCGGTCTCGTCGAAACGCATGCCGATCCGGGTGGGGCCGTCCACGGGGCAGACGATGGCCACGGCCGACACGGGCAGGGGCATGTCCTTGTCGATGATCCCGCCTTGCATGGTGGCGCCGCGCTGCTTGGTGTGGCGCTTGGACAGATTGGCCCCGTCCACGATGACCTTCCCCACCTCTGGCATGGCCACCATGACCTGACCGCGCTTGCCCCGGTTCTTCCCGCTCAGAACCTGCACCGTGTCACCCTTGCGAATCCGCATCACAAAACCTCCGGGGCGAGCGAAACGATCCTCATGAACCTCTTGTCCCGAAGCTCCCGGCCCACGGGGCCGAAGATGCGAGTTCCCCGGGGCTGCTGCGCCTCGTTGATCAGCACGGCGGCGTTCTCGTCGAACCGGATGTAGCTACCGTCGGGCCGGCGCCGTTCCTTGGCCGTCCGCACCACGACACACCGCACGACTTCACCTTTCTTCACGGCCGCGCCGGGAATGGCGTCCTTCACAGTGGCCACGAAGACATCACCGATACCGGCGTAACGCCGACGCGAGCCCCCGAGCACCTTGATGCAGAGCACCTCGCGGGCGCCGGAGTTGTCCGCCACCTTGAGCCTGGACTCCTGCTGGATCATCGGGCACGCTCGAGAACATCGGTGACCCGCCAGCGCTTCAGCTTGGACAACGGCCGCGTTTCCATGACCCGGACCCGGTCGCCCAGTTTGGCGTCATTGGCCTCGTCATGGGCGTAGAGGCGGGTGGTGCGCTGCACCGTCTTTCCGTACCGGCGGTGACGGACGCGCTCGACGACGGCCACCACCACGGTGGACTGCATCTTGTCGGAAACCACCAGTCCCTCACGGACCTTGCGCCCGTTGCGCACGGTGGGAGTCGCTTCCTCAGTCATGACCCGTCCTCCTCGTCGTCGCCGTCGGCCGCGCCCGGCTCGTCCTCATCGGGCTCGACCATCTCGGCTTCGACAACCTCATCCAACTCGTCGGCATCGTCGCCACCGTTGTCGGCCGGCTCGGGACGGTGCCGGGGCGGCCGTACGATGTGTTCGAGGATCACCGGCCCCGCATCGCGTCCCTCGGTCAAGGCGATCTCGCGGTCGCGCAGCACCGTCAGCACCCGCGCCACGTTGCGCTTGGCGTCGTTCAAACGTGAGTAGTTGTCCAGCTGTCCGGTGGCCAGCTGGAACCGCAGGTTCAGCATCTCGCGGCGGTACTCCGCCAGCCGGTTCTCGAGCTCGTCATCTTCGAGCTCACGCAGTTCGATCGCCGTGGGCATGGTTAGACCTCCACCTCGGCCGTCCCGTGCGTGCCGGGCCGGACGACAAAGCGGGCCTTGAAGGGAAGCTTCTGGATGGCGCGTTCCATGGCCGCCTTGGCCAGATCGCGCTCCACCCCGGCCAGCTCGAAGAGAATGCGCCCGGGCCGCACCACGGCGACCCAGTGCTCGGGGTTGCCCTTGCCCGATCCCATCCGGGTCTCGGCCGGCTTCTGGGTGACGGGCTTGTCCGGGAAGACGCGGATCCAGACCTTCCCACCACGCTTCACGTGCCGGGTCATGGCGATACGGGCGGCCTCGATCTGCCGCTGGGTCAGCCAGGCCGGCTCGAGCGCCTGGATCCCGAAGTCGCCGAAAGTGATCGTCGTTCCACCCTTGGCCGAACCGTGGAGCCGGCCGCGTTGCTGCTTGCGGTGCTTGACCTTCCGGGGCATCAACATCAGTCCGACTCCTTCCGGAAGTGCGGCGTCTCGTGATGCTCGTTGCGGGTCCGGCGCTCGATCTCTTCTTCCTCGGCCAGAAGGCGCTCGAGATCGTCAGGCCCGCCCGACGGTGGCGTACCGGGCAGAGGAGCCGTAGGCGTGGTGACCCCGACATCGGTGTCGGCCACGTCGTCGGCCGTCTCACCGGGCTCGGTCACCGCTTCGCCGGCCGGGGCGCTGCCGGGCTCACCCTGCTCGGCCCGGCGCCGACCGCCACCGGCCGTCACCAGACGACGCGGACCGGCCTGCCCGGACGTCTCGCCGGCGGCCATGGCCGCCTCGCGTGAGATCTTGTCCTCGGTCGAGAGCTTGTAGGGCAGGATGTCGCCCTTGTAGATCCATACCTTCACGCCGATGCGGCCGAAGGTGGTCTTGGCCTCGCGGAACCCGTAGTCGATGTCGGCCCGCAACGTGTGCAGCGGTACCCGACCTTCGCGGTAGCCCTCCTTGCGGGCCATTTCCGAACCACCGAGCCGACCCGAGCACTGCACCCGGACACCGAGGGCGCCGGCCTTGGTCACTGTCTGCATGGCCCGCTTCATGGCCCGCCGGAAAGCGACCCGTCGGGCCAACTGGTCGGCGATGCTCTGGGCGATCAGCGCCGCGTCGAGCTCAGGCTGCTTGATCTCCTGGATGTTCAGCTGAATCCGGTTGCGGAGTCCGGTGATGTCCTCGAGCTTCTTCTTCAGGCGATCCGCCTCGGAGCCGCGCCGACCGATCACGATGCCCGGCCGCGCCGTGTGGATGTCGACCCGGAGACGGTCGCGGGTCCGCTCGATCTCGATCCGGCTCACAGCGGCCGACTCGAGCTGCGACGTCAGGTAGTCGCGGATCTTCCAGTCTTCGACCACGAAGTCCTGGTAGTTGCGCTCCTCGAACCAGCGCGACTTCCAGTCCGTGGTCACGCCGAGGCGGAACCCGTAGGGGTTGACCTTCTGGCCCATCAGTCCTTCTCCTCTGCGTCGGCCCCGGCCGGCTCTGTCTCGGCTGGCTCGGTGCCGGTGTCCCCGGCGTCATCCGCCTCGTCCACCGTCGCCGACTCGGCTTCGTTGCTCGTGTCGTTCTCCGACGCGGCGGTCACGTCCGTCGAGGTGTCCGCCTCGGCCGACTCCCGCTCGTCGGTCACGTCGAAATCGGTGATCTCGTCCTGCGACGGCTCGCCGGACGACGCCGCCTTCCGCCGGCCACCACGTGCCGGGGGGGCCGTGCCCTCGGTATCGCCCGACCCGGCGCCGCGACGTGAAGCCGCCACCCGCCGGGAGCGCACCGCCGTCGACTGCTCCGCCTGACGGGCCCGGCGGCGCGCCAAGCGGTCTTCGGGCAGCCGGCTCACGATCACCGTGATGTGGCAGGTCCGCTTGCGGATACGGGTGGCCCGACCGCGGGCCCGGGGCCGCCAGCGCTTGATGGTGGTCCCCTCGTCGGCGTAGCAGGCCGACACGTACAGCTCGTCGGGGTCGAGGAAGTCGTTGTTCCGGGCGTTGGCCACGGCCGAGGCCAGGACCTTGCCCACCACCCGGGCGCCCTCGCGGGGCGTGGACTGCAGGATCTCGGCGGCCCGGTCGACGTCCTTACCCCGGACGAGGTCGAGAACCTGGCGCGCCTTGTAGGCGGACATGCGGTAGTGCCGCAGGACCGCCCGGGTACCGGGAACCTCGTTGGTCTTCACGCCGGGCATCTCAGCGCCTCGCTTGCCGTTCCTGTCCGGCGTGGTACCGGAACGTACGGGTGGGAGCGAATTCTCCGAGCTTGTGTCCCACCATCGACTCGGTCACGTAGACGGGCACGTGCTTACGGCCGTCGTGCACGGCGATGGTATGGCCGACCATGTCGGGGATGATGGTGGAGCGGCGCGACCAGGTCTTGATCACGCGCTTCTCACTCGTGGCATTGAGGGCGTCCACCTTCTTGAGCAGGTGGTCGTCCACAAAGGGACCCTTCTTCAAACTACGCGGCATGACGTGGCCCTTCGAATCCGGTCATCGACGCGCGCCGCGGGTACGGCGGCGGCGCACGATCATCTGGTCTGACGGCTTGTGCCGCGTCCGGGTCCGGCCCTCGGGCTTGCCCCACGGCGACACCGGGTGACGGCCACCCGACGACTTGCCCTCGCCACCACCGAGCGGGTGGTCGACGGGGTTCATGGCCACGCCCCGGGTCTGCGGCCGCTTTCCCTTCCAGCGGTTCCGGCCGGCCTTGCCGATGGAGATCAGCTCGGCCTCGGCGTTGCCCACCTCGCCCAACGTGCCCCGGCAGTCGATGGGCACCCGGCGCATTTCCGTGGACGGCAGCCGCAGAGTGGCGAACAACCCCTCTTTAGCCACCAACTGAGCGCTCATTCCGGCGCCCCGGGCCATCTTCCCGCCCTGGCCCGGGCGCAGTTCGATGTTGTGGACGGTCGATCCCACCGGGATGTAGCGCAGAGGAAGGGCGTTTCCGGGGCGGATGTCCGATCCCTGTCCGCTCTGCAGCACGTCGCCCACGCCGACGTTGGCCGGGGCCAGGATGTAGCGCTTCTCGCCGTCGTAGTAGTTGAGCAGCGCGATCCGGGCGTTGCGGTTGGGGTCGTATTCGATGGCGGCCACCTTGGCCGGCACGCCGTCCTTGTCCCTTTTGAAATCGATGATCCGGTACTGCTGCTTGTGGCCGCCACCACGGTGACGCGCCGTCTTGCGCCCATAGCTGTTGCGACCGCCGGTCCGCGGCTTGGGGACGACGAGCGAACGCTCGGGACGCGAGCGGGTGATCTCGGAGAAGTCCGAGACTGATTGGAACCGGCGACCGGCACTGGTGGGCTTGCGCTTGCGCAACGGCATCAGTGGCGTCCTCTCAGCTCTTCTCGAACAGGTCGATGCGGTCGCCACCGGCGAGCGTGACCACGGCCCGCTTGGTGTCGGGTCGCTTGCCGACGGTGTTCGTCCGGCGGTTCCGACGGAGCTTCCCTTTGCGGTTGAGCGTGTTGACCTTCGTCACCCGCACCCCGAAAGCGCTCTCCACGGCCAGCCGGACCTCGATCCGCGTGGCGTCGGGGGCCACCACGAAGACGTAGACGCCGTCCTCCATCAGGGCGTACGACTTCTCCGAGACCACGGGCCGAAGCAGGATCTGACTGGGATCTCTCACGCGTCGCTCCCTTCGCCCTCGGCCGCCGTATCGGCGTCGGTGGTGTCGGCGTCGGTGGTGTCGGCGTCAGCGGCGGTGACCGTGGACTCGTCGATGGCCGAAGTCGCCTTCTCGGCGGCGGGCGCCTTGCGCGCCGGCTTGGCGGCCGCCGGTGTGGTGGCCGTCTCGGTCTCCCCCGGGAGGGTGGCGTCGGTGAAGACGACCCAGTCACTGCGCAGAATGTCGTAGGCGTTCAGCTCGGCCACCTGCAGGGTCTGGACGTTTTGGAGATTGGCCAGGGAGCGGTCGGCGATGCCGTCTTCAGGTCCGAGGACGACCAGGACCCGGCCCTGCAGTTCGAGGGCGCCCAGGGCCGCCACGGCGTCCCTGGTCTTGGGCACGGCGAACGACCACTCGTCGATGAGGGCGATCCGGCCTTCGGCGGCCCGGTCCGACAGCGCCGAGTACAGCGCCAGCCGGATCATCTTCTTGGGCGTCCGCTGCCGGTACGAACGGGGCTTGGGGCCGAGGGCGATACCACCGCCGACCCATTGCGGCGAACGGGTCGAACCCTGCCGGGCCCGGCCCGTGCCCTTCTGACGGAAAGGCTTGGCTCCACCGCCGGCCACCTCGGCCCGGGTCTTGGTGGACTGGGTCCCGGCCCGGGCCGACGCCAGCTGCGCCGTCACCACCTGGTGCAGAACCGCCGTGTTGGGAACGATGCCGAAGATCTCGGGAGCCAGCACCACCTGCTCGATCACGGTGCCGTCCAGCCGCCGGCGGTCGACAGTCCGGCGCTCGGGGGCGGGACGCTCCCGGCGCATGATCGACGGCTGGCGGGCCGGAGCCTCGACCGCACTCACGACCCACCCCCGCCGGTGGTCTTGCCGCTCGTCCCCTTCACCGTGTCGCGCAGCACCACCATGCCGCCACGCGGTCCGGGAACGGCGCCCTTCACCAGGACCAGTTCCTTATCGGGATCGGCCTGGACCACCTCGAGGTTCAGCGATGTGACCTGGTGGCCACCCATCCGGCCGGCCATCTTCGTGCCCCGGAAGACACGGGCCGGGGTGGCGCAGGCGCCGATGGAGCCGGGCGACCGGTGCTTCTTGTGGTTGCCGTGCGAGGCACCTTGGCCCTTGAAGTTGTGCCTCTTCATGGCACCGGTGAAGCCCTTGCCCTTCGAGACGGCGATCACGTCCACCCGCTCGCCGGCGGCCAGGACGTCGGCGGTCAGCTGTTGGCCGACCTCGAAACCGCTGGCATCGTCGATACGCAGCTCGACGAGATGCCGACCGGGCTCGACCCCGGCGGCGGCAAAGTGACCCTGTTCGGGCTTGTTCAGCGTTCCCGCCCGTCGCACGCCCCAGGTCACCTGCAGGGCCGAGTAGCCCTCGCCCTCAGTGGTCTTCACCCGCACCACCCGCATGGGCGCGACCCGCAGCACCGTGACCGGTACGGCACGGTGCTGCTCATCCCAGATCTGGGTCATGCCGACCTTCTCGCCGACGATCGCCTTGGTGGCCACGGTCGCGTGAAGTCCTTCCGTCCTCGGGGGAGACCTGCCGCCGTCGGCCACAGGTCACCGTGGTGAAGGGCACCAGACAGGTGCCCTCTTCGCATGCCAACGCTCCGCCCGGGAAACCCGAGTGGAGCGCTCGTCAGGTTTTGCCCCGAGGTCCCCACCGCAGGGCGGGTGGGCGCTCGGAGACGTCGTTCCGGCTTACTGGGCCGAAATCGGCCCGACCTGTGACGTTACACCATCAGTCCGTGGCTTTCCAGTGAAAACCCATCCGGAGGACCGATCCCCCCGGAGGGATCAGACGTTCTGAATCTTGATCCTCAGCTTTGGCGGAGATAAGCACCAAAGCTGCACGCCGGGTGGCATCGTATCGCTCCATTGAGGGGGTCCCTTATTGAGGGGGTCCTTTCGAAGGAAGACTGACGGATCTGGTGATGCTGGCATTGGCCCCAAAGTCCTGCCTGAGTGCCTGGACACGGCATCGGGGCCTACGGGCGGTGGGGCCCACAGGCCGGCACGGGGTCAAGGGAGGGTTGTGGCGTTGGTCGGGCCAGCGCCGCGAGGGGGACCCGACCTGCGGCGCCCCTTGACACGCGCTCTTTGTCGATCAGCTCGTCGCGATGCCCACGATCGGCTGGCTTAGTGGCGTTCCTCCAAGTGATCCAGAGAACTCGGCGTTGAACGAGAAGATGCCGCCGTCGGAGGCCACCAACCAGTAGCCACCGGTCGCCGGATCAACGGCCATGGCCACGATCGGCCGGTTCAATGCCGTTCCTCCGAGTGAACCGGCGAACACGGCATTGAACGAGAAGATGCCGCCGTCGGAGGCCACCAACCAGTAGCCACCGGTCGCCGGATCAGCGGCCATGGCCACAATCGGCCGGTTCAATGCCGTTCCGCCCATCGATCCGTAGAACGTGGCGTCTCCGAAGGAGAAGATTCCACCGTCGGAGGCCACCAACCAGTAGCCGTTACCGTCGGGGGTGACCGCCATGCCCACGATCGGCCGGTTCAATGCCGTTCCGCCCGTCGATCCGTAGAACGTGGCGTCTCCGAAGGAGAAGATTCCACCGTCGGA
>Ga0307372_10002222_pt1 | contig 32581 bp, 31 predicted proteins | sample OX1MG_FD_202533 | JGI IMG/M metagenome (GOLD analysis project Ga0307372, IMG submission 202533) | Soil microbial communities from Risofladan, Vaasa, Finland - OX-1 | ecosystem: Environmental > Terrestrial > Soil > Coastal area > Acid sulfate soil | place: Finland: Risofladan, Vaasa | collected... | reverse complement strand
AAGGCGAACATCGATCGGTTGAAACCCTCCAGCGGGTCCCCAGGCTCGCCCCCGCTCGTCGCGCACCCGCCAAGCATCACCAGCGCCACCGCCGCCGCCACCAGCAGCCCGCGCGCGTGTACCGGCCGCACTACCGCCGACTGCGCCGGGCGCAGTTGTTCGCCATTCGCAAGCATTTTCGAGTCGCCTCCGGCCGCACGAAGTCACGCTCGCCACGCTGATGTCTCTCATGGGCGCCAGACTCTACTGCTGAACGCGGGTCCGGGAATGCAAAAGATTGAAAGCACCATGAAGTGGTACGGACCGGCTCGTCATGGGCGACTATCCAGGGAGAGCTTGCGGCTCATCCCCCGTTCGCACACGCTCCGCGCTCTCGTCGCCGCGCACACCGCCGAGTGCGTGCAGTCTTCGAGCCACGCGCACTGCGCCCGCAGCCAGCGGGTGCCCGCGCGTCAGTTCCGCGCAAGACTTCATCGACGTGCCCAGCGGTCTTCGATGGTTTCCACATTTATCTATTCCTCCGGGCAACGGTCCTCCAGTATCCTTCATCATGGTGGGGTGAAGGGATCTCGCGCGGCTTGTACAAGGCCGCCTTGACCCCACGATAACAGCAACGAAAACGCCTTGCCGGCAGGTATCCCAACCGGTTCCCGCCGAGGCGCCGCTAAGACGCGGCGCTAAGACCTTAGGACAATCTGCATGGGCGCTCGCAGGATGACCAGTTCGTCGACGACGCGCTGAGATGCCGGAATCCGCTACCGAACAGCCCGCACTGTACGAGAACAGCATCGTCGGGCTCGGCGTGCTGTGCGACGGGCGTGTGCTCAAGGCGAACCATCGACTCGCCGAGACCTTCGGGTACGGGATCCACGAGTTGCTGGCGACCCCGCTGGCCGCCCTGTACCCGTCGGCCGATGCCCTCGAAGCGCTGGAAGCGTCCGCCCGCGCCCAACTCGCGCAGTGCGGCGCCTTTGCCAAGGACGTCCGGCTGCGGCGCAAGGATGGCGCGCATTTCTGGGCCCGCTGCGGACTCGATGCGATCGACCGCGATGACCTCTCGAAGGGCCTGCTCTGGACGGTCCTGGATGTCACCGAGATCAAGCAGGCGGAGCAGGCCCTGCGCGAAAGCGCCGCGCAGCTGCGCCTGTTCGCCGACAACGTGCCCGCCATGAGCATTGTCTACGACGAGACGCTGCATTGCCTGTACGCCAACAAGCGCTTTGCGGAGTATTTCGGTTTGACGACCGAGAGCATCGTCGGCAAGCATCTGCGGGAAATCGTCGGCGAGGAGGCACACGAGGAGATCAAGGTCCATTTCGACCGCGTGCTGCAGGGGTATCCAACCGGGTACGAGCGCTCCCGCCGCCTCCCCGATGGAGAATGTCGCTACCTCGATGTCAAGCTCATTCCGCACATTGGGGAGCAGGGGCAGGTCCGCGGGCTGTTCGCCGTCACCTCCGACATCACCGAACGCAAGGAGCAAGAGAACCGGATCCGCCAGCTGGCGCAGCGGGATGCCCTGACCGGTGTCGCGAATCGTCTTCTGTTCGACGAGCACCTGCGGCGCGCGCTGAGCCTCAGCGCCCGTACGGGCCATCGGGTGGCACTCCTTTATATCGATCTCGACAAATTCAAACCGGTGAACGATACCCTGGGCCACGATGCCGGCGATGAGCTCCTGAAAAGCGCCGCCGAAAGGATCACGCGACAGGTGCGGGAATCCGACACCGTCGCTCGCCTCGGCGGCGACGAGTTCGCGGTGATCCTGCCGCATATCGCCGGCCCCCAGGACGCGGCCGTGGTCGCGCAGAGAATCCTCGACGCACTGGGGATGCCATTCCATCTGCCCCCCGCGGGCCGCGACGTGCGCATCGGCTCGAGCATCGGCATTGCAATCTGCCCTGCCGACGCGTGGCAAGCCGAAGCGCTCGTCAAAGCGGCGGATGCGGCCATGTACAAGGCGAAGCAGAGCGGAAACTGCTACAGTTTTTGTGAGCCTGGATCGCGGCCGGCGGCGCAGGCCTAGCACCCGGCCGTCCCCGCTCACATCTCCGCGGGCCCGTATCGCGTCGAGCCGCGCCGCTGCATGCGCAGCGCGAGCCTGCGCAGGGCGCGCAGCGAGAACTCGCGCCCGCCGGTAAGGCCGCTCGGCCGCACGATGAGCACCAGGGCCATCACGGCGCTCACCGCCACGATCCGGGTCCCGGAGGGGAGCGCGAACTGCCAGGCGCCGATGGTCATTCCCCCTTCGGCAAGCGCGAACAACGAGTCGAGCCCGCTCACGGCGAGCGCCCCGATCACCGCCCCCCAAAGGCTCGATGAGCCGCCGACCACGAGCATCGCGAGCGTCAGCAGCGTGAGCGGGAGATACATGTCCTGGATCGTGAGCGGCAGCAGGTGAATGAACAGCGCGCCGGCAAAGCCGGCAAGCGCTCCCGACAGCGCGAACGCGAGCAGGCGCTGCCGGTACACCGACACGCCGACCGCCTGCGCCGCCGCCGGGTCCTCGCGCGTGGCGCGCAACATGCGCCCGAAGCGGCTCCGCTGATACAGAAAGGCCACGCCGACGACGGCGAGCGCGCCAAGCGCCGCCTGCAGGAGCCCCGTCGTCTCCGGCACCGAAGAGAACGCGCTCGAGCCGGGGCCGATCCGGTCGTAGAAGTAGAGCAGATTGTGCGTGATTTCGAGCACCCCGAAGGTGGCGATGCTGGCGGCCAGACCCGACAGGCGCATCAGCGGCAGACCGACGATCAGCGCGAAGACGCCACCGGCCGCGGCGGCGAGGAGCAGAGATGGCAGGTTGCCGACCGAAGCGTGCAGAAGGAACGGGAACAGATTGGGCATGATCCCGCTCTTCTCGTCCGGAGGAACGGTGAGCACGCCCGCCGTCCAGGCGCCGATCGCCACGAAGCTGATGTGGCCGAACGAGAGCACCCCCGAGTTTCCGACGAACACGTAGATGGCTCCGACCATCGCAACGGCGACGAGCGCGTTGATGAAATACACCTGGATCGCGCTCGAGACGGCCGTCCCGAGCGTGGCCGCCAGCGCGACCAGGATCGCCGGGCCGAGCAGCTCCCAGAGCGCCCGTTCCCTCATACGCGCTCCACCTGCCCGCGCCCGCGTGCGAACAGCCCGCCGGGGCGGATCAGCAGGACCAGGATCACCAGGCCGAACAGTAACGACGGCAGGTACTGGCTCTGGTTGGTCGGCAGCGCTCCGCCGAGAAAGCCCGAGACGAAGCCGATCGCGAATCCGCCCAGCGTGGCCGAGGACAGCTTGCGCATCCCACCGACGACGACGCCCGCCAGCACGATGATCGTGTCGCGCAGCGCGAAGTCGGTGTTCACCAGCGGGTTCTGCACGGTCAGCATGACCGCCACCACAGCGGCCAGCGCGCCCGAGACGAGCACCGCCGCGGTGATCACGCGATTCGCTCTCACCCCGAGCGCGCGCGCGGTACGGAAATCCATGGCGGCGGCGCGCATGTGCAGGCCGACGTTCGTGCGGCCGAGCAGGAGCACGAGCGCGAGCAGGCACAGCGCGGCGACCGCGATCGCGACGATCGTGATCTTGCGGATATCGACGTGACCAATGGCGATCGGCAGGTTGAGGTAGGCGAGCGAGGCGGCGGTCTTGCCCAGCGCCCCGAACCAGAGTAGCGCGACGCTCTGCATCAGGAACGCCACCGCGAAGGTTGCGACCAGCATCACCGCGGGGCGCTCCGTCCGAAGCGGACGGAAAACGACCCACTCCATGACCAGCGAGAGCGCGATGACAACGCCGAAGCAGAGCAGGATTCCCACCCACACCGACCAGCCCCGCTCGGATGCGACCGCGAGCGCGAAGGCACCCGCCATGATCAGCTGGCCGTAAGCGAAGTTGACCAGCCGAAGGACCCCGAAGACGAGTCCGATGCCGACCGCCATCAAGGCGTAGATCGCGCCCAGGCCGACGGCGTCGACCAGTGTCTGCCAGGTGAAGCTCACGAGAGGTAGGCGTGGACCATCTTCGCGGTATCCGCCGCGTCCCGCGGCGTCAGGGTAAGGCGCAGCTCGCCGTTGGCGATGACGTAGCTCCGGTCGGCGAGACTGACCGTTCGCTGCGCGCGCTGCTCGACCAGCAGCACGGTAATGCCGCGCTCGCGCACCGTGCGCAGCGTCTCGAAGACGATGTTCACCATCGTCGGCGACAGGCCGAGCGACGGCTCGTCGAGCAGCAGCACGTCGGGGCGCGCGATGAGGGCGCGCGCGATCGCGAGCTGCTGCTGCTGGCCCCCCGAGAGAACGCCCGCCTGCCGCCGCGCGAAGTCCGCGAGCACCGGGAACAGCCGGTACAGATCCTCCAGGTCCCCGGCGATCCCCTCGCGCGAGCGCCGCGCGGCGAGCCCGAGGCGGAGATTCTCCTGCACGCTCAGCTCGCCGAAGATGCGGCGGCCTTCGGGGACGAGCGCGATGCCGCGCCGGGCAATCGACTCGGGCGAGCCGCCGCGCAGCCGGGCGCCGCCGAGCAACACCTCGCCGCGGTGGATCGGCACCAGCCCCATGATCGCGTTCAGCGTCGTCGACTTCCCGGCGCCGTTGGGTCCGATCAGCCCGACGATTTCGCCTTTGCGGATGTCGATCGACAGCCCGCGCACCGCGGCAACGCCGCCGTAGCGCACCTCCAGGTCGCGCAGCTCGAGCATGACATCGCTCATACCTCTAGCGCAGCCTCTCGCTCACGACGCCGCCTCGGGCACCGGCGGCTCGCCGAGGTATGCGGAGGCGACGTCGAGGTTGGCGCGTACCTCGGCGGGCGGACCCTCGGCAAGCGTCCTGCCCTGATCGAGCACCTGGATCCAGTCGCAGACGTCCATGATCAGCGCCATGTTGTGGTCGATCAGCAGCACGCCGGCGCCATGCTCGTCGCGCACCGAGCGGATGACCGCGGCGAAGGCGGGGACCTCCGCCTCGGGCAGCCCCGCCGCAGGCTCGTCCATGAGCACGTATTTGGGCTCCGTCGCGAGCGCCCGCGCAACGCCGAGGCGCCGTTCGTCCCCGTGTGCGAGCGCCGCGGCCGGCATGTCCGCGTAGGCGGCCAGATCGAGGCGCTCGAGCAGCTCGCCTGCGCGCCGCCGCGCCTCGCGCGCGCGCGCGCCGACGCCGAGCGCGGCGACCTCCACGTTCTCGCGCACGCTCAGAGAGCCGAACGCGTGGCTGTGCTGGAACGTGCGCGTGAGGCCGGCCCGGCCGCGCCGATGCGGCGTCCAGCGCGTGACGTCGCGACCCTCGAACTCGATCGTCCCCGAGGACGGGAAGTCGAAGCCGGTGAGCAAGTTCACGAGCGTCGACTTGCCCGCGCCGTTCGGGCCGATCAGCCCGACCACCTCGTGGCGCGAAAGCTCCAGGGACACCGACTGCAGCGCGACGACGCCCTCGAAGGAGCGGGAAACCGCGGCGGCCCGGAGCATCACCCCGGGCCGCCGCGAACCCCTCGCGTCGGTTCCGCTGTCGGTCAAACCAGCTCTAGTGAATCGTCGGAACAACCTTGGCGACGATCTCGCCGACGACCTTCGGGACGTTGTTCTGGATCTCAATCACGCGGTACTGGCGGCCGAACACCGTGTGCCAGCGCGGCGAGAAGCTGACCAAGCCGGACAGCGTCGGCACCTTCCTGAACTTCTCCATCACCGCGGCCAAGGCCGCTCCTTTCGTGGACTTCGCGCGCTTGATCGCGGTCACCAGGCCATCGATCGCGGCGGAGCCGGTGACGAAGCCGCCGGTGCCGGCGAGCTGGGGGTTTTCCTTCTTGAGCTGCGCCGCCAGCGCGTTCACCGCCGGGTTCGGATCGTCTCCGAACGCCGACGCGAACGTGACGAAGTAGTAGTTCGTCACCTCGGGGCTCTTCGGCAGCCAGTAGGTGCCGTCGCCGGCCCACGAGTTCAGGATCGGCGTGTTGTTGCCGAGCGAGCGCAGTCCGGAGATGAGCGTCGGCAGGGCCCCGAACGCGCCCGCCGTCGACGTCACGATGACGTCGGGCTTGACGCCGTTCAAGCGGCTGACCACGTTCTGCACGTTGTTGCCGCCGAGCGACTGGTAGCTCTCCTCGTCGACGATCTTGCCGCCGAGCTGCGTAAAGCGGGCCTTGAAGGCTTCGACCACGTCCTTGAAGTAGACGATCACGGTATCCGTCGCGAGCGCGGCCGTCTTCCAGCCCCGCTGCCACGCGTACTGGGCCATCGCCGAGCCCTCGTCCTGCGCGACGTTGCCGAACGAGAAGGCGAGCTTGCCCTTGGGGCCGAAGCGCTTGGGGCCCATCTGATCGGTACCGATGCAGGCCGCGACCGCGAGCACGCCCTTGTTGATCGCCTCCTGGACGACGGGGGCCGCGTAGTCGACGTCGCAGGTGGTGAAGAGCACGTCCGCGCCGTCGGCGAGCAGCTTGATCGCGCACGATTTCGCGATCCCGGGCTTGTTGCCCTGGGTGTCGCAGGTGATGATCTTGAGCGGCCTGCCGAGAACACCGCCCCGGGCGTTGACCTGCGCGACGCGGATCTCCGCCGCGGCAAGCGCCGGCTTGTCGAACGGAGCCATGGCGCCGATGCCGTCGTACGCCCACCCGATGGTAATCGGCTGGGCGGCCCCGGCGGCACCCGCCGTGGCGATGAGCGCGGCGGCCGCAACGAGTGCAGCCCACTTGTCAGCGTTTTTCATGCTCCTGCTCCCTCCTTGTTTTGCGTCGCCCCGGGAACGGCGCGATCACCATTACGGACCACGCGACGATCGGCACCCAAATACCGGCCGATTCCATTGCACGTACCTTTCGCCAGCCAATCGCCGGCACCACCACCGCGTTTAAGCGCTGCAAGCCAAGTCTGACAGGCTCCCGGCGGCTCGACAAGCTAGGTACCGCAGCGCGTGCGCTGCAGCCGGCAGTTGCCTCGATTCAATGCAGCGTCGGCAGGCCGAGTGCCTGCCATCGTTCGTCCAGCGCCCCGCCACTGGCATCGCGCAACGCGGCCTCGCGCAGCGAGGCGAGTGCCTGGGCGGCGGCGGGACGCGCGCCCAGCATCCCCGCGGCGCGCATCAGGCGGTCGAAGCGGCTGCTGCCGCGCTGATGGGTATCGCTGTAGCCCTTGACCACGCGCCGGCAGGCAACCACTTCGAGCGCCAGCGCATAGTCCCGCGCGAGCGCCGCGTGCACCGCCTGCAGCCAGGCCTCGATGTGCTCGAGCTCGCGGGCATGCCGCAGACTGCCGCGGCGCCAGCGGCGCAGCCCCGCGACGAGGCGCAGCTGCACGTGGCCGGACACGGTGTCGGAGTGTACGCGCCAGCCGTGGTCGAGCCGCCTGGCCAGCCATTTGCTCAGCCGCGGCGCGCCCAAGATCCACGCGCCGAGCCGCCGCGGCAACGCGGCGCAGAACTCCTCGAGCCGGGGGTGGAAATACTCCTCGGTGCCGACGACTTCGCCCGCGCCGGCGCCGACCTCGCGCCGCACGCGCTCGAAGCGTTCGCCGCGCGTCTTCAGGTCGGCCACGCGGATGATATCGTCATAGGACATCGCGACCGCCACCCAGCGTGCGCCTTCCACCGTCAGCGCGTAGCCGCGCCCCGCGCCGCCGGCCGCGACGTCGGCGGTGAGCAGAGCCGCCATGCGCTCGAGGTATTCGCGGCCGTAGGCCAGGTCCTGGTACTCGATCACGCGCTGCAGCCCCTCGCCGAGCATCGCCCAGGCCGGCTGCGGGAAGCGCTCGCGGATGCGCTCCAGCAGCGGCTGCACGGCCGCGCTCGCCGCACGCTCGGGCAGCGCGCGCGGCGCGGTCTGCATCGCCTCGGACCCGGTCGGTTCGGCGCGCACCGGCTCACGCGCGATTTCCGCGCCGGCGCGCAGGGCGCGCAGGCTGGCTTCCACGCCCACCTGGCTGCGCCGCACCGTGGCCTCGAACGCGTCCTGCCCGAACGGCAGCGCGCCGCTGCCGGCGAGCGCGCCGAACAGACTGGCCGAAATCACGCTGCCCTGGCGTACGGCCAGCGCCTGCATGTCGTCGTGGATCAGGCGCTTGGCCTGGGCGCGCACCGCCTCGATGACCGCGCCGGAGTCGCTGATGCCGTTACCGGGGACGGATTTCTCCTGCACCGAATAGGCCCGGTGCGAACTCGCGATCACGGTCGTGCGCTCCGGCGTGACCAGGCCGCGCTGCAGCGCGCGGCCGGCCTCCATCAGCTCGGCGGCGATCAGGATGTCGACCTCCCCGGGCACCGGCATCTGCGCGAGCACCGGCAGGGCGCCGTCGCCGCGCCTGGCCTGCGGCGGCAGCAGCTCGATGTAGTACACCGTCGCGCCGGTGCGCTGCGCCACCCCGGCCACCGAGGTGGCTTGCGCGATCCACCCCGCCTCCTCGGCCATTTCGACGATCCAGTCGACGAGCACGCCGCCGCCCTGTCCACCCAGAGCATGGATCGCGATCGCGGTCGGACGCAGCGCGCCGGCGGCCATCACGGACCTTCACGCGAGTAGAGCGCGCGAGCGCGCAGCGACGCCGCCTGGCGCGCCTGCATCCAGCCGACCACGCCGCGCCGCGCGCGGCCCAGCCAGCGCTCGGTGCGCGTCGGATTGCGTACCCAGCGCGCCTTGTAGAACGAGGGGCACAGCACCGCCGCATCGGCCACCTCGCCGCAGTGGCCGCAGGCCACGCAATGCTCGTCCACGTGCGCCACCGGGTCGGGCTTGAGCGCGTCGCCGCTGGGGGCGAGCGTCAGGCTCGGGCAGCCTGACAGCCGCATGCAGGCATGGTCGCCGCTGCACACCGCGGCGTCGACGCCGAAGCGCTCCTTCAGCACGCGCTCGCCGGCCTTCACCTGGGCCGCCAGCCTGGGCTTCTCGCGCCGCTGCAGATTGAGCATGCACTCGCTTTGCGCAATGATGACCTTCGGCCCCTGAAAGTCGGTGGTCAGGGCCTCCTCGAGCGTGTCGCGCATGCGCGTGACGTCGTAGGTGCGGTCCACGGTGCGCACCCACTCCACGCCGACCCCGCGCACGGCGCGCTCAATCGGATGCATCGTGCTGCGGTTGGCGTTGACCGCGCGCGAGGACGGGATGTCCTGGCCGCCGGTGGCGGCCGCGTAGTTGTTGTCGACGATCACGATGACGCCGTCGTTCTTGTTGAAGACCGCGTTGCCGATGCCGCTGGTCAAGCCGTTGTGCCAGAAACCGCCGTCGCCCATGAACGCGATCGCGCGCCGGCCTCCCTTGACGTTGAAGGCGGAGGCGCTGGAGGCGCCCAGGCCGTAGCCCATGGTCGTGGCGCCGATATTGAACGGCGGCAGGATCGAGAACAGGTGACAGCCGATGTCGGACGCGACATGGTGCGGCCCAAGCTTTTGCTCCACCAGTTTGAGCGACGAAAAGATCGGGCGCTCCGGACAGCCGACGCACAGGCCCGGCGGCCGCGGCGGCAGCGCTTCGAGCACCGCCGCGTGGCCGGGGGCCGGCGGCGCGCGCCTGGGCATGCCCAGCGGAACGGCCGGCGCCAGCGCCGCCGGGTAGCGCCGCTCGAGGAAGCCGCGCAGCCCCTTGCGCAGCACGGCGACGGTGTATTCGCCGCCCATCGGTAGCAGATCCTTGCCGTGCAACACGGTGTCGACGCCGGCGCGGCGCAAGATGGCGTGCAGGTTCTGCTCGTGGGAGTCGGGCTGCCCCTCCTCGACGACCAGCACCGCCTTCTTGCCGCGGCAGAACCGAACCACCTCCTCGTCCACCAGCGGGTAGGCGACGTTGAGCACGTACAGCGGAATGCGCGATGCGCCGTACAGCTCGGCCATGCCTTCCAGCATCAGCGCGCGCAACACGTTGTTGTACAGGCCGCCGAGCATCACGATGCCCAGCTCGGGGATGTCACCGTCGAAGAACTCGTTGAGCTTACGTTCCTGGATAAACTTGACCGCCGCAGGCCAGCGCTGCTCGATCTTCTCGCGCTCGTGCAGGAAGGACGCCGGGGGCAGCACGATGCGGTTGACGTCGCGCCGCGGCGCCTCCAGCGCCTCGCGCAGCGTGAAGGCGGGACGCCGGTTCTCGCGCGTGACGAAGCTGCCGTGAAGGTGGCAGGATCGGATGCGCAGCTGCAGCATCACCGGGGTGTGGCTGGCCTCGGAAAGCTCGAAGCCGTCGTGCACCGCCTGCACGATCGCGGGCAGGTTGGGCCTTGGGTCGAGCAGCCACATCTGCGACTTCATGGCGAAGGAATGGGTGCGCTCCTGCATGATGCTGGAGCCCTCGCCGTAGTCCTCGCCGATGACGATGAGCGCGCCGCCGGTCACTCCGCCGGAGGCGAGGTTGGCTAGCGCGTCGGAGGCGACGTTGGTGCCGACGGTGGACTTCCATGTCACCGCTCCGCGCACCGGGTACATCACCGAAGCCGACAGCGTCGCCGCCGCGGCGGCCTCGCTGGCTGCCGGTTGGAAGTACACGCCCAGCTCCTCGAGGATCGGCTGGGCGTCGGCCAGCACGTCCATCAGGTGCGAGATCGGCGAGCCCTGGTAGCCGCTCACGTAAGCCACCCCGGCCTCCATCAGCGCCTTGGTCACCGCCAGGATGCCCTCGCCGCGGAACTCGGTTCCCGCCGGCACCCGCAGCATCTCGACCTCGCGGGCGAACGATCGCTCCGCCATGGCCGGCTCTCAGGCCTCGACCAGCGCGAACACGCGCAGCGGGCTGCCGGAGCCGCCCTGGATCTTCAGCGGCGCGGCCACGATCAGCGCCCCATGCGGCGGGAGCTGGTCGAGGTTCTTCAGGCACTGCAGGCCGTACCGGTTAGCGCCGTGCATCAGCGTGTGGCAGGGATACGGCGTCGGCCACGCGTAGGCCTGGCCGGCGTCGGTGTTGATCGTCTCCACGCCGAAGCCGCGCACGTTGCGCTCCTTGATCAGCCACTCCACGGTCTCCTGCGTCGGGCCGGGCGTGTGCGCACCGTCCTCGCGCATGTTGACGAAGGACGCCGGGTCGGCCAGGCGCTTGGACCAGTCGGTGCGGAATAGCAGCCAGGCGCCCTTCGGGATGCGGCCATGCTTCGCTTCCCAGGCGGTCAGGAAGCTCACCGTGAGCAGCCAGTCCGGGTTGGCCGCCACTTCGGGGCTTGCGTCCACCACCGCGGCTGGGCCGATGAACAGCGCCGGGTCGATCGTGTCCACCGTGTTGCGCGGGTGGTCCTTGCCGGTGACCCAGTGCACCGGCGCGTCGAAATGCGTGCCGGTATGCTCGCCGCAGGAGAAGTTGTTCCAGTACCAGGCCGGCCCGGCCTCGTCGTAGTGCGAGATGCGCTCCATCTTGAATGCCCAGACCTGGCCGAACTGCGGCGGCAGCTGCAGCGCCGGAAACTCCGCCGACAGCGTCTGCGTCAGATCGACGGCACGCACCTTGCTGGAGGCGAAGGCCTGTGCGAACTGCGAAAGTGCGGCACCCATGATGTTCTCCTTGATGTGTGTGGAACCTGTCTCAAAGTCGCATTGGCGGCAGGGCGATCGGCGCGCGTGGCACGCAGGCCAGGAAATCCGAAGCGCAATATTCCCACCGAATCAGCAAGCTCACAATGCGCCGGGGATTCGAGGGCATGGTGCATTCGCGCCGCCAGGAGATTACCTCGCCAAGCCCTGCATCTTCCGCCCCGTAGCGCTGAGAGCCCCTCGCAATGCTCGCGCGGGCAGCAGCCGATCCGGCTCGCCCCGGCGACCGGTCGGCGGATTATCTCGCCTTTCGGGGCCTCGCATCGCGCGTCGTTTCAGGCGGCGATCGTCTGGGTGCGGGTATATTGCCGGTACATACCATTTCCGCGGGGCCCTGGGGAATCGGGCGACAACCATGAGCGCGACGAATTCAATTGAAACTCGCCGGATGTCATCGGGCTGCAGCTGTTGCGGTGGTGCAGCCCACCAGGCAACGCCGATCACACCGTTGTCGCGCCGCGGCTTTCTGCGCGGCGCCATGGCAGGCGCGGCAGCCGTGGCAGCGCTCGGCGCGACATGGCCGAAACGGGCCTGGGCTCAAAACGCCCTCTCGCCCGACGCGGCGTTGCAGGCATTGCTCGCGGGCAACACGCGCTTCGTCGACAAGCGCCTGACCTCGTTTGACCAGGATCTTGCGATCCTGCGACAGAATACCGTGGCCAAGCAGGAGCCCTTCGCGGCGGTATTGTCCTGCGCCGATTCGCGCGTACCGGTAGAACTGGTGTTCGATCAGAGTATCGGCCATCTTTTTGTCACGCGCGTCGCCGGCAACATTGCGACCTCCGAAGTCATCGCCAGCCTGGAATACGGTGCGGCGGTACTCGGCACCAAAGCAATCCTGGTGCTGGGCCACAGCAATTGCGGTGCGCTCCAAGCCGCCATGAGCGGCAAGACGGTGCCAGGGCAGATCAGCGAGCTCTATGCGTCGCTGCGCCCGGCGGTGGATGAGGCGGGCGGAGATCTCGAGGCTGCGATCAAGGCGAATGCCCGGATCCAGGCCGGGCTGCTCGCGACCGCCTCCCCGCTCCTGGCCGGACTGATCAAGGAACGGAAGCTGAAAATCGCCGCCGGCTACTACGCCCTCGACAGTGCAAAAGTCAGCGTACTGGGGTGAGCGTTGGCACAATGGCGGGCCAATAGCACACTCGTCGTTTCAGTGGGCGTGTGGCGTCGAATGCCATATTCACTTCGTGGCGGCAACCGCTGCAGCGCAGCGTGCTGAATCAATGGCGGGATCGCCGGTGTTGATCCGCCCCGTGACCTGCGTTCGATTGGCGAGCACTTTCTCTTCGATTGCAGGTCCAACACGGGCCCACTTACATTCCCCGGAGCCAGCATGACGAGCGTGCGTACCCCAAGCCGCGCCAGCGTAGAGCGCTTTGATGCCATCGCAAACGCATGGGACGACAATCCCACCCGCGCCGCGATCGCGCGCGGTGTCGCAAACGCCATCGTCGAGGCGGTGCCCCTCAGCGGCACCGAGCGCGCGATGGAGCTTGGCTGCGGGACCGGAATGGTGACTGCATTGCTCGCCGCCAGCCTGGCGCACGTGCTCGCCGTGGACAGTTCCGGGGGGATGCTGGAGGTTCTGCGGCGCAAGCTGCGCGAGCTCGGCATTCCCAACGTCGAGCCGCTGGAGGCGGACCTCGCCCAGCGCATGCCGGCAGGGCCCTTCGATCTCGTCTTCAGCAGCATGACCCTGCATCACATCGAGGACGTCGCAGGGCTGTTCGTGCGCGTGCACGACAGGCTCGCGCCCGGCGGCCGTGTCGCATTTGCGGATCTCGCGCGCGAGGACGGCACCTTCCACGCGGACGACGTACCCGGTGTGATGCATCACGGGTTCGATCCTGAGGACCTGCTGCGCTGGCTGCGGGCCGCTCGATTCGTGGACGCGCAAGTACGCCAGGCGCACGTCGTGCGCAAGTCCCGAGCCGACGGATCGGCACGCGAGTACCCGGTGCTTCTCGTGACGGCCCGTCGCGACGGCGATCCGGAGGCGCAGTAGCGGGGCCACTGACCGCCGGCGACCGGCATGCGCCGGTCGCTGCATGCGGCGCGCAGCAAGTACGCCTACAGGTAGCGCTCCCCCACCTCCTCGATGAACGCGGCGGCGCCGCCGCTCCAGGTCGTCTCGCCGTTCTCCAGGAGGTAGATGCGCTCGGCGTGGCGCACGGCGAAGGTGACGTTCTGCTCGCCGAGCAGCACCGTGAGCCCGGCGTCCTTGCGCAGCGTCTCCATCGCGGCCGAGATGTGCTCGATGATCACCGGAGCGAGGCCGAGCGTCGGCTCGTCGAGGATCAGCAGGCTCGGGCGCATCATCAGCGCGCGCGCGATGGCGAGCATCTGCTGCTCGCCCCCGCTCAAGGTGCGGGCGGTCTGCCGGCGCCGCTCCTTCAGGATGGGAAACAGGTCGAGCAGCCACGCGAGCTGCGCCTCGAACTCGGGCGGCGCAAGCCGATGCCCGCCGAGCTGCAGGTTCTCGGCGACCGTCATGTCGCCGAAGAGCTCGCGCGACTCCGGGCAGTGCACCAGGCCCTCGCGCGCCGGCGCGCCCTCGCTGCCATGCAGCCGGGGCTTGCCCCGCCAGCGCACCTCGCCCGCGTAGGGCACGAAGCCGGACAGGGCATTGAACAGCGTGGTCTTGCCGGCGCCGTTCAGGCCCACCACGGCGACGAACTCCCCCGGCTGCACCTTGAGGCTCACCTCGTGCAGCGCGCGCGCCTTGCCGTAATGCACCGTCATGGCGCGAACTTCCAGCAGCGCCTCGGCTTCGTGCTGCGCGGGCCGCGCCGTCGGCACGTGATGCACGTCGAGCGCGCCGCCCAGATAGACCGCCCGCACCTGAGGATCGGCGATGACGGCGTCCGGCTCGCCTTCGGCGATCTTGTGACCGGCGTGCATCACCAGCATGCGGTCCACCAGGACGCGTACGCCCTTGACGTTGTGGTCCACCAGCACGATCGCGCGCCCCTCGTCGCGCAGCGAGGCGATCAGGCGCGAGAACTCGCGCAGCTCGGACGCGGTGAGCCCGGCGAAGGGCTCGTCGAGCAGCAGAGCGTGCGTGCCCAGGGCGATCGCCTTGGCGAGTTCCAGGCGGCGCAGGTCGGCATAGGTCAGGGCGTCCGGGGTGCGCCCCAGCACGCTGCCCAGGCCCACGCGCTCGGCGATCGCGCGCGCCCGGTCGGCCACGCTGCGGCGCAGCAGCAGGCTGGAGATGCGATCGGGCATCAGCGCGAGCTCGATGTTCTCGAGCACCGTCTGCCGCCTGAGCGGCCGCGAGTGCTGGAACACGATGCCCACGCCGCGGCGCGCGACGCGGTGCGTCGACAGCCCCGCGATCTCCGCCCCGTCGAGGCGGATCGAGCCCTGGTCCGGGCGGTGCACGCCCATCACCAGCGCCATGGTGGTCGACTTGCCCGAGCCGTTCGGTCCGATCAGGCCGAGGATCTCGCCGCGCCCGACCTCGAACCCGAGGGCGTCCACGGCGCGCAGGCCGCCGAAGCTCTTGCCGAGCCCTTCGACCTGCAGGACGCTCACCGCGCCCTCCGCCGCATGAAATAGCCGAGGAACCCGTCGGGCACGAACATCAGCACGATCAGGGCGAGCCCCGCGACCGCGAAGTTGCTCAGCTCGCCGATTGGGCGCAGGTACTCGCCCGCCACGATCAGGAAGATCGCGCCGAGCGCCCCGCCGACAATGGTGCGCCGCCCGCCGAGCACCGCGGCGATGATGATCTGCACCGCCACCGCGATGTCGAGCACGGTGCCGACCGAAGCGGTTCCAAGGTAGAAGATCATGAGCGCCCCGGCCAGGCCGGAGAAAAACGCGCTCAGGCAAAAGGCGAGCAGCTTGTGCTTGGTGACGTTGAAGCCGAGCGCCTCGGCGGCGATGCGGTCCTGCCCAGTCGCCTCGAGGATCAGGCCGATCGGCGAGCGCGCGAACCCCAGCAGCACGGCGGCGCTGATCAGCATGAAGCCGAGGGCGTAGTAGTAATTCGGGTCGGTGTGCACCGAGAGCACGTCGGGGACCGCCAGTCCGATCTCGCCGCCCGTGACGCCGGCGAAGATCACGATCAGCTGCTGCAGGATCAGCACCGCGACCAGCGTCACCAGGCCGAAGTACGGCCCGCGCAGGCGTAGCGCCGGCAGCGCGAGCAGCGCGCCGCCGATCACCGCGGCAAAGGCCCCGATGAAGATGCACAACCACATCGGCACCGGGGTGTAGGCGTTCAGCATTCCGCTCACGTAGGCGCCGAGCCCAATCAGGAATGTCGGGCCGAAGTTCACCTCCCCCGCGTAGCCAAACAGCAGGTCCCACGACATGGCGAAAACGCCGAAGTAGTAGGCGACGGTCAGCACGCCGAGCACGTAGCCCGACATCCACAGCGGCAGCAGCGCGAGCGCGAGCGCTGCGCCCGCGGCGAGCCGGAAGCGGGACGAGCTCAGCAGCCCCGTCACGGCCCCTCCCGGTCGAAGGCGGCCGCCGGCTCAGCGCCGGCCGAACAATCCTTGCGGTCGCACATAGAGAACCAGGATCAGGATGATGAGCGCCGGCAGGTTGCGCAGCGACGGCGACACGAGATAGGCCGTGATGGTCTCGACGAAACCTATGATGTAGGCCGCGACCAGCGAGCCCGGAACGCTGCCCAAGCCGCCGAACACCACGATCGAGAACGCGCTCGCGGTCAGTCCGCTGACCTCGTCGGGGCTCGCTCCGAGGAAGGTGCCCACCAGCACGCCGGCGATGCCCGCGAGCAGCCCGTACAGGCCCCAGACGAACCACTGGATACGCTCCAGGTCGAACCCGAGCAGCGCCAGCCCGCGCGGGTTGATCGACGCCGCGAGCACCGCCTTGCCCAGCCGCGTGCGCGTCACGAACAGCCACAGCAGGCCGATCACCAGCCAGGCGACGCCTCCGATCACCAGCTCGTTGGTCGGGGTGTTCACGCCAAACACGCTGGTGACGCCGTCCACCAGGCGCGGCACCGCCACCGGGTTCGAGGTGAACAGGTAGGCAAGGCCCTCCTGGATCATGATCCCCCACAGCAGCGTCGCGGTGAGGACGAAGATCTCCTTCTCGACGCCCGGGATGCGGCGCGAGCGCCCGATCGGCCGCACGACCGCGAAGTAGGTCGCATAGGCCGCGACGAGCGCGGCGCCGACGCCGCCCAGCGCCCCCCAGTACGGCCCCAGGCCGAGGCGCCCCGCAAGCAGCCACGCCACCATCGCGGCGATCACCATCACGCCGCCGTGCGCGAGGTTGAGCACGCCCGAGACGCCGAAAATGATCGTGAACCCGGCGGCTCCGAGACTGTAGAGGGCACTGATTACGAAGCCGTCGACCAGGATCTCGAGCAGCACCCTCATGATCGGTCCGCGCGCGGGCGCGCGCGCCCGTCGATCGCTCCGCTCACCGTCCCCCCTTGTTCGACTGTGGACATGCAAACGCCCCCGAGGCGGCGCCGAACGGCCGCCCGCGGAAGCGGCTGCAATGTTCCTGGAGCGCGAGCGCTAGCCGTGGCCTCCGGCCTTCACGAACTTCGGCAGAATCGGCGTGCCGTTGGCGGCCTGCGGCGGCCAGATCGCGACCTGCTTGCCGTCTTGCCACTGGATGCCGACACCGCTCACCAGCTTCGCCCCATATTTCACGTCGTGCGTGAAACGCGCCTCGCGGCCGTAGAACTCCATGCGCCCCATGGTGCCGACCAGATCGGTCTTCTCGAGCGCCGCCACCAGCGCGTCGGGCTTGGTCGAGTGCGCGCGCTCGATCGCCTGCTTGAGCGCGTACATCGAGTCGTAGGTCATGTAGGCCTCGAGCGTCGGGGCGGTGCCGAAGCGCTTCGTGTACGCCTTCGCGAACGGGACGCTGCGCGGCGTCACCGCGGCGCCGGGCGTGCCGGTATTCCAGGTGATCACGCCCTGCGCGGCGCCGTTGGTCTTGGTCCAGAAATCGCTCGCCCCCGCCTGCACGTTGATGCCCGCCAGGAGGGCCGGAACGTGCTGGTCGTGCCACTGGATGGTGGGCTTCAGGCCGGTGTGCGCCAGCCCGCCGATGATGACGTCGGGATGCAGCGCCTCGATCTTGCTGAAGATCGGGCTGAAGTCGGTGGTGTCGGGCGCGAAGCGGATATGCCCCACGACCTTCAGCCCGACCTTGGGCAGGCACTCCTCGTAGGCCTTGTCGAGCGACTTGGTCCAGGCCGCGTCCTCGCTCATGATGACCGCGGTCTTGAAACCGAAGCGCTTGACCAGCGCATAGCTCGAGATGTCGCAGGCCGTGCGCGCAAGGTAATACGAGTTGTTGCTCTGCTCGAAGACGTACTTGTAGCGCGCATAGTCCTTGTGCACCATCTCCGAGATCCGGTTGGCCGCACCGCCCCCGATGTAGGGCATGTGCAGCCGCGCCGCCCACGGCATCAGGGCGAGATTCACCTCGCTGAGGAAGCTGCCGACCACGGCGACGACGTGGTCCTCCTTGGCGGCGCGCTGGAAGGCGCGCACCCCGTCGCTGGCCGAGGCGTGGTCGTCGTACTTGAACAGCTCTATCTTGCGCCCCCCGATGCCGCCCGCAGCGTTGATCTCGTCCGCGGCGAGCTCGGCGGCCTGCGTGATGCCCAGGCCGATGGGGATCTCCTGCTCGGCGATGACCCCGATGCGCACCGGCCCCGCGCCCGCGGCCTGCGCGCCGCCGGCGCCGAATGCCATTCCCGCAGCGAGAGCTGCGGCGCACAGCGCCCGGCCGGACCGCCGCCGAAATTCGGTTCGTTGCGTTCTCATGATCCCCTCCTTCGAACTGGTGACTTGGTTGCGCTCGTTGTGATGCTGTGCCTGCGTCGCACGGATCATCCCGCCGCACGAACGCCCGGACCCGCGACGCTTGAACCGGCGGCCCCTCGGAGGCCGCGCGCCGCGGGAAGATTGCGTGAGAGGCTACAAGAAAGCGCATCTCGGTACCTGTCTTGCGCGTCAGCCGCACGCTCCAGCGGTCGCCCGCGTCGCGGCAGGTGCCTAGTTTTTCGGCGGCCCGCGGCCGTTCACCAAGGCCGGTCCGCGTTGATTGCGCCCCGCCGACCGCCAGGCGCCGGGCGCAGACGGAGCGGCTGTACGGAGCGGCTATAATTAGCATGCTAATTATTCCGCCGGTACGGCGCCCTGCCCCCAAGACGTCCTTCCCTGCCGTACGGCGCGGCGACGTCCGCGGCCCGACCGACCGCACCTCATGAAATCCCCCAAGCGCCTGCTGCTCACCATCGCCGTCATGATGGCGGTGGTGCTGCAGGTGCTCGACATCACGATCGTCAACGTCGCGCTGCCCTACATGCAGGGCTCGTTCTCGGCGTCTCCCGACCAGATCACCTGGGTGCTCACCAGCTACCTGGTGTCTTCCGCCATCTTCATGCCCCTCACCGGATACTTCACCGACCGGCTCGGGCGCAAGCGCTACCTCCTGTTCAGCATCGCGGGCTTCGTGACCGCCTCGGCGCTGTGCGGGGCTTCCGAAAGCCTCTCGCAGATGGTGCTGTTCCGCCTTCTGCAGGGCATGTGCGGCGCGGGCCTGGTGCCCTTGTCACAGGCCATCCTGGTGGACACCTATGCGCTGCACGAGCGCGGCAAGGCCATGGCGCTGTGGGGCATCGGCGTCATGGTGGCGCCGATTCTCGGGCCAACGCTGGGCGGCTATCTGACCGACACCTTCAGCTGGCGCTGGAACTTCTACATCAACGTTCCGCTCGGGCTGCTGTCCTTCCTCCTGTCGATGCGGGCGATCCCCGACACCGAGAAGAAAGAGCGCGGCATGGACTGGACCGGCCTGATACTCATGTCAGTCGCCATCGGCGGCCTGCAGCTGGTGCTTGACCGCGGCAACCAGGAGGACTGGTTCAGCTCGCGGCTCATCCAGGTTGCGTCCGTTGCGAGCGCCTTCGGGCTGGCCGGCTTCCTCGCGCACAGCCTCACGCGCGGCGCGGGCACGCTCTTCAACCTGCGTATCTTCACCGACCGCAATTTCGCGCTCGCCAGCCTGCTGATCGCGGCATTCGGCCTGGGGATGTACGGCAACATGGCCATGCAGCCGCTCATGCTGGAGGGGCTGCTCCACTACCCCGCCTTCACCGCCGGGCTCGTCATGGCCCCGCGCGGCCTCGCGAGCATGCTCAGCATGATCCTGGTGGGCCGGCTGGTGAACACCGTCGGGCCGCAGCGCCTGGTGGCGATCGGCATCGCCATCGCGGCCTTCGGGACCTACGCGATGACCTGGTACTCCTTGGACGTCGACCCGTGGTGGATCGTCTGGCCGATCCTCGTGCAGGGTTTCGGCATGGGGATGGTGTTCGTGCCGCTGTCGGTCGTCGCGTTCGCCACGCTGCCCAAGCCCTCGGTGCCGGAAGCCACCGGGCTGTACAGCCTGCTGCGTACCGTGGGCGCGTCGGTCGGCATCGCCATCGTGGCCACCGTCCTGACGCGGCAGACGCAGGTCGCGTGGAACTCCCTCAGCGGACACGTCAACGCGTTCAATCCCGCCGTGTACGAGTTCCTCGGCAGGCTGCGCCTCAAGCTCTCCAGCCCCCTGGCCCCGCAGGCCCTCGGACTGGAACTGGGGCGCCAGTCCCAGATGGTGGCGTTCATCGACGTCTTCATGTTCATCACCTGGAGCTTCCTCGCCATGCTGCCGCTGGTGTTCATGCTGCGGCGTCCGAAGCCCGGTACGCCGGCCGGGCAGGAATCGGAGCCGCAAACCGCCTACGAATGAGCGCCCGCATTCCGGCCGGGCGCACACGCAGATGATGCAGCAGTCGCCGATTCAACGAGGCTTGACGGTGCGTCACGACTTGGAAGATCGGCCATCGCTGCCCAAATACCCCCAGGGCGGCTCCTGCGCGCACCTCACGGCGCTACCCTCCCCGGCGTCCCCCCGTTTCAGGACGCTGCTCGGGAGGGCGCGCGGGACTCGATCCAGCACCCGGCGCTCGCGCGGATATGCCTCGGGTCCCTTGCGATTCGGCGCGCTGGAGTCGCACAATGCAAGCCCTCAAACGCGTGATCGGCCCCCACGATGCGGAAGGCCTTTCTTGTTTCGCTGTGCTGCGGACTGCTGACAAGCCTGGGCTTACCGCCGCAGGCCAGTGCTGCGGGAACGGTGGGAGTCGTACTGCTACACGGCAAGCTCGGCGCGCCCATGGGGGTTGTCCGCGGCAGGATGGCCACGCCCATCGGTGCCGATCTCATCGAAGAAATTGAACGAGCGGGATACCTCGTATCGACGCCCGAGATGTGCTGGTCGCGCGAGCGCGGCTTCGACCGAGCGTATGCGGACTGCTTTGCGGACATCGATGCGTCGATTGCCGACCTGAAGCGCCACGGCGCCACAGCCATCGTGGTGGGGGGACTCAGTCTGGGCGGCAACGGTGCCATTGCCTACGCGGCGACACACCCGGGCCTGCTCGGAGTGATTGGTCTGTCGCCCGCCGATGATCCCGTAATCAAGGCGAAGGAGTACCCGAAGGTCGCCGACGACCTTGTACGCGCACGCGACCTGGTCGCGCAGGGTAAGGGCGGCGTAAAGACGGATTTCGACGATTACAACACGGGTCCGCGCGGTGTCTACAGCATCACGCTCGACACTACACCGCGCATCTTTCTGAGCTTTTTCGAGCCGGATTCGCTCGCGCACATGCCAACCAATGTTGCCAAGCTGACGATGCCGCTCCTGTGGGTCGCCGGCGACAACGACCCGAGCCAGCGGTCCGGCCGCGCATACGCCTTCGACAAAGCGCCACCCAATCCGCTCAACCGCTACGTCACCGTGCACGCCACCCATCTGGAGGTACCCGATGCGGCGGCACCGGCCGTGCTCGCCTGGCTCTCCGACCTGCGTCGCCAACGCGGCATCCAGTGATGCGCGCGAAGGCGCGACGCCACGGCAGGCGGAACTTGAGCGCTCCCGGCGCAAAGCCGGCACCGTGGAACGAAGGTCGGCGCTATCGAACCGGGTGCGCTCGTTCATGTAGCCGGTAAGAAAACCGGCCCCCAGAGGACGGAACGAAGCCGATGCCTAGCGCCCGACCCTAGCCTGCAGACTCGCGGGGTAGCGATCCCCCCGCACCCTGATCTTGGACACCGCGCTCTCGATGCTGCGCAAGTCCTCGGACGTGAGTCCGATGTCGGCTGCGCCCAGGTTCTCCTCCAGGCGATGCAGTTTGGTGGTTCCCGGAATCGGCACGATCCACGGCTTTTGCGCCAGTAGCCATGCGAGCGCAACCTGCGCCGGCGTCGCCTTCTTCCTGGTTGCGATCTAGTCGAGCAGGCCTACGAGAGCCTGGTTGGCCTTCCGGGCTTCCGGCGAAAAGCGGGGAACGATATTGCGGAAGTCCTTGCTGTCGAACTTCGTGGTCTCGCTGATCGCCCCCGTGAGAAAGCCCTTGCCCAGAGGACTGAACGGCACGAAGCCGATTCCGAGTTCCTCCAGCGTCGGAAGTATCTCGGCCTCGGGTTCACGCCACCACAGCGAATACTCGCTCTGGAGTGCGGTAACCGGCTGGACGGCATGCGCGCGGCGGATCGTCTGCTCGCCCGCCTCCGAGAGACCGAAGTGCTTGACCTTGCCTTGCTTGATCAGGTCTTTCACCGTGCCAGCGACGTCCTCGATCGGCACCTTCTGGTCGACGCGGTACTGGTAAAAAAGGTCGATACGGTCGGTCCTGAGGCGCCTGAGCGAGGCCTCGGCCACTTCCCTGATTCGTTCCGGCCGGCTGTCCTGGTCACGCGTGGCGTCTCCACCCTCGAAGCCGAACTTGGTCGCGATCACCACCTGGTCGCGAACGGGCGCGAGCGCTTCGCCCACTAGATCCTCGTTCGTGAACGGGCCGTAGGCTTCGGCGGTGTCGAACAGGGTGACGCCGCGCTCGACGGCCGCCCGGATGAGCTTGATGGCCTCCTGCCTGTCGGCCGCCGGACCATAGCCATAGCTCAGGCCCATGCAGCCGAGGCCGATCGCCGAAACTTCCAGTCCGCCTTTTCCAAGTACGCGTTTTTGCATGATTCCTCCGTTACCCCTCATTGCGAGGTGCACTGTATTGCTGGTCCGTCACCTGCTCCATCCAGTCCACGACCTTTCCGTCGAGAGCTTCCTGGATCGCGATATGGGTCATGGCGGTGGTCGGCGTGGCGCCGTGCCAATGCTTCTCGCCCGGCGGGCACCACATCACGTCACCCGGGCGCAGCACCCTGATGGGGCTGCCCCAGCTCTGCACAAAACCGCAGCCGGCCGTCACGACGAGCGTCTGGCCCAGTGGATGCGTGTGCCAATTGCTCCGTGCGCAGGGTTCGAATGTGACGTACGCGCCGCTCGCCCGCGCCGGTCCAGGCGCCTTGAATAGCTGATCGACGCGTACCGTGCCGGTGAAATACTCGGCCGGTCCTCTCGAGGATGGCTGTGAGCCGTTCGGTTTGATGTCCATCTGCAACTCCTCTGTCTCAATGGCCGACAAGGTAACAACTGGGACGCCGGCTGATTAGATGGGACAATTCGCATGGGCTCATGAAAGGAATTCATGAATGCACCGCGGAAACGTCAATGACCTGCTCGCCTTCCTCGCGGTCGCGCGGGAGCGGAGCTTCACCAAGGGGGCCGCGAAACTTGGGGTGTCCCAGTCGGCGTTGAGCCACACCATTCGCGGGCTCGAGGCGAGGCTTGGCCTTCGGTTGCTGACTCGCACGACGCGGAGCGTCTCGCCGACCGAGGCGGGTGAGCGCCTGCTCCAGACCGTGGGCCACCGGTTCGAGGAGATCGAGGCCGAGCTGGAAGCGCTGAGCGAGCTTCGCGACAAGCCCGCCGGGACCGTTCGCATCTCGGCCGGCGAGCATGCTGCGAATTCAGTCCTGTGGCCCGCCTTGGTGAAGTTCCTTCCGCGCTATCCGGACATCAAGGTCGAGATCGCCGTCGAGCACGGCCTGATCGACATTGTTGCCCAGCGCTATGACGCCGGCGTGCGATCCGGCGAGCAAGTGGCGAAGGACATGATTGCAGTCCGTATCGGGCCGGACATGCGCATGGCGGTCGTCGGGTCTCCGTCCTATTTTGCGCGGCGATCGCTGCCGAAGAAACCGCAGGACCTGACGGCCCACAACTGCGTCAATCTGCGCCTGCCGACCTATGGCGGGTTATACGCCTGGGAGTTCGAGAAGGGGCGCCGCCAGCTGAAGGTGCGCGTTGAAGGACAGCTCGTTCTCAACGGTAGCACGCAGATGCTCAATGCGGCGCTGGCCGGCTTTGGTTTGGCCTACGTGCCCGAGGATCTGGCGCGGCCCCATCTGGCCGAAGGTCGTCTCAAGCGGGTGCTTGAGGACTGGTGCCCTCCGTATTCGGGTTACCACCTCTACTACCCCAGCCGGCGCCAATCCTCGCCTGCGTTTGCGCTGTTGGTCGACGCGCTACGCTATCGCGGTTAGCACTGAGCCTCGACTAAAATCCCTGCGCATACCTCGGTTGCCGGATTCCGCGAAAAGAACGAGTTCTTGATGAACAAGGCGTTAGATCACACCCCAATGATGCATGGGCGTAAAGCCCGCGATTTCATTGGGGTTCCAGGCGACTGAACTGACGACCTATACGGCGACCTACACTGAAACCCATACCGAAACGAAAAGGTCGCGGCGAACCGGGCGAACTGCGTGTCATGGGCTGCGGCGGTGCTTGATCGACCGGATTGTGCCGCGAGCGCCCGTCACACGACCGGCGCCGACATCGTCAAGCCCCTTGCGCGCCTCGTCGATCAACAACAAGTGGATATGCTCGCGCTCCAGCGCGTGGTAATACTCCAGTCGCTCCGCGTCGATCAGTGCGACGTACGGCTCACGGTCTTTGGTGATGATCTTTTCGGCGCCGGCTTTGACCTCTTGAACCAGTTCCGAGAATCGGGCGCGAACCTGCGCGAGGGAAACTGAGTCGTTCTTGGAGATTCCCATACCGAGTATCACCGAGATCAAGCGCCCAAGAGCCTGCGCTGGAGCAGCGACTGCATGTCCCGCCCGCCGTCGGCGATGACGTAGATCAAGACCTGCTTGCCAATCACCCGATAGATGAGGCGATACGGCTTGAAGAAGGTCTGGCGGTATTCCCGGATGCCGAGCGCCTGCAGTTCTTTCGGATGGGAGCCGCGATCGGGAAAAGCGGCGAGGTGGCCGGCGGCTTCCAGCAACCGGGTCAATACATGATCAGCTCTGGCGGGCGAGTCCGATTCGGCGATGTAGTCGTAGATTTCCTCCAGATCTTGCTCGGCGCCCGCCGTGAGCAGAACCTCGAAGACCATCAAGCCGTCGTCTTCCTGGCCCGCAACCGGCGGACAACTTCGGCAAGCGGCTTGACTCTGCCCTCCTCGACCTCGCGGTTACCCAAGGCCAGAATCTTGAGCAGCGCCAGCGTTTCCTGAGTCTCCTCATACGACGCAATGTCCTGGATCACGGCTTTTGCTTCGCCGTTCTGCGTGATCAACATCGGTTCTCGTCTCTCGGCCAAGCGATCGAGCACCTCCGCAGCATTGGCCTTCAGATAGCTGATGGGTTTGATCTGAGATGAGCGCATGGCAATGCTCCGGTAGAGGCGTAGGACCGAATTCGGTCCATTATAGGTCCACCGGTGACAACGGGAAAGCCCCCAGTCCCCGACGGGCAGACACAGCGCACTGGTGACTGCGGCGGCCAGCACAAGCATCTGAGGGAGAAAGCGGAGGACCACCCGTATACGATGCCGAGATTGGCAGAGGCCGCGCGCGGCTTTGGCAACGCGCCCTACTTGCCCTGTCCACGCTCGTGGATTCAGCGCATTCTGACGTGTCGGTCAGCCGTGCACGCTACCGTGGAATTCGCACTCGTAGGCGCACCGCGATAGAGGGCGCGCCGTCACCCAAGAGCGAGAGCGCCGCGGCGCAACCCCAACTCATCAGCTAATCTTGCAACCGCGGACGTTACCAAGCGTCGACTGACACTTCGAAAGAGGGCAGGTCGGTACCAATGAGTAGCTTACGAACGATATTCGTGAAGCGCTTAAACCTTGAGCGCGACATTGTCGGCCGCGCCATCGAGGGTGGGATCGTCGCGTCCTTTGCGTTCCTCATCGGTCAGCACTTGACGCACGCGGTGGAGGGGCCGGGAGCGATCATAGGCGCGATATGGTCCGCCATCGCCGGCCTGGTGGTACTTCAGACTGGACGCAAGGACATCTTGAGATTCTCCGCGCTGCAGGCCGTAGGAACGTTCCTGGGAGCGCTCATCAGTGGCCTTTATCTCGTGGCGCTGCCGCCCACCGTTTGGGGGTTGGCGCTGTGCACCTCTCTGACAGCGCTGGCGTGCTACGCCGTTCGAATCCCGGATCAAGCCCGCCTAGCGAGTGCGGCGGCCGTGGTCATCATGGGCATCAGCATCCTTTCCAAGCGGAGCTCCCCGCTTGTGAATGCGGAACTGCGCTTCATCGAATCCGTGATCGGACTTGCACTTGCCGTGGTCGTGTGCTTCGCATTTGATTGGGCAAAGCGTCTTCTCCAAACTCGCTGTTAGCTCCTTCGACGGTCCAAGCCCCTCCCGCAGGCACCAGGCGGCGCTACCCAGCCGCGACCTTGCGCAGCAGATCGCTCACCGTGTCCGCGATCGTGCCGTCCACCGCAACGGTGACCGGATGTTCATCCGCCGCCGGTTCCTCGAGGGTCTGGAACTGGTTGTGCAGCAGGGAAGCCGGCATGTAGCGGTGCTTGCGTTGTGCGAGCCGCGCTGCGATGACCGGCTCCGCGGCCTGCAGGTAGACCAGCGTGACGCCCTTGCGCTCGCCGATAGTGACGCGGCGATAGGCGCGCTTGAGATTCGAGCAGGTGATGATCCCCGGCTCCCCGGCGGCGAGCCGCTCGTCGATCCAGTGCGCCACGCGCTCGAGCCAGGGCCAGCGGTCCGCGTCGTTCAGCGGCTGCCCGGCGCGCATTTTCTCGACGTTGGCGGGCGGATGCAGATCGTCGCCCTCCTCGAACTTCCAGCCGAGCAGCCGCTGAAGCTCGAGCGCAATCGCAGTCTTGCCGCATCCCGACACGCCCATCAGCACCAGGACGGTATCGCGTATGTTGTTCGCGGCGGCGGCCGCGGGATCAGTTCCGAGCGGGCCTGCCTGGGTCGATGGAGCTGCCATTGGCGTCGCGTTATCTGCCGGGCGCGGCCTCCTGGTCCGGAATCGGCTCGATCCGGCCCAGCAGGATGACATAGGACGCGATGCCGATCAACAGGACGACCGCGGCGGCAATGAACGCCCCGCTGAAAGAGTTCGTCTGCGTTACGATATACCCGGTGGCGACGGGAGCGGCGACGCCCATCAGATTGCCGGCGAAGTTCATGATCCCGCCGATCGTACCGGTGCCGCCCTTCGGGGCGATCAGCGACGGGAGCGACCAGCCGACCGGCGCGGCGGCGGCCAGCCTGCCCAGCGCGATCGAGATCCACACGATCGCCCATACAGCTTTGGTCGTGAACACCGCACCAAGCACGGCAAGCCCGAGCAGCATGCCGATCACCAGCACGGTCTTGCGCACGCGCGTCTCGTCGTGGCCGCGGGTGACAAGATGGTCGATGAGCCAGCCGCCGACCGCCAGGTCCGTGATCGTGGCGATGATCCACGGGATCGTCGTATAGCCGGCCGACTTGAGCAGCGTCATGTGCATCTCGCGCACGAGATAACCCGGCAGCCAGGTGAGGAAGAGGTAGAAGGAGTAGTCGTAGGCGGCGAACCCGATCGTCAGGCCCCAGACCTTCCGGCTGCGCAACAGATAGCCCAGCATCGCCCCCGCACCGCTCGCGGAGACGCCTTCGGGCGCCGCTCCGCCGGCCCGCATGTACTCGCGCTCCGCAGCGCTCAAGTGCCGGTCGGCGCTCGGGTCGCGGTAGTACAGCAGGAAGGCGAGGAAGAAGATCAGGCTCAGGACCGCGGTCGCCCAGAACGCGCCGCGCCAGCCGAAATGGACCACGCAGAGAGCGACCAGCGGCGCGCCGATGACGTTCGAGAACTTCGCCGCGGCATCGAAGATGGCCGTCGCCAGGGCCCGTTCCGAGCGCGGGAACCAGTAGCCGGTCGCCTTGGCATTGCCTGGAAACGCCGGCGCCTCGGCGATGCCGAGCAGCACCCGGGCCAGGATCACGCCACCGAAGCCGCCGACCATCGCGGTGAGCGCGGTCGCGCCGGCCCACAGCGCCGAGCCCCAACGGCCGATCAGGGTGTAGCCGAAACGGTCCAGGATCATCCCGATCGGAATCTGGGACAACGCATAGGACCAGAAGAACGCGCTGAACAGCCAGCCCAGCTGGGTCGCGCTCAATCCGAAATCGTGCTGCAGGGCCGGACCGGCTACCGACAGGTTGATGCGGTCGAAATAGTTGATCAAGATCCCAGAGCCGAGCAGGATGCCGATCCCCCACCGGCGCCGCGGCACTCCTCGAGATGCGCCGATCGTAGGCGTTGAAGCGTCAGCCATTTGAAATGGCCTCTCCTGTCGTAGGTATGCCGAGCCGGGAACGCTAGCACCGCGCCTAGCGAAGCGCTTGATTTAAGTCAAACGCCGCGCGGCAATCCAGAATGTTCCGGTGCGGGAGCGCCGTGCGCACGGGAGCGCCAACATGTTTGCAGGGAAGCGTCATAGCGTCATCGTGCAGCAGTTCAAAGCGACGTGGCTCGCTCGGCGGAGTGAGTCACCCCGTGCGCGCTCTGTGGAGCCGCTTACCGCCATGTCCCGACATTACCTTGTTGTTCCGTTGGCATTGGCGCGGGGCCTGCGCGCGACCTTGGACGCCGAATTGAGTGCCACCAATAGCGGCAGCAGCACTTGCACTGTCTTGGCCACTCGCGACCATGCGCCCGAGCTTCCCGGGTCGGCGAGACGTTTTGGTTTGCCGCGGCTAAGGACGAGATAGCCCAGCGCGATGCCCCCAAGCAGTACACCGCCGTTGAATACGCGTGAACCGATGCGGTGGCGCAGTTTCGCGCGCGCCGCCTCGTATTCGCCGAGCGCGGCCGTCCGTGCTTCGGCTACCTGCTGTTCGGCGAGCGCAATGGAATCGCAACGCCTATTCATGTTGATCCTCCCCGCCGCGAATTCGCCTCAGTTGCCGCCGCGTTGCCGGAAACAGCAAGTATCTGCTCTGCTGGATCACCATAAACACCAAGCCGCCGGCGCCGGCAAAGCTGAGCAGCGCCGCGATTGAGAGCGCCCATCCCCAGCCGACGATGTCGTTCTGAACGAGGGCCAGCACGACGCAAGCAATCAGTGCAAGCCACCCGGTAATCGCCAGCATGGCGGCGGCGAGCGCAAGCGTCAGCATCCATGCCAGGCTCAGGCCGGCCTGCCTGCCTTCGAGCGTCATCAGGGTGAGGAATCGTTCACCCAGTTCGCGCACCGAAGCAATCAGGGACGAAATGGATCCTCTAGGTGTCACGGAGTGCATACGTTAGCCATTAGAAGACTCTTGAGATCGGACACGGAGGTAAACACGCCACGGGCGGTCACGTCACGCTCGATCTTGGCGAACCACAGCTCAATCTGGTTCAACCAGGACGAGTACTGCAGCGCATGCGCGGGCGCAACTGCGGCACGATCGTCAACGTTGGCTCGGCGCTGGCCTATCGGTCGGTGCCTTTGCAGTCTGTCTACTGCGGCGCCAAGGCCGCGATCCGCGGCTTCACCGACTCGCTGCGCTCCGAGATCCTACACGACGGTCTCGCCATCCAGCTCACCATGGTTCACCTGCCGGCCGTCAACACGCCGCAGTTCGACTGGGCGCTGAACAAGATGAAGAAGCAGACCAAACCGGTGCCGCCGATCTACCAGCCGGAAGTGGCGGCACGCGCCATCCATTTCGGCGCGACGCATCGGCGACGCGAGGTCTGGGGCGGCTGCCCGACGGTGCTGGCGATCATCGCCAACCGCATCGCGCCGGGGCTTATCGATCGCTATCTGGCGACAAATGGCTACAGCGGTCAACTCTCGGATGAGCCTTTGCCGGCGGACGCGCCAGCCAACCTTTTCGAGCCCGTGCCCGGCCACGCGACGGCGCACGGGCGCTTCGATGCCGAGGCGCAGTCCTCGAGCTGGGAGATGATTACCGTCCGGCACCGCGTGGCATCCCTCGTTGGCGTCGCCGTCATGGGCCTGGTCGCCCTGCTCGCGCTGTGGGCGCTGTGGGCGCTGTAGCCGCGCCGCCGGCGTTGAGGGCGCCGCGATGACCTTGCCGCTCGAAGCTTTTGCCCTGATCGGCGACTGCGAGACCGCCGCGCTCGTGTCGCGGGAGGGCTCGATCGCCTGGCTCTGCCTGCCGCGCTTCGACTCGCCGGCCTGCTGCGCTGCCCTGCTCGGATCGCGCGACAACGGCCACTGGTCGATCACGCCGGACGCTGCGCTGCTGCGCAGCGAGCAACGCTACCGAGCCAACACGCTGATCGCCGAAACCGACCTGCACACGGCTGAAGGCGCGATCCGCGTCACCGACTTCATGCCGATCCGCGCGACCCATCCGGTGCTGATTCGCCGGGTCAGCGGCCTGGCGGGCGATGTCCCCACCACGATGACCGCCGCCTTGCGCTTCGACTACGGCAGCATGCCGCCGTGGGTGACCGGAAGCGGCGGCACGGCGGTGATGTACGTCGGCCCCGACAAGGTGGTGCTCAGGAGCCGCTCCCGTCTCGAGATCGGCGGTGGCAGCGTCAGCGCCGCCTTCGTCGTGAGGAAGGGCAGCCAGCACGATTTCGTCATGAGCTACGGAGCGGCCCACGAAGCCGATCCGCCTGCCGTCGACGCGGACGATGCACTCGCGGCGACCGAACGCTGGTGGCGCGAATGGATCGGCCGCTTCGACATTCCTGTGGCGTACCCTGGCGCGCTGCGCCGCTCGCTGCTCACGCTCATGGCATTGATCCACCGCCCCACCGGCGGTCTGGTCGCGGCGGCGACGACCTCGTTGCCGGAAAAGTCCGGCGCGTCGCTGAACTGGGACTATCGCTACTGCTGGCTGCGCGATTCGACGTTCACCATCGACGCACTGCTCGACTGCGGCTACGAAGACGAGGCGATCGCCTGGCGCGACTGGACATTGCGCGCGGTGGCCGGTGCGCCCGAGAAGATGCAGATCATGTATCGCGTCGACGGCTCGCGGCGCGTCGACCCGGCCGAGCTGCCCTGGCTGGCCGGTTACCGTTTCTCGAAACCCGTGCGCATCGGCAATGCCGCGGCGGCACAGATGCAGCTCGATATCTACGGCGAGGTGATCGACATGCTGCACGCCTGCGAGCGCGCAGGACTCGAACGGACCGCTCAAGGCGTGCACATCGAACGCGCCATCGCTGCCCACGTGGAGCGCAGCTGGGTCGAGCCGGACCAGGGCCTGTGGGAGAGTCGCGGCCAATCTCGCCATTACGTCTACTCCAAGGTTATGACCTGGGTGGCGCTGCACCGGTTTCTCCTCGGCAAAGGGGCAGACGAGCTGGCGGACGACACCCGCCCGCGCCTCGAAGCTCTGCGCGATCACATCCACGAGGTTGTCTGCCGCGAGGGCTTCGACACCGGTCTGGGCTCCTTCACCGGCTATTTCGGCGGCCAGGAGGTCGATGCGTCGCTGCTGCTGCTGCCCAAGGTCGGGTTCCTGCCGGCCAGCGACGAGCGCATGGCGGGAACGATCGCGCGCATCGAGCAAGATCTCGTCTCCGGCGGCCTGGTGCACCGGCACCCGGTGAGCAAGGCGCATCCGCAGGGCACGTTCCTCGCCTGCAGCTTCTGGCTGGCCGAGTGCCAGCTCGGCCAGGGGCGTCGCGCCGATGCCGTGGCGACGATCGAGCGCGTGCTTGGAGTCCAAAGCGAACCCCGGCTGCTGTCGGAGGAGTACGACCTCGCCAGCCGGCGACTCAACGGCAACTTTCCGCAAGCGCTCAGCCACCTTGCGTTGATCCACGCGGTACTTGCCTTGGCGAAGTTCGACGCGGCCGGGCGCGCCGCGTGAGGCCGCTCACACTTTGCGCTGGTCAAGCAGGACGAAGAACCATAAACACGAACGAAGAGGCAAACCACGACTCAGAATAGCGCTGTAGTGGCGATTTACAACTCTCGCTCCGAGGCCGAAGCGAGCATCAAAGAACCCCAGCGGTCGGCTGATCGCTTGTGTGTCGCGCCAATACAAATTGAGGAGGTCATATGTTAAAAGGCATTTTTTGGGGAGTTGCGTTGACGCTTGCCATTGCCCTGATCGGCGCTTTCTCTTTGGTGCAAAGCGGCCTTATTCCGGCCAATGCCGATGGAAAACCCAGTCGGCTGGAACTCTGGATGGCCGGTACTTCGCTAAATGCGACACTGCGTCGTGACGCTCCCCGAAAGGGCCAAAATCCGGTGGCGCTGACCGAGCAAAATCTCCTCAGTGGGGTTCATCTTTTCGCGCAGAACTGCGCGGTTTGCCATGGTTCCGCGAAGGGCGCTGCCTCACCATCTCCGATAGCGAAAGGTGAGTATCCGAAGCCTCCGCAATTGGCGACCGATGGGGTTGAGGACGACCCGCAAGGTTATTCGTTCTGGAAGATCAAGCACGGCATTCGTTTGACGGGCATGCCTTCATGGAGGTATACCCTCAGCGATCAGCAGATCTGGACGCTTGCTCTTTTCCTGAAGCACATGGACAAGCTACCGCCCGCAGTACAGCAGACGTGGCAGCAGGTCCAGAATTGGCCGGAGACATCCGTCAACCAGGCAGATCAGAAATGACCGCATCGTGGTGCGTCAGGCGGTAGGGCGTGAGCGTGACAAGGTGTTGCATCCTTTCGCGGTAAGAGCACGGCGCAGACCCGTAAAGCCTGGATCAACCGTATCCGCCCGTTTTCAGAGCGTTCACTTGCTACCTTCCTTCAGTCCTGAAAAACTTCGCTCCGGCGCAAGTGCGTCCAAGGCACGTGGCCGCGATCAAGCTTTCGATGGCGAAGACTCCGAACATGACGAACCGGCTGCTTTCCTTCGGGCGACAGGTGTTCGACTTCGCGCTCGAGCACCAGATCGTCGGCACGAATCCCTTCGTGGGGATCCGGCGCCACGCGGAGAAGAAGCG
>Ga0307372_10002220_pt1 | contig 32594 bp, 20 predicted proteins | sample OX1MG_FD_202533 | JGI IMG/M metagenome (GOLD analysis project Ga0307372, IMG submission 202533) | Soil microbial communities from Risofladan, Vaasa, Finland - OX-1 | ecosystem: Environmental > Terrestrial > Soil > Coastal area > Acid sulfate soil | place: Finland: Risofladan, Vaasa | collected... | reverse complement strand
TCCGCATGCAATCTCCTCGAATGAAATGAATTTGAGCGCGAAGTATGGCTAGCTGAAAATGCGCGCGTCAGGAAAACAAAATATCATGCGCGAAGCGGCGAGCTTTTGCAAGAAGCAGTCGACAAGACAGTGGCGAGCGACTCGCGACGACTGAAAAGCGAAATTCGAAAAACCAAACTCGAAGTGCGGGCGCATCGAACCGCGAGAGCATCGCCAAAAAACTAGCGAGATTCCTCAGCCGTGCCGCGAGCGGACGAAGCGGGCGCGGATTTTTCCGGTGGCGTCGAAAGTGAGAGAGATTCGATGCCGGAGGTTGCGCAGAGGAACACGTAAACCGAGATGATCGAAATGACGAAAAACGCGCCCATGAAAAGTCTCCTTAGACGGGCAATAAAGAAGCAAGTGAGGTGCCAGAACGCAGCGAATCCAATGTGTTGATTCCACGGCAGAAAAGATAAGGAGGACAAAAAGTGGCGTGCGTGGGCGGCGACAGTGTCGCCGGAAACATACGTTGCGAAGGAAGGGCGCGGGCAAAAATGTGAAAAACGGTGCGGTGCGCGCGGAAGCCAGGGGCGACTTGCTAATGGCTGCGAGAGCGGTTGGCGAGGGCCCACGAGCCTCCCCACAGAGCGATGGCGATGAGCAGGCTCGACCATAGGCCGGCGATGTCCCGCCGTCCAGGAAGGACGTAGAGGCCGAGAACTGTGGGGAGATGAATCGTGAAGACCCAAATCGCAAACATCAGGCCGATACATGCGGCGCCCCAGCGCACGAGGACATTGAGACCGATGCTCAAGCCCGCAGCGATGAATCCGGCGCCGAAGAAGCCGATCCAGAACACATGCCACGGAATCCACTTCGGTATCAGCGACCCGATGGGAGCAAGAGCGAGGAAATGGTCGACTCCAAAGACGGCGAAAGACACCGCGAGCAGATAGCGGCTCACGCGCACAAGCCAACTCGGCGTCGCGCTCTCGCCGGGCAAGAGCCAAGCAAGTGCCGCGATCGCGAGAGGTTCAAACACAAGTGTGCGCAAGCCCATGCTGCCGGGGAAAGCGGCATTTTTCGGCGCGTTGAGGACCACCGCGCCCAGAAACATCAAACTGCCCGCCACCATCGCGGACGTTCGCAATGTGCGCTTGAACAGGAAGCCCGCACCGCAGATTACCAGGATTGCGCCGAACAAGTAGGCGAGCCAGGGAAGCGGGGGCAGAAAGGGAAGAACCGGGATGGCTTTGAACCGAGGGTGGGATGGCAGCGGGTACAAGAAAATGACGCGCTGCGCACACACGATCGTCTCGATGCCCAGCCCGATGATCGCCACCGAAAAGACGAGGCGGCCCAGACTGAGCGCCGCATCCGCCGCGCCTTCCGGCCAAGTTCTTTGGGTCGAGAGCGCCTCAGACATTTTCGCTTCCTCGGAGGATTGTCAAACTAGCGGCGCTTCTGGCCCGTGTCAAGAATTCCCGGTCATGGCTGAGGGCTGAGTATTGCTGGCGCAGCGGTCAGGCTACATTTTTTCGATGTGAATCGATCCGTCGCCTGTGTGAATGACGAGCGGCGGCCCTCCGGCGCCGATCTTGCCGCGTACCGCGCTGCGCGAGATAGTTCCGGACATGGTGATGCCGGGATAATCGAGTGTGACATGGCCGTCGCTCGTATGCGCGTCGAGGTCGGCGTTCAATTGCTCGGGGCCGTCGGCGAGTCGCAGTGTCACGCTGCCGTCGCCGGAGCGCAGCGACCATCCCTCGGTGATTTTCGAGCCGGACGCGGCTTCCGCGACGACGCTGCCGTCACCGGATTCGAGAGTCAGCTTGTCGAAGCGGCCGCGAACTCTGATGTGTCCGTCGCCCGAATCGGCGTGGAGCGCGCCGTCGAGCTCGTCGCCGTCGATGTGGCCGTCGCCGGAATGCAGTCGGACTTCGCCTTTCAGTCCGGTCGCGGTAATGCTGCCGTCGCCGGTCGAGATGCGCAGCTTGCCGTTGAACGCCTGCGAAGTCACGCTGCCGTCGCCGGTCTCCACGTCGAAATCGGCGTCGCGCGGCACGTGAAGCTCGATGCGAACGGAGCGATTGTTCCAGCCGAAAGAAAAATGGAATGTGGGGACGTGGACTTCGAGGTCGATGGTGTTCCCCGTTTGCGATTCCGTGATTTTCACGTCACGGTCGCCGCCCGATTTTGCAATGGCCCAGCCCGTGGTCGTTACGTGCGCGTCGATTTGCCCGCCGTCAGAAGTATATAGATCGACATGCCCGTCGTTGGTGATGACGCGAAGATTCGGCCGCCCGGTAAGTTTGTAGGTCTTCGACCAGTCTTCCGCATGCGCGGGCAAAGCGACGGCGAGCGTGCCGAAAATCAGTCCTGCGATTGCGAAGGCTGCGAGGCAGAGACGGCGCATGAGTATCCTCCGGGCGATTCGTGGTATGCCGAACTGAAGATACGCGCATCATCGCCAAAAAGTTCCCGCGAAGCAAGGGACGAGGAGGCAAGGAGGCACGAAAGCCAGGACGTAGGGGCGGGGTTTGTTCACCCAGCCTGCTCTGATGCAGGAAGGGAGGATGACGGGGCCGCCCGTTCACCCTGAGCGCAGCGAGGAGCGCCGCCCGCCGCATGTTCAAATGCGTCGTCCTGGTCGAGGGAGGCACCAAAGGTGAACTCTTCGGTCGGGGGTATTGGCTGCGCGCTCGGGTCGCCCTCGCTTGCTTTGTAGCGGCGGGTTTGGGGCGGAGGGCGGCGAGGAATTCTTCGTAAGGTAACGTGTTGATGGCGTCGCGAGGTTCGAGCCGGCCGCGCCGCGCAGTTTGCACGCCGTATTCCATGACTTGAAGCTGTGTGGGTGGAATGCGCATCGGTAGAAATCACCACCTTGACGCCGCGCTGCTTGGCGAGGCGCAGATGCGCGTCGCGCAGATCGAGGATGAGCGCGTCCGTATCGGCCAGGAAGGCGAAGGCAGCAGCGAGTGCGTCGTTGGCCACGGGGTCCGGCAACATAGCGTTCCCGGCAATGTAGCAATGTTACCATCGAGAATCTTGACTTCCGGAACGGCAGCGTTCTCGCCGCATCTCCGCGAGCATCTCGGAAAAGGGTGAGCCATGGTGATGTTAGCGATCCTAACTCACCTGAGTGAGACTCTCTTTACTCCAATGTACCGCGCCGCAGGGCGCGCTCCTTCATAAGTGCAAAGAATACGGGCACGAGAATCAGGACATGAATCGTTGAAGTGATCATTCCGCCCACGATGGGAGCGGCGATTGGTTTCATTACATCTGACCCAACGCCTGTTTCCCACAGAATGGGAATCAGGCTGGCGAGTACAACGCAGACGGTCATGAGCTTTGGTCGCAAGCGCTGTACCGCACCTTCGATCACTGCTGCCTCAATATCTTCATGCTTGAGCGGCACTCCAGTAGCAAGACGACGGTTTAGCGCTTCATGGAGATAGACGACCATTACGACGCCGGTTTCAACCGCGATTCCAAATAGCGCGATGTAACCTACCCAGACGGCCACACTGAAGTTGTAGCCGAGAATTCGCTGGAGGATCAGGCCCCCGGTAAGCGCATAGATCGTGGGGAAAATGAGAACAACAGACTCGGTGACAGAGTGAAACACCATGTAAAGCAGCAGGAAAATGACGAAAAATACGACCGGTAAGATTAGCTCGAGCCGCTTCTTCGCCCGCAGCTCAAATTCATATTCGCCGGACCATTTGTAGGTGTACCCCGAGGGCAACGCAAGTTTCTGTTGAAACAATCTGTCAGCGCTCTGAACGAATCCGCCGTAGTCCTTCGTGTTTAGGTCAATGTATACATACCCGGTGAGCGTCCCATCTTCGTCGCGAATCATGGTTGGCCCGCGCGAGAACGAAATGGTGGCCACTTCGGCAATAGGGATTTGCGCGCCGGCGGGAGTGGCGATCAAGACTTGCCGCAGTTGATCAATGTTGTCTCGAAAGTCGCGATTGTAACGGACATTGATGGGATAGCGCGCACGGCCTTCGATATTTTCGGCGACGTCCTCGCCGCCGATGCCTGACTGGACCGCCTGCTGCACGTCCGCGACGCTGAGCCCATAACGCGCGGCTTCCTCCCGATTCACGGCGATATTGATGTAGAAGCCCTGCGAAACTCGCTCGGCGAATATCGAACGTGTTTCCGGAAGCGCCGATAATACCTGCTGGATCCGCGCACCAACCTGTTGAATACCTTCCAGGGTTGGACCTTGGATCTTCATGCCCAAGGGCGTCTTGATTCCCGTGAGTTCCATATCGAGGCGATTTTCGACCGGCATCGTCCAAGTGTTGGACAAACCTGGAAATTGCAGTTTCGCGTCCATCTCCTGAATCAGTTTCTCGTAGGTCATTCCTACCGGCCATTGATGGCGCGGCTTGAGCATGATCGTTGTGTCGTACATATCCAGGGGCGCGTTGTCGGTGGCGCTGTCCGAGCGCCCAACGGTTCCAAACACCGTGTCGACTTCGGGGAACGTGCGAATGATTCTATCCTGCTCCTGGAGCAACTGCGATGCTTGCCCGATGGAGATTCCAGGCAAAGCGGTGGGCATGTAAAGCGCGGAGCCTTCAAACAGAGGCGGCATGAATTGACTGCCGATTTTCAGCGCGAGGGGCAGAGTCAGAATCAAAAACAACAGATTCAGCAGCAGAGTCGTCTTGCGGTAGCGCAGGCAAAGACGCAAGACCGGCAAGTATACTGCTTGAGTGATGCGAGAAATTGGATTTCGCGACTCTGGCCGCAGCCTGCCGCGAATGAAAAGAATCATTAGCACCGGCACGAGAGTAACGGCCAGGAGCGAGGAGAAACCGACGGCCAGGGTTTTCGTCCAAGCTAGCGGACGGAACATACGCCCTTCCTGAGCCTCCAGCATGAATACGGGCAGGAACGAAACGACAATGATCAGCAACGAAAAGAAGATCGCAGGCCCCACTTGCTTGGCTGCATCGAGCAAAATGCGATGCCGCTCCGGCGCGGAAACCTGTTGTGGCGCTTCGGATTGACGTTCCGCAAGATGGCGGTAACCGTTTTCGACCATGACGATTGCCGCGTCCACCAACACGCCAACCGCGAGTGCAAGCCCCCCCAGCGACATGATGTTCGAACTGACGTGCAGGTAATACATGGGGATGCAAGACGCAACCACCGCTATAGGGAGCGTGAGAATGGGAATGAAGGCAGAACGGAAGTGAAACAAGAAGAGGATGATAACGATGCTGACCATGATTGCCTCTTCGACCAGATCGCGTTGCAGCGTGCCGATGGAATTGCGGATCAGACCGGAGCGGTCATAACCTGAAACAATCTCAACTCCTGGCGGCAGCGAAGGTTTGATCTGCGCGAGTTTCTGCTTGACTCCGTTGATCACGGTCAGAGCGTTCATTCCGTACCGCATGACTACAATTCCGCCGACGGTTTCTCCTTCCCCTTGCCATTCCGCCACTCCTTCCCGAATGTCCGGCCCGAATGAGACGGTTCCCAGATCCCGAATCAGCACCGGCGTACCGTTTTTCGTTGCCACAGGCACCTCGGCGAGATCGTTCAACGAACGGAGATAGCCCAAGCCACGAATCATGTATTCCGCGCCGCCCAGTTCCAGCAACCGTCCGCCCACTTCATTCGTGCTGCCTCTCACTTTTTCAATGACAGTCGAGAGCGGAATCCCGTAAGCGCGCAGTTTGTCGGGATCGAGACTGACCTGATACTGCCGGACGAATCCGCCAATCGTAGCAATTTCCGCTACGCCCGGAACGGTTTCGAGTTGGTAGCGCACATACCAGTCTTGGAGACTGCGCAGGTCAGCCAAGCTGTGTTTATGGCTGTGATCAACTAGGGCATACTCATAGACCCAGCCAGCGCCCGTCGCGTCCGGCCCAATGACGGGATGCACATTTTCTGGCAAGCGTCCTTGTATCTGTTGCAGGTATTCCAGCACACGCGACCGCGCCCAATAAAGATCGGTTCCGTCTTCGAAGACAACGAACACATACGAATCGCCGAACATCGTTTGCGCTCTTACCGCCTTGACGTGCGGAGCAGCGAGAAGAGCGGTGACGATCGGATAGGTGACTTGGTCTTCGATAAGATTCGGCGGCTGTCCTGCCCACGGTGTGTGGATGACTACTTCGACGTCGGAAATATCCGGCAGCGCATCGAGAGGAATGCGCCGCAACGCCCAGATACCCGCGAGCACAAGCAGCAGCGTTCCGCTGAAAACGAGAAAGCGATTGCGAGCGCACCCGTCAATCCATTGGGAGATCACGTTACATCCTTCCGGCGACGTTCAGGCTTAATTGCTTGCTGGCGACCGTTTCCCCGTTCTTTCGCGCAAGGATTGTAACTTGCCAAGTTCCGCCGCTTCCCAGTTGGGCCGATCCTTCGTAAGCACCGTTTCCTCTATCGCTGAGGGTGACAGGACCACGCATCGCCGCCATGCCCATTGCTGGCATAGCTGGCATGGAAAATGTGACGGTTACTTCTGCGCCTGAAATGGGCGATCCGTTGGCGTCTGTGAGTCTTACGCGAAAAACATTGCTGCCTTTCCGAGGAGGATCTGGATTCGAAGTGAATTCGACATCCGACCGCGGTGCATTGATCGCTGACGCCGCGCCGGCGCCTGGCGGAGGGGGAACAAACGATCCCAGCGCGGACTGAAGCTGGCTTTCCGAGTCGATAAGAAAGTTGGCGGAGGTAACGATGCGCTCGCCCGCCTTGAGTCCTTCGAGAACCACAAAGTTATTTTCGACGCGCGCGCCCAATTGAATGTCGCGCGGTTCCAGATAACCATCGCCACGATCCACAAAAACAATCTGGCGAGTCCCTGACTCTAGGACGCCAGACGCGGGGATCATAACGTGATAGCCCATGGGTACCTTGAGGTCCACGTTCACGAACATACCGGGTTTGAGCAGCAGTCCCGAGTTCGAAAAGACGATGCGTACGTTCGCCGTTCGCGTGTTCATGTCCACTTGGGGATAAATGAAGTCCACGCGTCCTGCAAAAATCCGGCCTGGGTATGAGTCCACAGTGAGCGTGGCGGGGTCGCCGGCTTTGATGCGTCCCAGATCATTCTGAAAAACCTGGGCCTGAACCCAAACGGTGGACAGGTTGGCGATTGTGTAAAGCCGCATTCCCGGCTGCACCGCAACGCTGGGCAGAGCGTTGCGCTCGGTAATATAGCCAGACGCCGGAGAATCGACTTCAAGCGCTTGCTGTACTTGACCGGTCGATTCCAGCCGCGCGATTTCTTTTCGCGGAACGCCCCACTGCTGGAGGCGTTCGGCGGTCGCGCTAAGCAGCGATGCTGCTCCTGAGGCGACGCCTGGCACAGTGCTCTGTGCCACCTGTTGCTGATTCTGCTTTGCAACGAGGTATTCGCGTTCCGTTGCCACCAGATCAGGGCTATAGATCGTGAACAAAGACTCTCCCTTGTGAACGTACTGGTAGGTCGCGTCGACGAAAACTTTCTGGATATATCCCGAAAAGCGCACCTGGACGTAAGCCAGCTTGCTTTCATCCACTGCTACATTTCCAGTCGTGCGAATATCGTCTTCGACGTACTTCCGCTGGACCTCGCCGGTCTTGACGCCGATGCTCTGTAATCGCTGCGCGGAGATTTGTACTGGCACTAGCGGTGTCTCGGTCGATGTCGGCGGTGGCGACGCCGAGTTCGGCGTTGAGGCTTGCTGAACGGAACCTGCCGCGCTTTGTGATTCCGCTTCTGATTTCGAAGTTGCAGCACGGTAGTGAAGCCACAAGCCAATGACGACCATTGCCAATACAACATTGCCGATCACAGCGAGCCAGAAGCCTGCGCGATACGTCTTCATCGGGTTGCTCCTCCGCTGCGCAACGACAATCCGGTCAGTTCTTCGATTCGCGCCAGTGCTGTTTCCCGTTCAGCGGAGTCTTGCCAGTATTCCTCGTCCAATTTGAGGACATCGAGGAATGAAGTCAGCAGGGCTTGGAAATCCTGACGATTGTTTTGGTACGCAGCTAGACCCGACTGGAATCCGGTGCGAGCCTGAGGCAGAAGTCCTTCATGGTAAATCTTGAGTAGCTCGCCGGTCTTCTGCGCCGTTTCGTATTCAGTGCGAAGCTCAAAGGCTATCTGTTGCCTCTGGGATTCCGCCTCGCTGCGCGAACCGCTCAGTTCTGCCCGGGCCTCAGCCAATTCAGGGCGCTGTTTTCGAGTGCGATATATGGGCACGCGAACGCCGAACGTGAGCATGTAATAGGCGCGGAACTGTGTGGGGTCAGTGCGCTGCCACATGTATTGAACATTGAAGTCTGGGTAGAAGTCCTTATGGGCAAGATCGACTTGCAGCTTTTCCTTGCCAACCATCTTTTGTGCACCGGCGATCTCGGGATTTTGAGCTTTCGCAGCCGTCAAGAGTTCGTCATACGTGTACGGCTGGGGTGTCTCGGGCAGTTGGGCCGCTGCTATATCGGACGATGATTGCGAACGGTTGAGAAGCTGTTTGATCTGCGCTTGTACCTTCGCAACTTCGAGATGATGCATCGCGATTTCTCGGAGCAGTTTGGTTTGCTCAAGCTGCGCTTGGAGCAGGTCTTGTTGATTGCCCATCCCGGAGCGGTAGCGTGCGTCGGCGGCTTTCTCAACCTGCTGGAGCAGTTGGCCGTCGCTCTCAAGGATTCCAAGAGTTTCGGACAGATAAGCGAGTTGGAAGTACGCGGATTTGACTCCGGCGAGCACCGAACGGCGCACCGACTCGTACTGTTGCCGGGCAACAGCGGCATCTTGCGCCGCAATTTCCCCTTTCAGCCGCAGTTTTCCAGGATAGGGAATTTCTTGAGAAACGCCGATGCCGAAGTAAGCGAAGTCGCTGTTTGTATATCCCGCGAAAGGCCGTGGGCTTCCGACATTGACCTGTTGGACTGAGAACTGCGGATCGGGAAGCGTTGAGACTTGCGACGGAACCTGCTTGGCAGCCTGCCAGCCCTCCCGCGCCGCTTGAATCTGCGGATTGTTCCGTTCTGCCTCGTTCAACAGGTCTTCTAAGGGAGTAACGGTTTGAGCGCGCGCCTGTTCCTCGTCCTCGGAAGTGGCTTGAATCGATCCCGTTGTCTTTGTTTGACCAAAACCTCCGCGCGCGCACGCGAAAAAAACGAGAAATACGGCAACGCAATGGAGTATGCGTGCCCGAACGAATTGATCCTGCGGTGTTTCGCCGCGCAGTTCCAACATTTTATCGCCTCCTGAAAAGACCCCAAAAATCTACCGACTAGAAATGAATTGTTTCTGCGTTTCACCCTTTGATAGCGACGCAGAATGCGAGTAAGGATAAAAACAGAGAATGCGATTAAGGATAAAAACAGCGACGGGGTGTGCAGAGGCACACCGATGGGCGGGTCTAAATCAGAAGGGAAACGTGAAGCGTGTAAAGTTCCGGAGGCGAATGCTGCGCCGCTTCGACTGTCACAAGTGGTACGGAAACTGACCCCGCAGTATCAAGCGTTCGCGTGTAGTCGAACACTGAAACTGGGGGCACGTACAGTGGTGTATGTGCGGTGGGCAACATGTTCGCTTGCGCGGAGGTCATGTTCTTGCAACAGCCGTGACTTTGATTTGCTTGCGTGCAAGGCATCGAAGCGCAACATTTCATGCTCCGCTGGTTCAACGTGGTAGCAGACACGCAGTCGCCGAATTGCAGGAGCAACAAAGCGCTTGCTGCCAGCACCAAAAATGATCTGTTGGCCCTCATACTCTCTCGAATGTACGGACATCAGACGCGTGAGTCAAGGATTCGATGCCCTTTAGGTCTTCGTTCACTAAGCAAACCGTCATATCTGACCAGAGGAAACGCCTCCGTTTCATCTAAATCGCATTGCTGGCGCGGCGCTGCAAGCCTACGGCGAGGTGTGGTGGAGGACGGCGAGTTGGCGCTCGTCGCGCGAGATGGCCTGAAAATCCCGGTTGAGCTGGGGCAAATCTGTGGCGGCGACGACGGCGGTCTTGAGTTCGTAGCTTCGCGTGTATTGCAGAACGTTGCCGATCAATTTCGTTTCGCTTTTATAGGAAAGAAAAGTATCGCTGATGTTCACCGGAGGCGGCATCTGCTCCGGCGCATAACCGGGAGGCAAAGTGATGCTGAACTGGTCCGTGTCGAGCGTGGAAGTGGGGAACTCGACCGGATATTGGCGGGGTTTCTCCGGGTCGAAGGTCAATTCCTTCTCGCCCAGGACGCAAGGACGAATGAGGAGCAAATCGCCGGCCTGCTTGGCGTAGCTGGGCGCGACGAAGTTATAAGTTTCCGTGAGGGCCTTATCGGCGAGTTCCAGGTTGCCGAGCTGGGCGTTGGTCAATTGGAAATCCGTGAGGAAAGTGCTGAGGAAATTTTCGACGACTTTGGCACGGTCCTTTGGCGCGATGCCGAGGAATTGCGAGCGAAGGTCCTCGGCGGGCGCGCCCCAGCGGATTTCCTGGGTGTGCGCGGAAAGGCTGCCCGCGGAGCTGAGCGTAAACTGCCCGATGCGCATAAGACGGTTTGTCGGCGGCGGGAGCAGCGGCAGTTTAATCAATTCGCCGCCCGATGGAGCGACGACGAGGCCGTAGTTGTCCTGCAAGGATGCGGGAATGTAGCCGAGCGGGCAGTATTGGTCGGTCGAGTCAAAGAAAAGGAGTTTGCCAAGTTTTGGGTCGTCGACGGTCGCGTACATAACGTCTGCGGGCACGTCGGCAGGTAATTGGATGGCAAGGATCGCGTGGTCCACGTGCAAAGTGGGAACGTTGGGCAGCACGACGCCGCGGTCGGCGTCGATCAGGACGTAATAGGATTTAACGCCGATTTGCGCGAGCATGGCGCTGGTGAGCGTGGTCATGTCCTTGCAGTCGCCGTAGCGGTTCTGGAAAACCACGTCGGCGGAATGCGGCTGAAAGTCGCCGATTCCGACTTCGATCGCGACGTAGCGGATCTGGCTGTGGACGAAATTTGTGATGGCGCGAATCTTGTCGAGAGTGGTTGGCGCGTTGGCGGTTAATTGCGCGACTTCCTGCTGAATTTCAGGCGTGATCTGCCGGCTGTCTTTGGTGAGATTGGCGTACCACGAGCCCAGGGATTGCCAAGTGACGGGGTCAGCGGCGTTCGCGGGCTGATAATACTCGATTGCCAGGCGTCCTCTGACGGCATCGAAAGCGGGCATGAAGTCTTGGCCATGCGGCAGCGCCGGGACATTCGTGAGATCCCATTGATAATTTCCTGTGTCGGAGTTTTGCGGTTTCGACGCAGCGTAGTTCACCCAATACGAATCTATTTTCCATCCGGACGGCAACTGAATCGAGAAAATGGTTTTCAAGACGGGGATCGTTTCCTGAAACGCCCAATCTTCTTCGTGAATGTACGGGCGGTCCTGCTGGACATACTCATAGGCCACTACGTTGCCGGGATCCGCGGCAGGAATGGAAATGATCTTCTGGCGATCATCGCTATAAAGAGCGTCGGGGGAAATGCCGGTTTCCATGGCCTCCTTGGCGCCGACCTCGTACGGGTCACCAGCGGGCGGAATCGACCAGGCATTGATCGATTTGATCTTCGTCTCGCTGCTGAATGGAACGACCAACGTGCCGTAGGTATCGTGCGCTTCGGGGCGGAGAATTTTGTAAGCGACGCGATAGAGCGTCTCAACGTGACCGTTGGCATCGACAGTGATTTGCTGCTGTTCAAACAATGTTACGGCCACGGTGTCGGCGGGATAGCTGGGAACCGGTTCATGGGCAACCGCGCTCAGCCACGGAGGAAGTGCGTGACTGCGCGCGCCCGCAACGAGCGCGGAGAGCGCGACGCTACAGGCGAGGGCGAAAATCTTAATTGCGCAACGCTGCGGTTGAAGATTCGAGAACCATGTCATCGGCATCTCCGGTCTTCACCAAATTAAAGATGGACCGTACGGTCTGGTAGCTCTTCACAGGAAAAGAGATTCCATTCACGACGAGCTTTCGCGTTACATGCACTGCGCCTCCCTCGGTGCTTCCGAGGATCGAATATTGAATCGCGCCCTGCAGAACGGAAGGAACCTTTGGGAAACTCTCGACCTTGTAGCCGAGAGGAAGCAGGATCGTGGTGTCGTCCTGTTCCTGAAAAGGAAAATGGAAATAGACGGCATTGACGCGCTGCTCCGAGGTGAAGGAGCGAGCGAGGTCAGACTGAAGAAGAGTCATCGGGAGGATAATGCGTCCAAGAGCGCCGCTGCTGTCGCTGGGTATCTGCACGCTTCCTTCGACGTGAATAGGCTTCGAGTTGTCGTCCCAATCGGACAACTTTGTGATTGTAAAAATTGCGTTTGAGGGCAACCAACCCTTGATCTCGTCATGCAAATCCTTGCGGTGGCCTGTGTCGTCGTCATTGCGGTCCGCGGATCTCCAGATGGCGCCCTCTTGCCCCATGTAATCGACAACGAGCGTTCCGGAAAGAGAGCCATCGGGATTCAGACGAAGATTCGTATGGCGGAGAATCTGCGAATGCGAATCATCATCGGGCGGGACGGAAACAAGCGCGCCGCCATCTTTGCCGACTCGCAGGCCGCTTACCGCATTCTCGTACCACGGAATCAATCCATAGGGATATTGAGGTGAGCCCGGATCCAGATAGATGTCCTGGGAGGCGAGCTTGACGTCCACGATGTTCGTCTCGAGCTCCCCTGTATCTTGATAATTCGGCAAAAATAGCGTGCGGTCGCGCGGGGCGACGTAGACGAGAGTGGCGTCGAATCCCGCGGCGCGCGCGAGCGCAACGTACAGGGCATTAATATCCTGCCAAGTCCCGTAGTTGTGCTTCAGGACGTCCTGGACATTGGCATTGACGGCCACCTTCTCGCGTTTCTGTTCCTCGGCGGTCTTCGTTTGCTCGAACGAAAGATTGCGGACCTTCTGCACGCGCGAGTAAATTTCCCGCAGCTTGGTCTCGGGCGAGTCGCTTGGGTGAATGGTTTCCGCGAGGTCTTTTTCTAGCGCGCCTTTCTTGTTGACGAAGGAATCGAGTTTCTTGCCCCAGTCTTTTCCCGTACGCTTCCAGAATTGCTCGGTGGGTTCCTTGCTTTGCCCCGTGTAATAGAATTCCACTCTGCTTCGGAGCATATCCTTCGGCATTGAGTAAGGCTCATCCGCGAGGCCGGGGATATCGTGAACGTGGAGGGTGAAGCTTCCATTGCCTTGCCGTTCGGGCCGCGCGTCGGGCGGCAAGAACAGGGTTCTCCATGCAAAATATTGATAGCTCGTCTGTTGCGGATCAGAAAGCTCCGTAAAAGTGAATTTGCCTTCCTTGGTGTAGAGGTCTTGCTGGACATCCCATCGCATCACGGCGAAGTACTGGCCGGGGTCGAAAGGCTCTTCGTACTTATACTCGATGATCGATCCTGGCTGAACGTTCGGCAGGCTGAACGTTTTCTCGTAGATCTTGAGTCCGCCGGCCTTGGCGACGACTTTGTCGTAGATTTTTCCGGAGAAATCTACGATCGAGCCGCTGGGAAGGATCGTACGCGCGCGCACGCCCGTGACACTATCGAATCCTTTTGAATAAGGGATCTCGACATCTGCCCATTTCTTGCCGGCGTCGGTGAAGATCTTGATGCGAAAGTACTCGGATTCGAAGTGGCGCGAATCGTCAACGGCCTCTTCGCGATACAGAATCATGGCGTTCGAGCCGGGGCTTGCAGGATTGTCCTTAAGAGCCAAGTCCGCCGGGTTGATGGGCAACCATTCGTCCCCGGCATGCGCGGAGCATGGCAAGGCCACGGCGAGACAAAGCGCTACCAGAAGGAAAAACGACGACAACAGACGTTGATTCAAGCCCATGGCACACTCCGCCCCGCGAAATGGGAGCAAGCTCCGCACGGATTTAATTCCCTGAGCTGGAGACGGCACACCCGAACGAACCGCTGCTCCTTGGCCGTTGCTACCTGGATGACTTGACGGCTACGCTATCTGCGCCCCGTGAAGATGTCAACCGGTTTGTGGGTGTACTTTGAAGTTTAGTTTCGGAGAGAGCAATAGGACTACTAGGCTAGAGGACAAAACGGCAATTCTGCGTCGGTTTTGGTCTGACTCGCTTGCCTCGTGCCCTATCGATCTGCTAACGGTGGGTCGCAGTGGATTTGCAGGGGGAGAATCCCTGGGTTCCATTGGGGGAACCCAGGGTTGGAAAGCAGGTGCGGAGCTGCGTTAGAACGAAAGGCGCAGCCCGAGCTCGATCCAGCGAGCGCTACTCGTGCGATTCGCTGGAACGAACGTGTTTGTGATCTCTCCGAAGCTCGACGGGCTCTGCAGACTCGGAGTAGGCGTTGCAAAGTTTACCTTGTTAAAGGCGTTGAGGAACTGGGCTGAGAAGTCCATCGTCACACTCTCGTGAATCTTGGTTGATTTGCCCAGCGCCATATCGTAATTCCACATCGGCAATCCGCGGAACGGATTGGCCGAACCATCGCGGCCGTCCGTGCTGAGGTTGATGTTGCGGACGGAGTCGAAGGCGGTCTGCGGATTCGAGAAGATGTTAAGGCCCGTCCCGCCGTTGGCTGGATCGGTAGCGGTACCGATGCCATTGGATCCAATCACGCCAGAGTGGACTCCGTTGTTCAAGCTTGACGAGGGGACCGTCGGAATCGCAGGAACGTTAGAGCCTATGATGCTGGACACGCCCCATACCTGGGCGCTCTCGCCGATGGTGTTGGGGAGTCCCGAATAAGCCTCAAAAATACCCGACCAGTACCACCCACTAATGGCCCTATCGAGTCCATTATTGAAGTGGAACCGATGGCCATCGCCGGCCGGGAGCTGGTACACATACTCTCCGGTGAAGAGGTGTCTGCGATCATAAATGGACGGGCCATAGCTGGCATTCGTGAAGAAACTGTTCAGATAGTAGCCGGCATTGTCCTGGTTGACGAGACCCTGGTCAAGCGACTTCGAGAGCGTGTAATTTGCCTGGAAGGTCAAACCATGGGACGTCTTCTTCTGCAAGCTGACGATCAAGCCATTGTAGGTTGATGATCCGACGTATGTGCGCTCCTCGGAGAGGACCGTTTGAAGATTGTCGTAAGGCTGCAATCCTTGTCCCAGCCGGTAGAGATCCATGTTTTGGAACAGACTTTGGGTTAAGCCGAACTGGAAAGCCGAGCTGTTGCCTGAGACCAAGCAAGCGGTGTTCGTTCCGCCACCGCAGGTCGCGGCGGCGTACCCCGGCAATTGATTCTCGAAGAAGGGTTGCGTTACAGGCGTGTTGCCCGCACGCAGCGCGCTCCCTACCGCATCGAATGCCTGGGCGAAAGTCTGGCCAGACGTTGCGTCCTTGAACATATATGGGGAGTTGTTCAGATCCACCGAACTGGGAAGACGGGAAGCCCAATGCGAAATGTAGCCCACTTCCAACAGCATTCCATGAGGCATTTCGCGTTGGATGTCGAGGTCGACGTTATTCCCGCGACCGACCTTGAAGTTCGGATCGTCCTGGAACGACAAGATTTCTCCGAATGGCGTCGATGGCACAACCGGGTTGGAAATCGCCGGGACCGTCGGCAGAGGAATAGCTCCATCCACGCCAACGCGGAAATCCGTAGCGGCCGGGTTGCTGCAGCTCCCTGCACAATTGGGTTCGATACTATTGATCGTTTGACCGAATCCCACGCCGAGCATAGGAATCACGACCGTTTCGATTGTAGACTCGCGGTCATAGACCATGGAGTAGCCGCCGCGAATCACCGTCTGCTTGTCGCCGAAGAGCCGCCCGAGGGGCCCACTGCCGAAGCTTGGGTTCCATGCCGCGGAAAAACGCGGCGCCCAATCGCCCCAGTCGGTGCTGAAAACGGAGTGGTGCGCCGTATTGACAGGTATATATCCGGTTGTGGGATTGAAGATACTGCCCTGCTGAGCGCCGGTTAATTTGCTGTTCAAATAGTTCGGAGCCGAAATAAATTGACCGCTCGCAGAGTTGATCAAGATCGTCTGGCGGCCCAAGGTGTCACTAGGAGGCGTCTGCCAACCATACGCGAGACCGTAGCTCAGCGTCAGCGAATTGGTGATACGCCAAACATCCTGACCGTAGAAGTAGAATTGGTTCTGGACCGTGTTGTTGCTCAACGGAGTACCGAAAGGAAGCGGATTCAGCTTCCCGTCGCGCACGGCCAAGATCGACGTGTTGTCAATTAGGCCCAAGGAACCTGCATACAGCTGGTTCCAGTTCGCCAATTGGGAGCCGGGCAGGCACTTCGTCTGGACGCCCCCGCTGCACGGTTGCGGAGCGCTGGATGCGGGAAGCGAGAGGAACGCGCCCGTTCCATCCACACTGTCCATGACTGTTACGAGAGATGTGATCCCGTTGACCACTTTGTCGGCACGGTCAGTCAGCATGGGCAGGTGGCGATCGTCCGTGCCAAATTCCAACGTATGCTTGCCTTTGATCCAGTCAATACCATCCGTGAATTGAAGGCTCTTCTGGAAGTAATCTTGGAAACGTGCTCCAGCCGAAGTATTGTCGATCGGTGCCCCAAGCAAACCTTCGGCTGGGTTAATTGCAACGAATGGGTCGGCGCTGATGCCCGTCGACGTGCCTGGCAGGTTAAATTGCGCCGCCGAAACGGCCGGACTCTCCACCTGGAAGTTCTGCCAGTTGCGGACCCAACCAAAACGGAACGTATTGGTTAAGGTGGGAGAGATTAGAGTGGTCAATTGTCCTGTCGCCACGACGCTTCGGATCGGCGAACTGCTCGGGCTCGACGGCTTACCATTGACAATACTGATTTGGGGGTTGGGATTAGCGATTGAGCGCCAATACGTGTAGCTGCCGGAAAATCGCCATTTGTCTGTAAAATTGTGATCGAGGCGCAGCACCCCATAGTCGTCATCCTCAGGATCGGACACGGTTCCTCGGTATCCTGTCTCGTTCAGGCCGTCGCCAATGCCGCCGAAATTCCCCGCGGGCATCAGATTCCAGAACGCTTGCACCGTCGGGCTAATGCCCAAGGCACGCGGGTCACAAGCTGCTGTACCTGTGGGGCCACACTGCGTCGAGGTTGCCAAGTTGTAGGCAACAGGGTTGCCGCTTGCATCCTTAAACGTCAGGGTACCCGCCTTTAGCGATGTGGTGGGGACCAGCCTGGTGAATGTGGTCGATTCCGGGAAGCGGCGAAGTTCATAGTTCGCGAAAATGAAGGTCTTGTTCTTGAAGATTGGGCCGCCGAAGCGAACGCCGCCGCGGTTGTCATCCAGGTGAGGCTGCTTGACTCCGGCGGCGTTCAGGTCCCAGGAGTTCGCATTGAACGCGCTATTCTGCGTATACCAGTAGACTGACCCGTGATATTGGTTCGTCCCGTGACGACCGAGGAGGTTCACCTGTCCGCCCGAGCTGCGTCCGAATGTCGCGTTGGGATTCGTGACGCCGATATCAAATTCCTGCACGCTATCGATGGGAACTGGAATCCAAGTTCCATCGCCGACGAGGTTGTCGCTAATGTCGATGCCGTCGAGGGTGTAGGTGTTCTGGTCGTCGATTGCGCCAGAAACGCGCGGCTGCGGCGTGGGAAATGCTTCCGTGCCCGGCGAGACTGAGGGCTGAAGAGAAATTAATTCGGTAGCGTTGTGCTGGAGTGTGGGCAAGCTTTCCATCTCTTCGCTATTGATGACGTTTCCCACCTGTGCATTCGTGGTCGTCAACTGCACATTTGCACCGGCTTCCACGACCACGGACTGAGAAACCTGACCGACCTGCATGGTGACGTTTACGGTATAGCTTTTCGAGATGTCAATCATGAGATTCTGCACGGTCGCGTTGCGGAAGCCATCCTTCGTAACCTCGACGGTATAGGTTCCCGGTGTGACGGTCGGAAATATGTACTGGCCGGCTTCGTTTGCTGTGGCGCCCAGCGAGGCTCCCGTCGCTACGTTGGTCAGTTTAATTGTCGCGCCGGGAACAACCGCGTTGCTCTGATCCGTGACGGTGCCGACCACGGTAGAGGTCGCAGCTGTCTGTGCGTGAAGGCTCGTTGCGATGAGGAGTCCCAGGACAAATATTGCCGGGCCAAGAACGAGAGTTAGTCTAGACCTCATAGGTACAGCCTCCTTTAAGCATTCGGTGAATCAGCGCCGTGCAGCAATACACAAACAGCTCCCCTGCCAAGGCATTCAGTGCACTCCGTTTTTCAGATCCCGGGACCCAACGAGACGGCAACACATTAATGGCTAAAACACTCAGTTTCACGGTTACATCGAATGCTTTAACGCACTTCGGGCAATACTACAATTCATACGATTCTCACAGAACTGAATCGCGCCCCAATTATTGAGTCGTGCGGAAAACTTTGATAAGTCAGAAATTTCGCACCCTAACTGCAGGGACTCACTGCGGCATCTTATATTGCATTACATCACGCAATGTCAAGCGTATGAAGGACTGCCATAAAAGCGAGAACGAGGGCCGTCCGAAGACTTCAGCGGCTTGCCATGAGTGGCGTCTAATGCTACCTTGCCGTTCGTTTCGGTGGCTCTGCCGGGAATAAACCAGCTACGGCGGAAGCTTGTTGTCGCAAAGCATTCTGGACGGATGCTTACGACTCTTGCCTGCTAGCAAGCCTCGGAGGTATTGCGTGGCGTCCAAACCGTGGAGTTCGATAGCACCGCCGGGTGAGTTTCATCCTTATATTGCCTCCGAGAAAGAGATTCCGGAGTTCACCGGGCGCGCGATCATCCTGGGGATTTTCGCGGGATTATTTTTCGGCGCGATCACGGTTTACGTTGGGCTGCGCGCGGGACTTACTGTGTCCGCGTCGATCCCCATCGCGGTGCTCTCCATCAGCATCCTGCGAGCGTTCGGCAAAGCGACGGTACTCGAAAACAATATTGTTCAGACGACCGGTTCGGCGGGCGAATCGATTGCCGGCGGCGTGATTTTCACGCTTCCGGCGCTGATTTTTCTGGGCTTCCCGCTGGAATACTGGAGCGTATTTTTCCTGGCGCTGCTCGGCGGTTGGCTGGGCGTGTTGTTCATGATTCCGCTGCGGCGGCAGCTGATTGTGAAGGAACATGGCGCACTGTTGTATCCGGAAGGAACGGCGTGCGCGGACGTGCTGGTCGCGGGCGACAAAGGCGGGTCGTTCGCGAGTCGCGTTTTTTGGGGCTTTGGCCTTGGCGGGGCGTACGCGTTCCTGATGGAGACGATGGGATTCTGGCGCGACACGCCGGAATATCAGCCGAGTTGGCTTCCGGGCGCGTCGATCCGCGCCAACATCACTCCGGAATATCTGGGTGTCGGCTACATCATCGGTCCGCGCATTGCGGGCGTGATTTTTGCCGGAGGCGTTTTTTCGTGGCTGGTGCTGCTGCCGGCGATAAAATTTTTCGGCGGCTTAATGACGCAGCCCCTTTTCCCAGGGCTGATTCCCATTGGGCAGATGTCTCCGGATGATTTGTACCGCTCGTATATTCGTCCGATGGGCGCGGGCGCGGTGGCCGCGGCGGGCGTGATCACGCTGATCAAAACGATGCCGACGATCGTCTCCGCGCTGGCCGCCGGATTGAAGGACATGCGCGAGAGCCGCGCGATGGGTGCCGTGAATACAGCCATGCGGCGTGTGGACCGCGACTTCTCGATGAAAGTTGTCGTCCTGGGCTCGCTGGCGATTATTGCGATGATGTGGGCGCTGCTGACGTTCCGTCCGATTCCCGGTGCAAGTACAACTGTATTTCAGAACTTGATCGCGGCGGTGTTTGTGGTGGTGTTCGGATTTTTGTTTGTCACGGTGTCGTCGCGGATTTGCGGATTGATCGGCAATTCGTCGAATCCGATCAGCGGCATGGCGATTGCCACGCTGATGGCGACCTGCGCGATGTTTCTTGTGCTGGGATGGACGGGGAGCGCGTTCTCGGTGCTGGCGCTGACGATTGGCGGCGTGGTGTGCATCGCTTCTTCGAATGCGGGCGGCACTTCGCAAGATTTGAAGACTGGGTATCTGGTGGGGGCGACACCAGCGAAGCAGCAACTCGCGCTGATGATTGGCGTGATGGTTTCGGTGTTCGCTGTCGGCGCTACATTGAATTTGATGAATGTGGGTCTGGAGGAATACAAGCCCGCGAACATCGCGCTGAACATTAATCAACTGCCGTCTGGCGTGACGGTGCAGGAGCAAAGCTTTCCTCACGCCGGGAAAAATTATGTGCTGCTGAATGCCATCGGCTCGCATGTGGTGCCGGACGGAAATTATCTTTACGATCCGGCCGCGCACGAGATCGACGTTCAGTGGATCCACGGCATCGGGAGCGAGAAGGCCTCGGCTCCGCAAGCGCGTTTGATGGCCACGGTCATCAACGGGATTTTGCAGCGGCAGCTTCCGTGGCGGCTTGTGCTGGTTGGCGTCTTTTTGGTGATTGCCATTGAACTGCTCGGCATACGGTCGCTTCCGTTTGCGGTGGGCGCATATCTGCCGATTGATACCACCATGGCGATTTTTGCGGGAGGCGCGGTGCGCTGGCTTGCCGAACGCGGCGCGAAAGATAAGAGCACGGCCGATAGCGAAATCGGCCCTGGGCCCCTTTACGCCAGCGGGCTGATTGCGGGCGGCGGAATTTTTGGATTGCTTGGAATCGTCATCTATCTCTTTGGCGATCCAAATTTCAAGTATCACTTCCTGCCGGAACATTTCCTCCACATCGGCCCCCAAGTCCTGGGCGCGCTCGCCAACAATCGAATCTTCGCGGTGCTTATGTTTGGTCTGCTTGGCGCCTCGCAATATTATTTCGCCCGCCGCAAAATGGAGTGAAGAGGTCCCCGCGTAGAACCGGAATCGATCTGACGCGCTCTGAAGTTTTCTCTGTTTTGACTCCGTAGCTTTTGCCGCTTACACTGATTTGGCCACTATGCGACGCTACTCCACCCAGGCTTCCGGCTTTCAATTCGACTGGGACTGGTCGATCACTCCGGCGATCAAGTTCCTGGTTTTAGCGTGTGCGGCCGTTTTTCTGGCTCAGGAATTGTCCAGAGTGATCTTCGGGCCGACCGGCTGGAATTTCTGGCTCCTGTATTTCGGCTTGGTTCCGAAATATACGATTCACGGTTTTATCTGGCAGCCCTTCACCTATCTTTTTCTGCACGCGAGCATTTGGCACATCCTGATCAACATGTTTGTGCTGTGGATGTTTGGGCGCAGCGTGGAGCGAGTGTGGGGCCAGCGGCGGTTTTACATTTATTATTTTCTTTGCGGCATCGGCGCCGGCGTTATCAACGTGATCGTGAAAACGATTTTGGATCCGCACGGCCTGGGCACTTCCACGATTCCGACGATCGGCGCCTCCGGCGCGATTTACGGCGTGCTGATCGCGGCGGCGGTTCTGTTTCCGCAGATGCGGGTGCTGCTGATTCCGTTTCCCGTGGCGATTTCGATGCGCGTGTACGTCGGAATCATGGTGGCGATCGAGTTTTTCGGGACGCTGGGTGCGGGCGGAGACAACGTCAGCCACGTGTGCCATCTGGGTGGAATGCTTGTCGGGTATCTTTACCTGCGACGCGGATCCTACCTTTACGCATATCGCAATCGAGTCACCGATTGGAAACGGCGGCGCACGCTGCGCAAATTTGAGGTGTATCAGAAGCGCCACCGCGACGAACCACCGAGCCGGCCGGACAATTGGATCCACTAAAGGACGAATGCGCAGAACCGCGCTGGTTCGACGCTCCCTCGAATACGGCAAAAGAAAAAACGCCGCATGGACGGCGGCGCTGCAGGTTCATTTTGCCGCAGCAAAATCGCTGACCACGCGGTAGAGAAACTCAATTCCCTGGCGGAAGGAATCGAGCGGAATGCGCTCGTTGTCCGCATGCATCCGCAAAGTGTCTTCCTCGGTGAGCGGGAATGGCAGCAAGCCATACGCCTGAACGTTGCGCAGGCGCAGGAACGCGGAGTCCGTCGCGCCTGTCGACATCATGGGAACGACGGGGGCGCCAGCAAATTGCTGCTGCGCCGCCTGCTGGATGGTCTTAAGCAGTTCGCTATTGAGCGATGATGACGGAGCGGCTTCGCCAATCGAAGTATCGGCTTGAAATGTAATTTTAGGATCGTTAACCGCACCCTTCAACTTGACGAGCAGGTCATCGATCGAATTTCCCGGGAGCAAACGCACGTTCAGAGTCGCTTGCGCTTCTGACGGCACCACGTTTGGCCGGATACCCGCCTGCAACATGGTGGGCGCGATGGTGTCGCGCATCATCGAGTTCCATACGGGACTGGCCGCGGAGAGTTTTTTCTCGGCGAGGTCCGCGCGCACGGGCGAATCGAGCGCGCGCATCCATTTCCCAATGTCCGGATTGACGACCAGGGAGAGCTGCTCGAAATACGTTTCCGTCACGGGCGTGAGCTGGTACGGCGTTTGATACGCGCCAATTTTCGCGATGGCTTGCGAGAGGCGGACAATGGAATTATCCGGCACGGGAACCGAACCGTGGCCCGAAGTTCCCGTGGCCGTTACGGTCACGTCCACGGGAACTTTTTCCGCGGCTTGGACGCCAATATATTGAACCTTCCCGTCCTTAACAACGACGCGGCCGCCTTCGTTCAAAGAATAGCCGGCGGCGATTTTCTCCCAGTAATTATCCATCGCGAATTTCATTCCCGCCGCGCCGCTCTGCTCTTCGTCGCCTTCCGCGAGGAGGATCACGTCACGCCTGAGCCGTACATCCGCGCGTTTGAGCGCCACCATCACGGCGACGTTGGCGATGGTCATGCCTTTGTCGTCGATGGCGCCGCGGCCGTAGAGATATCCGTTTTGAATCACGCCGCCGAAGGGATCGACCTGCCATTTCGATTTGTCAACGCCGACGACATCGAGATGGCCCATCAACAGGAGCGCGCGCGATGGATCCGGCACCGGGGTCGCCGACAGACGGGCAATCAAAATGCCGCGTCCTGGCGCGCTTTGGTACGTTTCCGCCGGAATTCCTTCCTGTTGCAAAATGCCGGCCAAATATTTTGCCGCGGCCAATTCGTTGCCGGGAGGGTTGGTGGTGTTGATGCGGATCAATCCTTGCAGCCAACCGAGCGCGTCCGTGTACAGCTTTCCGAAGTCCACCGCCCCGATCTGGGGCTGCGGTTGTGTCTGCGTCTGTTGCGCTTGCATCGGTTGCGCTTGCGCAAACAGCGTTTCCACAGCGCCCGGTGCGGCAATAATCAGTAGAATAAGTGCAAGGCCTGGTCGCGGCTTCCTTCGCATCCGGATCTCCCTAAGCGTCGTAATTCTTCCGCACGAACGCCGAGTTCATACTATCATGGCGATTTCGGGTGCTGCGGCGGGATGGAACCTGTGTAGCCAAAGAATCGACCATCCCGGCGGCGTGTTTTGACATCCTATCGTGCACGGAGGCTTGGTTGATCCGACGGAACGCTTTTTTTTGCTGGATTGTTTGCGCGGTGGTCATCGGCACTCTGATTGTGCCAGCGAACGTTTTCGCACAGCTGCCAACGCAGCAAAAGCCGCCCGCCCAGCCGCAGCAACGACAACCGCAAGCACAACAGCAACAGCCGCAATACGCCATTACGGTGCAATCGCAGCTGGTGCAAGTTAACACGGTGGTGACGGATCAGGACGGCAATATCATCACCGGATTGAAGCAGGGAAATTTTCGCATCCTCGATAATAACGAGCCCGTCCCCGTCACCAATTTCCAGCCGAACGACGCGCCGATTACCATCGTCCTTCTGCTCGAGTTCAGCGCGCGATTCGGCGGCATCTTCGCGTATTATTCGAAGTATTTAGCCTACGGCTTCGCCGAGCACCTGGGCCCCAAGGACTGGATTGCGGTAGTGACATTCGATTTAAAGCCGCACGTCCTGGTGGATTTCACGCACAACAAACAAGAAGTCCAAAACGCAATCATGAGCCTGTACTTCCCCGGCTTTAGCGAAGCGAATACGTTTGACGCACTGATCGATACGATCAATCGCCTGAAAGATGTCCAGGGCAAGAAGGCGATTCTGCTGGTTGGAACCGGCGCTGATACGTTCAGCAAGCACACGCTCGACCAGACGTATAACGTGCTGAAGCAGACCAACGTCACGGTCTTTAGCATAGGGGCCGCGGAAATGCTGGAAGTCGGCAATCCGAATGGCGATTCCGTTAGCTATCTTCAGGCGAAAAACGAAATGAACTATTTCGGCAGGCTGACCGGCGGTTATGCATGGTTCCCGCGCTTCGAAGGCGAAATGCCGGACATTTTCAATTCCGTGGTGGCATTTCTTCGCAACCAGTATTCGCTCGGCTACGTTCCCCCAGAATCGGCACGCGACGGCAAATACCACAAGATCAAAGTCGAGATCGTGGACGATAAGGGCGAGCCGCTGATGGTGGCAAACAAGAAAGGAAAGATGAAGAAGGTGGTCGTCTACGCCCGCGCGGGTTACATCGCGACAAAGGCCGAAGCCGGAGATTGAAGCCCATTGCATCACCCGTCGAACTTCATTGGCGGGATTTAGAGCAGGACTCAGTAGCCGCGCGCAAAATCAACTCGATTGAGCAGCTCCCGCCCGTCGAACCATCTCTCCAGATTTTCCATCAGCAATTCCATCTGGCGTGTCCACATACGTTCGGTGACGGCGCTTACGTGCGGAGTAATGAAAATGTTGTCGAGCTTCCACAAGGGACTCTCGGGTGGCAGCGGCTCCTCCTCGGTGACGTCGATGGCCGCGCCAGCGATTGTGTGAGCGCGGAGAGCCTCTGCCAGCGCCGCCTGATCCACCAAAGTCCCGCGCGCCACGTTGATTAGATAGGCGTCAGGCTTCATTAGCGTGAGTTCCTTCGCGCCGATCATCTGACGAGTTTCGGGAGTTTCCGGCGCGGCCAGCACCACGAAATCCGCTTGCGGCAGCGCGCTCGCAAGTTCCGTCGCGGGCAGAATACGCTCAGCAAGTTGTGCGTCGCCGCGGCCCGAACGGGTAATGCCCCAAATCCGCATCCCGAGCGGCTGGATGCGGCGCGCGAGCTCGCGGCCTGTGGAGCCAAAACCGACGATAAGCAGCACGCGCCCGCTCAATTCGAGTGGACGCGGCTTCGCGTCCCATAGTTCCTGCTGGGCCCAATGGCTTTGCGCCTGATATCGCATCGCGTCTGGAAAACGCCGAGCCATCGCGATGAGGGTCCCCAGCAGATGCTCGGACATTGGAACGGCGTGTATTCCCCCCGCGTTGGTCAATACAATGCTGCTGCGCCGAAGCTCGGGATACATCAGCTGGCCGATGCCCGCGGCAGTGGAGTGAATCCATTTGAGCTTCTTCGCCTGCGCAAATTGGTCGCGGCGTATCGAGTAGCCGACCAAGATATCCGTGTCTGGCAATTCGTCGACTACGTGCTCGTAGCCCGGCAAGTGGACCACGTTCAAATCCGCCCAACGCCGCCTGATTCGCGCATCCATATCCTGCGGCGGTCGCCACAACGTGAACGCATGCCAAACGCAAATTAGGAGCTTGGTATCTTTAGGTGCTGGTCTGTTCATGGATTTTCATGGAGTTTGGACGTCATTTCGAAGGCGTGCGCAAGTCGCGGCCGGTCATTTCCTTTGGCGCAGGGATATCCAGGATTCCGAGGAGCGTGGGCGCGATGTCTCGCAAGGAACCGCCGGAACGCAAGGACCCGCGATTGTCCTCAGAGAGCAAGATGAATGGCACGGGATTCGTGGTGTGATATGTATGCGGGCCGCCGGTGACGGGATCAATCATCGTCTCGGCGTTGCCGTGATCGGCGGTGATGATCCACGCGCCTCCGCGTGGTGCCAGGACTTTATGAATGCGCCCGAGGCATTCGTCGACAGTCTCGACTGCATTGATCGTCGCTTCGAGATTTCCGGTGTGCCCCACCATGTCCGCATTTGCAAAATTCATGATGATGGCGTCGAAGTCGCCTTTCTCGATTGCTTTTACGACTGCATCCGTCACGCCGGCGGCGGACATTTCCGGCTGCAAATCATACGTGGGAACTTTCGGCGACGGCACGAGGATGCGCTCCTCGCCCGGGAATGCCTTCTCGATGCCACCGTTGAAAAAATAAGTGACGTGCGCGTACTTTTCCGTCTCCGCGCAGCGCAAATTTCTGAAGCCCATTTCGCCGAACACGTTCGCGAGAATATGCTCCAGCTTTTCCGGTCCTTGAATGTAACGCAGCCACGGCCATGTTTTTTCGTATTGCGTGAAGGCAACGTAGCAAAGATTTTTCGGGCGCTCGGGATCGGCAAATTCCTTGAAGCTGGGTTCCGCGAGGGCGCGAGTCATTTGGCGCGCGCGGTCAGCGCGGAAATTGAAGAAGATCACGGAGTCCTCGTCGTGAATCACGGCACGCGGTACGGCAGGCTTGCCAGGCGCGGCTTTCGTGGTGATCACCGCAGGCACAACGAATTCGTCGGTGACTAATTTTTCGTAGCTCGCGCGCATGGCCGCAATGGGATCATCGAATTTCGCTTGTGAATCGCCATGCGCGATGGCGCGATAGGCGCGCTCGATGCGCTCCCAACGGTTGTCGCGATCCATGGCGTAGTAGCGGCCGCTGACTGTCGCGATCTGGCCCACGCCCAGCTCGCGCATCTTCTTTTGGAGATGCTGCAGAAAGTCGATGCCTGAATGGGGCGGAGTGTCGCGGCCGTCGGTGAAGGCGTGGACGAAGACGCGCTCAACTTTGTTTTCCTTGGCCATGCGCAACAACGCGTACAGATGATTGATATGCGAATGCACGCCGCCATCGCTGACCAGGCCCATCAAATGCAATTGCCGGGTGCGGCCGCGCTGCATCGCTTCGAGCAACAGCGGCTCTCTGAAGAACTCGCCTGACGCGATCTTCATGTCGAGACGCGTTATATCCATTTGCACGATCCGGCCCGCGCCCATGTTCAAGTGGCCGACTTCGCTGTTGCCCATCTGGCCTTCCGGCAATCCGACGAATGGGCCGGAAGTGTTGATCAGAACGTTCGGGAATTTCTTGAGCAGCGCGTCGTAATTTGGCTTGCGCGCGAGCGCGATCGCGTTGCCTTTCGTCTCGGGCGAGTAGCCCCAGCCGTCGAGCACAGTCAACACAATTGGTTTCGGACGTTTAGTCATGGTGACGCGTCAGAATACACGGATTCGGAGGGAAAACGGAATGGTCAGATTTTGCAGCGGTCTATCGACGACGGGGACGGCGACTGGGAATTTTCCGTTAGCGAGAGGCAGCGAGTTCGTGCAATGCGGCAAGCAGACGGTCGACTTCTTCGCCCGTGTTGTAATGCACGAGGCCGATGCGCAGCAAGCCGCCATCTTTTTCGACGCCGAGACGCTCGGTGAGATTCAACGCGTAGTAATTTCCGTCCCAGGTGAAAATGCCGCGATCGCCCAGAAAGTTCGCGGCTTCGAGCGGCTTGCAATTCGCCAGCCGCACGCCGACGGTTGGAACGCGATCGGCAAAACGCGCAGGGTCGGAAATGCCGTAGAAGCGCAGCCCCGGAATTTCGAGCAGTCCGCGAATCATGCGCGCAGCCAATTTCATTTCGTGCTCGCGCATGGCGCGATGTGCGCTCACAAGAGACGCGCGGCGCGTGCCCGTTGGAGCTGGGTCGCACTTGCGACCCAATTCCGCCAAATATTCAATGGCCGCGGTAACGCCGGCCAATCCTTCATGGAGCTGCGTGCCTGTTTCCCAGCGGTCCGGCAGCGTTTCGGGCGCGGGGCGCACTTTATAGGGGCGAAAGCGCAGGAGCAGTTCGCGCTTGCCATAAATGCAGCCCATGTGCGGGCCGAAGAATTTGTAGGGCGAACACGCGAGAAAATCGCAATCGAGCGCGCGGACATCAATCGTTCCATGCGGCGCGTAATGCACCGCGTCAATGAATGCGAGCGCGCCCCCCTCGTGCGCGAGTTTCACGATTTCCGCGACGGGATTGATGGTTCCGAGGGCGTTCGACGCGTAACCTACGGCGACGAGCCGGGTGCGCGGAGTGATTTTCCGCCGGAGGTCTTCCATGTCGAGCGTGCAATCTTCTTCGCGAATGTCCACCTGGCGCACGACGACGCCGCGTTCCTCGAGCGCGCGCCACGGCGCAACATTCGCATCGTGGTCGAGAGTGGTGACGACAATCTCGTCGCCAGCGCGCAAATCCTGGCCGATTCCGCGTGCCAGCGCGAATGTGATGGTGGTCATGTTAGGACCGAAGAACACTTCGTCCGCGTCGCAATTGAAAAAATCGGCCATGGCCGCGCGCGCGGCGGAAATCATTGCGTCGGTGCGGCGGCTTGTCGCGAACGCGCCGCACGTATTTGCGTTCGAATTTTCGAAATAGTCGCGGACGGCGTCGATCACGCCATGTGGCACTTGCGTTCCCGCCGGCGCATCGAGAAATGCAGCGGGGTGGCCGTTGACCATTTGCTTCAGCGCGGGAAATTGCGCGCGCGCCCAATTCACATCAAGTGGAGACGCGTTCTGTGCTTTGTCATTTTCGCGAAATGCTGGCGTGCTCATCAGAATTTCTCCTGAGGCAGCAAGTCAATTTTTCGTGGCGCGAATAAAATCTGCGAACAAGCCATACGCTGTCGCGATTACTCCCGGCTTATGTTCAATGATTGACAGGCCGAAAACGTCCATGTCGAATCGCACCGCTGAAGTCGTTCCTTCGAGCAGGGCAAAAGGATCGCTCATCGGCAATTGCTCCGGCTTGACGCTTGCGTGCACCCGGCCATCGGAGGTGCGTTCCGCGCGACAGATCAATTTATACCTCATGCCGGCCGCGCGCGCTGTCCGAACATTTTCAGGTGGCAGAGCGCGAATGCCTACGCGTTCGATTTCTTCGAGCTTGATCGGCACCCCGATCAGAACAATCGTGAGCGCAGCTACTTTGACGGCGGCGTCCCAGCCATCCAGATCGTCCGAGGGATCCGTTTCCGCGACACCGATTTCCTGGGCTTTTTTCACGGCTTGATCGAGGCTCAAGCCTTTTTCCATTTCCGTGAGGACCACGTTCGTGGTCGAATTCAAAATCCCGCGGAAGCCACGCAGCTCAACGGCAGGCAAACAGTGCGGAAACATGGAGAAAATCGGCGTGCCGTCCAGCACCGTCGATTCAAAGAAAAACTTCCGGCCATTTTCCTTCGCCAGTTCGCAAAGTTCGCGATACGCGTGAACCACTGGGCCTTTGTTTGCGCTGATGGCGTGGGCTCCAGATTCCAAGGCCGCTTTTAGATGATCGATTGCGGGCTGGCCCGTCTGGCGATTGAGCGAGCTGGTCTCAAAAACAACATCCGCTCGCGACGCGGCGATCCATTCGCGGACATCTCTTGGACTGTTTCCGCCGCGCGCCTCCGGCCAGCGTTGCGCGAGCGCCGCTGAGGGATCGAGGCCATTTGAATCAGCAATCCAGCCAATTCGTCGCGACGCCACGCCGGTGAGATTCCACTCGATGCCATAATTCTTGCGAAGTTCGGCCTCCTTCGCCGTTAACAAACGTACAAATTCCCTGCCTACGTTTCCAAATCCAATCAGCGCCAGATTATATTTGCGAATCGAACTTCTCCCAGGCTCACGATAGCGGGACAGAATACACCAACGAGCAAGGTTGGGCTGCGGTTCTGGTCAGATACTTTTTTGACGTAGGTAAAGCACAATCAGAGTGAGCGTCGAAGGAGTATTTTCGGGCAGCAAGGAGAACTGCGGTCGCGCCCCGATCAGCAATGATATTGCAGTGGCGGAGGGGGTGGGATTCGAACCCACGAGACCCTTTTGAGGTCTAACGGTTTTCAAGACCGCCGGTTTCAACCACTCACCCACCCCTCCAAAATCGAAACGCTATTGTATTGTAGCTCGCAGACGCTCTTCGCAGTACTCCGTAATGTCGCGCAAGTGGATTCCGCGATTAGGAAGAAAACCCGCACGCTTGGAAACCTGGATTCCGCGGGGATTATTTCAAGAAAGCGCCTTGAGAATAGCCCCCGGATGATCGGAGAAATCCATTCAAAATCGGCGATGAGGAGCAATCTCTTCTTCGTTCCCCTCCAGCGACAATCCTCCACCAAGCCAAAAAGGGCGGCGTGCAGCCAGAATCTGAGAAAATCCAACCTCGAACGTGCGAAGAGTGTAGTGCCCCGACTCATTCAGACAGTCAAGGCCCGCGTGTCGAAATCCGAGCGTGTGACAATCAAGTGCGCGAGGGGACAAAATTGATCGACTGTCACGAAATTGTCACAACAGACCACCCAAATAACAGAGCAATTTTTGTTTCGGCTCCCTCACAGGCGTTCTCTGTTTTAACTTTCTCTCCGACCAAACTGACATGTCAGTCTGGGATAAGGCCTTTTCGAACCTCCCGCTCAAATCGTCGATGATTTAACGATCATCCCGACTGGCTGCGCGCTCGGGTCGCGCTCCCAGTTTTTCTAGCGCCCGGTTTGGGACGCAACGTGGCGAGGAATTTGTCGAGCGGCAGTGTATTGATGACGTCGCGGGGTTCGAGCCAGCCCCGGCGCGCGGTTTGCAGGCCGTATCTCATAACTTGAAGCTGCGTCGTGGAATGCGCGTCAGTGGAGATGACGACTTTGACGCCGCGCTGTTTCGCGAGGCGGAGATGCGCGTCGCGCAGATCGAGTCGATCGGGATACGCGTTGCATTCGACAGCGACGCCGCGCTCGCGGCAGGCGTCGAGAACGCCTTCCATGTCGTAATCGTAAGGATCCCGGCGCAGCACAAGCCGTCCCGTCGGATGCGCGAGAATTTGCGCGTACGGATTTTCGATGGCGGCGAGAATGCGTTCGGTCATCGCGGCGCGTTCGAGATTCATATACGAATGGATGGAAACGACGACGAGGTCGAGTTGCGCGAGAACTTCATCGCTCAGGTCGAGCGAGCCATCCTTCAAAATGTCGACTTCGCTACTCGCAAGCAGCCGAATGCCGCCCACGGCTTTTTCGGCCGCGCGAATTTTTTTGATTTGCGCGAGAGTGCGCGCCTCGTCGAGGCCCTGAGCGACGGTGACGGCTTTCGAGTGGTCGGTGAGCGCAATGTATTCGTAACCGAGTTCGCGCGCGGCTTCGGTCATTTCCTCGATGGAATTTTTGCCGTCGGAGGCGGTCGTGTGCATTTGCAAGTCGCCGCGAATGTCGTCGAGCGTGATGAGATGCGGAAGCTTGCCGGCTTCGGCGGCTTCGATTTCGCCAGTCATTTCACGCAGCTCGGGTTCGATATACGGGAGATCGAGCTTGGCGTAAATTTCCGCTTCCGTTTTTCCCGCGACGGTCTTGCCGCCCTTCAAAGTGGTCAGCGCGTACTCGTTCAGCGTGTAGCCCATTGTGTTGGCGCGGCCGCGCAACGCGACGTTGTGCTCTTTCGAGCCGGTGAAATACAGAAGCGCGGCGCCGTAGCTGTCCGGCGGAATCACGCGAACGTCAACCTGCATCCCATTTGGCAAGAGAAAACTGACTTTGTTTTCGCCGTGCGCGAGGACTTGCTGGATGGGAGGGTATTTCAAAATGTGTTCGAAGATAGCGTCAACGGATTTTTGCGAATATTTTCCCGCAGGGATGACGACGAAATCGAGATCGCCGATGGTTTCCTTGCCGCGCCGGAGCGAACCGGCGGGCGTGACGGAGGCGATTTGTTTGCCGAACGCTTGAATGTGCGCGGCGACGTGCTCGGCTGTGGCTTCGGCGACATTGATGCGGAAGCGGCCCGTGGATTTCTTGAAGAATTCGACCGCGCGCAGAATATTCTCTTCCGTTTTTTCGCCGAAGCCGGGAACGTCGCGCAGTTTTTGCTCGCGCGCCAGTTTGGCAACGTCTTCCACGGTCCCGGCTTTGAAATTCTTCCAGAGAAATGCGGCCTTCCTAGGACCAAGGCCCTGCAGCGAGAGAACATCGAGCAGGGTTGGCGGATATTTTTTCAGGAGCTTCTTGCGCAGGCCGTAATCGCCGGTCTTCAGGATTTCGTCGATGTGTTCAGCCATGTTGTCGCCGATGCCGGGAAGTTCGGTAAGTTTTTTGCGGTCTTTCGCCAGTTCCTCGATGCGTTCGTGGAGGCTGTAAATCAGCTCAGCGGCTTTTTCGTAGCTGCGGTAGCGCCCGATGATCGCGCCGTCAATTTCAAGCAGCTCCGCCGTCTCGTGCAGAATGCGCGCAATCTCCCGATTTTCCATGGAGGGATTATAGAGGGAAACCTGTGTGGAATGGAATCAGCTGCAGGTCGACAAAACGTCCTGTCGCCTTGGCGGACTAGCCCGAGTATTTCTTCAAAAGGGAGCGTGCTTCAGATACCGAAAGTGGCTCTCCTCGATTCAAGTGCAGAATTGCGTGACGCGTCGGACATACGGGGGTGAGATCTTTCACCGGATCGACAACGTATGCTTTACCGATTTTGGAAAGCGGCACGATATCGTGCACGTGGATGAATCCGGTCGCTATGGGACCGAACCGCGCTCCAAGATCAACATCACAGACCTTACATCGCGTTCCGTGGTGCGCAATGCATTTGACTCGCGCTCCTTCCCTGCTGTTCATTGCTTTACCACGTTGGCGGCTTGCTGGCCCTTGGGACCTTCGACGATCTCGAATTCGACGCGATCGCCTTCGCGGAGGGTTTTGAATTTGTCGCCGACGATGCC
>Ga0307372_10002217_pt1 | contig 32619 bp, 38 predicted proteins | sample OX1MG_FD_202533 | JGI IMG/M metagenome (GOLD analysis project Ga0307372, IMG submission 202533) | Soil microbial communities from Risofladan, Vaasa, Finland - OX-1 | ecosystem: Environmental > Terrestrial > Soil > Coastal area > Acid sulfate soil | place: Finland: Risofladan, Vaasa | collected... | reverse complement strand
ACGTCCCCTCGCCATCAGGCGCCACGCCACGCGAGATCAGCCCCCCGCCCGGCGCGACCCACCTGCCGATCGCCGCGATCCAGCACCCCAGATAACGCTAAAACCGGACATTCAGATTCCACAGAATGTTCGCGTTCATCGACGATCATTCCCGGGCGGTGATGGGCGCCCGGTGGGCATATCACGAGGACGTCGTGCGGCTCGCCGCCGCGCTGCGCCCGGCCCTGGCCGCCCGCGGCATCCCCGGCTCTGTCTATGTCGATAACGGCTCCGCCTACGTCGACGCGTGGCTGCTGCGGGCCTGCGCGGTCCTGGGCATCAAGCTCGTCCACTCCCGCCCTGGCCGGCCCCAGGGCAGGGGGAAGATCGAGCGGTTCTTCCGGACTGTCCGCGACCAGTTCCTGGTCGAGACCGCGCCGCAGACGGCCCGGCCGGCGGATCTGGCGGAGCTGAACCGGCTGTTCGCCGCCTGGACCGAGACCGCCTACCACCGCGCCGTCCACTCAGAAACCGGGGAGGAGCCGCTGGCCCGCTGGGCCAGGGCCACCCCGGCTGAGCGGGCGGTCCCGGACCAGGCGCGGCTGCACGAGGCGTTCTTGTGGTCCGAGCGGCGGGTAGTCACCAAGACCGCGACGGTGTCCCTGCACGGCAACACCTACCAGGTTGACCCGTCCCTGGCCCGCCGGACCGTCGAGCTGGTCTTCGATCCCTTCGACCTGACCCGCATCCAGGTCCGGGCCGGCGGGCGGCCCGCCGGCACCGCGGCACCGTTCACCATCGGCCGCCACCGGCACGCCAAGACCCGCACCGGCGACGGCCAGCCCCGGACCGAACCCGAGCCGACCGGCATCAACTACCTGCGGATCCTGTCCGACAGCCACGACCAGGCACTCCAGGCCCAGATCAGCTACACCGCCCTGACCCGCCCCGACCCCGGCAGCAGCGCCGGGCAGCGCGGCAAAGAGGAGGACAGAAATGCGTGACTTCCGCGAGCTCATCGACCTTGACCAGCTCACCAGCGGCGACACCGTCGCCCTGGCCCGCGCCGCCGCCGAGGCGATCCGGGGCCTGAACCACGCCACCCGCCACGACGCCGGGCTGGACCAGCCGTCGGTCGCCTACGACGTCATCGGCGCCCTGTCCCTGGCCGCATCCCGGACCGGGCAGGCCCTGGCCCAGATCACCCGCTACCTCGACACGGCCCTCGCCGCCGGGCGCCTCGGCCACGACCTCGGCGAGGACCCCGCGCACGCCATCGACGCCACCGCGATCTTCCTCGGCGACGCCGCTAGCAGCGCCGCCGCACTCGCCGGCGACCTGGACGCCGCCTCGCAGCAGCTCGCACCAGTCAGCGGCCGCCCAGCCGGCCCCGCCAGAAAGGACCAGTCATGATCGGGAAAATGCGGCAGCACTTCGGATTCGCCACCATGCCATTCGGCCGCGACCTCCCGCCGGCGATGCTGCACCAGCACGCCGCGCACGCCGAAGCCGCCGCCCGCATCACCTGGACCATCGCCGAAAAAGCCGTCGGCGTCATAACGGGCGAAGTCGGCACCGGCAAGACCGTCGCGATCCGCGCCGCCCTCGCCGCCCTCGACCCGACCCGGCACACCATCATCTACATCGGCAACCCCGCCGTCGGCGTCCGCGGCATCTACCACCACATCGTCACCGCCCTCGGCGGCCGGCCCGCCCACGGCACCGCCGCCCTCACAGCCCAGGCCTACGACGTCCTCGCCGGCGAAGCCGCCGAACGCGGCCGGACCCCGGTACTCATAATCGACGAAGGGCACCTCCTGGAGCACGCACAGCTCGAATCGGTGCGCATGCTCACCAACCACGACATGGACAGCCGGACCCCGTTCGCGACCGTCCTGGCCGGCCAGCCCACACTGCGGCGCATGATCAAGCTCGGCGTCCTGGCCGCCCTCGACCAGCGGATCGCCGTCCGCTACCAGATGAACGGCATGACACCCGAAGAAACCGGCAGCTACATCCGCCACCACCTCCACCACGCCGGCCGCGACGGCGACCTGTTCTCAGACGACGCCATAACCCAGATCCACGAAGCCGCCCGAGGCAAACCCAGAGCCGTCAACAACATTGCCATCGCCGCCCTGATCGCCACCTGCGCCACCGGCAAGAACATCGTCGACAACGCCGCCGCCCGGGCCGCCATCACAGAAGTCATCACGACAGACTGAGCACCCCGGCGACACCACGAGCACGAAACCCCGCCCCGCACCCGCCCGGCGGGGTTTCTGCTGCCCGCCCATCCCCACCATCAATGACGCCGCCATGGACACCATGAGCGTCGCTCAACAGCCAGGACCCTGACGCTCGCGTCCGCAGTGTCAATGTGGCCGTGCGGGCCAAGCGCGCACCAGTCCGGGCACCCTGCCTCTGCGGTGACTGTCGCCGTACTGTTGTCGGTGATCATCTGTCCGTTCCTTTCTGTGGGGATGGGTGATCGAAGGGCCGTCGCGTGTTCGGGCATGCGGCGGCCCGCTTTACGGGGGAATCAAGGTGCCCCGCGAACGGGGCTATGTGGCAGCGGCTAGAACCGCGCGGAGGCAGGACTGTGCGCAATCCGTGCGCACAAGCGGCCTGGAAGCAGAAAAGCAGCGGCTCTCCGGCGATGTGCTGCCGGAGAGCCGCTGCTCAGAGTGCGGAGGCTCGGGGATTTGAACCCCGGATGGGCGCGAACCCAAACCGCATTAGCAGTCTGGTTCGGTGCGTTCCGGATGGTGCCGAAGGCGCCCAGATTCTGCCATTCTTCCAGGTCAACGCCCTGTGCACGTTCCGGTCGATGACGGTTGCTGTCGGCCGGTGGCGGTCTGTTCGTGCGCACTTGGTGCGCACGGGTTGGCCTCATGATGCCGCCTTCCGGGTCCTGGGCACCACGGCCGCGCGCGCCTCAGCGGCTTCCCGTGCGATCTCGGGGAAGAGATTGACGTAGACGTCGTCGGTGAAGCTGGTGCGGCTGTGCCCTAGCAGGTCGCTGATGATCTTCGTGTCGTGGCCGGCGGCTTTGCTCAGGCTGGCCGCGCCATGACGCAGATCGTGGAACCGGATGGCCGGGAGACCGCACCGGTACGCGAGTGACTCGAACCGGACCGACACCCACTGCGGCGGCAGGGGCGTGCCGTCCTCCCTGGTGAAGACCAGGCCGGTGTCAGTCCAGCCTGGACCCCATGCGAGCTGTTCCGCCGCCTGGTGCTTGCGCCAGGCACGCAGGATGGCGATCGTCAGGGCATCGAGCGGAACGACCCGGTCGCCCGGCTTGCTCTTGGGGTCGTCGGGGTCGCCTTCCTCGTCCGCGCGGGTTTCCCGGATGTAGATGACGCCTTCGTCGAGGTCGACCTCGGCCCAGGCGAGCCAGATGACCTCGGCCCGGCGCAGCCCAGCAAAGGCAACCAGGTGGAACAGCGCGTACAGGCGCTCGCCCTCGATGAAGTCGAGAAAGCGCCCGGTGTGCACGGGCAGCCACACCATCACTGGTGACGGACGCGGCGTCGACTGCCACACTTCCAGGCCCGTCGGGCGCCGTTTCCTCGTCCGCTGCCGCTCTTCCTTGCCTTCGGCCAGCCTCTTTTCGTAGCTGCCGCGCCACTTCGCCTCGCGCGCGACGGTCCACAGCCGCGGTCTCGGCATCTGCTTGATCCGCGGCAGCTTGACTGAGTCGAGCGGGTTGAAGCTGATCTTCCTCGGCACGGCGTCGTTGAGCGCGACGCTCAGGACCGCAATGACGCGCCTTATCCGGGCTGGCGACAGGGGGCGGGTTGACTTCTTGTGCCGCTTCTCGCCGGGCGGCAGGTCCCGGCGCTCGTCGTCCGCGCGCGCTTCGATCAGGCGGCGAAACATCTCAGACGGGCGCTCAGCCAGGTCGGGTGCCGGGCGGTTGATCTTCAGCATCTCCCGGACGAGCTGCTGGATGTGGTGGTCACGAAGGTCCACCAGGCGCAGGTGACCCAGAGCGGGCTTGAAGTAGAGGATTACCGCTTCAGCGTAGGAGTCGTAAGTTCTCGGCTTCAGCTCCAGCTTCTTGGCCTCCAGCCAGTTGTCCAGGTAGCCGCCAACCAGGACCGAGCGATCCTGAACGAGACCGCCACCACCGACTCGCGCAAGCTCGGTCACTAGGCCCTGCTGCGCGTCGTCCTCCGTGTCGAACGGGCCGACAATCGGCTGACGCCGCTTTCCGTCCGGCCCTGGGGGCGCGTCGTAGCGGAACCACCAGGCGCCATGGTTACTCCGTTTAAGAAGCGGGCACTTGCCGTTGCCCAGGAATCGCCTCGTCTCCGGATCCCGGCAGCCGCATCGCTTGAAGACACTGCCCCGCACGGTCACCCTCCCTTCGATCGTTCTGAATACGCAGGCCATCTAAGCTCTGGCGCGGTCAGGCCGACGCCGGCCGCTCCTGCGCTGACCGCCTGCTGCTGGCCGCCGGCGCCTGGGCGCAGGCCGGAGGCGTCCTTGAACTTCGACCCGCCTGTCAATGAGCGCCTCCTCGGAATCCAGTTGGATAGGTACCTATATTCGGTACCTATTTACGGTACCTCAACTTTCGGCTCTTGGTACCGATCTGCGGTACCAGGCCGCAGGCGTGGCATGGTGTGGCAGTCTCAGACCAAGTCCGCGAATCCGAGGTGAAGGGAACACGCGATGCCGCGCCGACGTCCGGCAGACACAGACCTGCCGCCGCTCCCGGAGCGGGAGAAGCGCGTGATCCAGGTGAAGATCCGCCTCACCCCGAGCGAAGCCGAGGCACTAGCAGCTCTCCGCCCGGACCTAGCGGTGTCCGGCATCGTCGCCCAACTCGTGGACGACGTCCTAGCCGGGCGCCATCGCCCGTCATGGGTTGCGCGACCTCATCGAGAGGGCGAGTGAACTCGTGCCGAACCTCGGCTCAAGTGACCGACCGGGGATCAGCTCGAAACATGATTGGTAGCAGTCACCGAAAGGTGAAACGGCACGCCAAGGCAGGCCGTCAATACTTAGCTCCTCCGTGATGCATGCTGCTAGAGGAACAACTGGGGACGTGGATCGGAACTCGCAGCGAGCACCTCTCCGATTATGGACTCCGGCCAGCCTGTCTGGGCTGACAGAGTTGTGACGGTAATGCCCGATTGCCTTGCGGTCGCGGCTGCGAGCGCGAGGAGTTGTGGTGATTCCCCTGCGCCGAGGTTGCCAGGTTCGCTGGTACGCCATCCGCGCATGCTCATGTACCGGATGGCCTGAACGTAGGTGGCCTCGGGCATTACAGCCAGCGTTCGGGCACGCATTAGGAGCGCTCCGATGGATACGCCCCAGCGGCGTTTGAGGGCCAGTAGCTCACTCCATACTGGTGTGGCAGGCAACTCATGCCGGATGTCTGCGGCCGGCATGAGAAACGCTGCCGCGAAGCGGTCGGCCTGGTTTTCGATTCCTTTGGTACCCGCGCCCTCTAGCTCGTGCATAACGAGGTGACCTAGTTCGTGAGCCGCGCTGAAGCGCTCGCGGTCACGCTTCGCCTTGTCGTCGCCGAGGACGATTACGGGCCGTTCGGGGAACGGGACGCTAAAGGCGTCGACGGCGTGTGTGCCGGCATGATAGCGAGCGCACACGATGCCCCGGCGCTCAAGCGTCCTCACCACGTCAGGGATCGGCCCACGGGCGATGTTCCATATATCGCGGACCTGTGCTGCGCGCTCCTCCGGCATGAGATGGCAGGCGTCCACAGGGATGGGGTGGCGCGGGATATCTTGCGTCGGCAACCTGACGGATTCGCTCAGGCGGTCAGCGATGTCGCGGATCAGTTGGGCCAGTGCGAGCGCCCGCCGACGATCGGTCACGCTGATGGTGCGCAGTGATCGGAAGAAGCCTTGGTCGCCTGGGCCGTCAATGCGCGGGTCGCGGCTGGACGGCGCGGTCCCGGCCGCGAAGAAGTGGACTGGGAAGTCCAGTGTCAAGGCCAGACGCGCCAGAGTCTGGGGCGACGGGCGGGAGTCGCCCTTCTCGAATTGGCTGATGGCCGCTGAGGTAAGCCCCGCGTTGAGAGCAACGGCAGCCTGGGTCAGCTTGCGCGACTCGCGCGCCAGCCGAAGCCGCCGTGCGGAGAACAACGCACTGGCCGCGATCGCGGCTTCGAGGCCGGCGGCTTCCGCTGCACCCGAAAGACCCACAGCCGCCTCACGGGTCACTATCGGCCGCTCGCTGAAGAAAGCCGGGATCTCAGTCATCGGTACTCAAATAAAGCATACGTGCCTAGCTGCGCGGTATGTCAGTACGTGACATCTTCATATCGTAACACTAGGTTACTGTATAGCCGCGCAGCGTATCTGAGTCCGGCAGGTTGGCCTACCCGGACCGCGAGTTGGCGTCACGTGATCAAGTGTGGGACAGTCTTCCTGCGCGAAAATCAAGTTCCGATGCAGGTTCTCGATCGCCATCTAAGCTCGCCACACGGTGGTGAAACGCGTAGGCGTGTTCGGCGCCAGAGCCGGCCGCGCAGCCAGCACCCGAATAGGGGACATCGTGCGCCTCCACCCAGTACGCGAAGGGCGGCCGCGCCCGGCAGCGTGACAAGGAGGTACTGATGGCGAACACCAGCCGCGCCGGAGGCCGGCGAGCTGACCTGCCCGAGCTAGAACGACGGAAGGTGTGGGTACGCGCCGGCGGCCGGTGCACCCTGTGCAAGCGCTACCTGCTGGAGGGCGACCTTACGTGGCAAGAGGTGCCGCTCGGCGAAGGTGCTCATATCGTCGGCCAGAAGAGGAGCGCCCGGTCGCCGCGCGGCTTGGATCCGCTGCCAGAAAACGCGCGGGACACTGCGGACAACGTGATGCTTGCGTGCGACACCTGCCATAAAGAGATCGATCATAAGCGAGCAGCAGGTGTCATGACGGTCGAGGAACTGCGCCGCCGCAAGCGAGACCACGAGAACCTGATCAGGCACCTGACGGGTCTCCTGCCGGACCAGCGCACCGTAGTCCTGCGGATGCTGGGCAACGTGCGCGGGAAGACGATCGAGCTGCACCAGGACACTGCGGCAATGACGGTCATCCGTTCCGGCGAGCGATTCCCGGCATTCCCGCTTTGTTACGATCGCCAGGGCGTCGAAATCGACCTGCGGACGCTGCCGGGCGAAGCTGCTGGCAGCACTGCCTATTACTCTGCCGCACGAGCGCTGATTGACGAGGTGTTCAGCCACAAGCTGGCTGAGGGCGTGGTCCGCGACCACATCAGTCATCTCAGCGTCTTCGCCTTCGCCCGCCTCCCGCTCCTGGTCTACCTCGGTGCCCGGCTAGATGACACCGTCCAGGCTGATATCTACCAGCGGCACCGGGCCCACGAGACCTGGCAGTGGACCGAAGACGGGCCAGCCGTCGATTTTCAGGTCGAAAGGTCCGGATTCGCGACGGAAATCGGGGAAGGCGTTCTTATCCTCAACCTGTCCGGAACCATCCAGCCCGACGAACTCCCCACCGCGGTGACGGGCCTTCCGGTTTGGCGGATCGCACCCATCGGTATCACGCCTCATCCCGACATTCTGACCAAGCGTGCGGACCTAGACGCCTTCGAGGTGCTAGTCCGGAGCCTCTTCGCCGAGCTTGAGGCGACCGCGAAGTCAACAAAGGTCCTCCACGTCTTTGCGGCGCTCCCGATAGCCGCCGCCGTGATGCTAGGGCGCGCCCGCGATCCCCAGGTCCATCCGCGCCTCCACATCTACGACCGCACCGAAACCGGCTATGAGCCGGTGCTGGAGGTCAGGTGAAGCTCCTCGGCTACTTCGACGGGTTCCTCGTCGACGTCGTGAACCTTAACCAGACCAGGCTCGACTTGCTGGACGCCAGGGTTCAGGCCATCGTCAGCTCGCTGGAACAGGACAGCATCATCAAGCCACTGCTTCAGGGTCACGTGCCGCAGGGCTCCTGGGCACACCGAACGATCATCCGGCCAGTCGAGAACCGCGAATTCGACGCTGACTTCCTGCTCACCTTGACCGAGGTCGAGGGGTGGTCGAATAGCCCGAAAATCTACCTCCAGCAGGTCCGTGCCGCATTCAAGCGCTCCGCGACCTACGTGGACATGGTCCGTCGGAAAAACCGATGCGTCCGGATCGGGTACTCCGGTGACTGCCACGTGGACGTTGTGCCCCACCTCATCCTCAAGGACGGCCGGCAGGTCATCGTCAACTACGCCGAAAACAAGTTCGAGGACACCAACCCGGAGGGCTTCACCGCCTGGATGCGGGAAAAGGACGGCCTCGCGAACGGCAACCTGCGCAAGGTAATCCGCCTGATGAAATACATCCGAGACTTCAAGGAGACATTCTCGATCCCATCCGTGATCCTAACCATGCTCCTCGGGGAGCGAGTCCAGCCCTTCGATGAAGCCAACAGGTACAGCGATGTTCCGACGACGTTGCTGAACCTGATGAACGATCTCGACGCATGGCTGAAGCTCAACCCGGATATGCCACTCCTGGAGGATCCGAGCTGCCCCGCCACGACCTTCAACCACCGCTGGACCCAGGCCCGGTATGAGAACTTCGGTAAGTGGACCACCTTCTACGCCGCCCGTATCACTGAGGCGTACACCGAGCCGGACAAGGCGGCCAGTCTTGCCACCTGGCAGCAGGTCTTTGGCCCCGAGTTCACCCAGCCGGTTACCAAGGCGATGGCGACCACGGCCCTGACGCAGCGATCGGCAATGCCGACCGTTGACCGGGCACCGCTTGAGGAGTTCATCGAGGACAGGGGATACACATTCGCGGGCGGCTACAAGCTGCGGGTTGACTGCACGGTGGATAGAAGGCCTGGCTTCCGAGACGGGGCCCATCTCAGGTCGATGCCATGGGTCGACAAGGGCCGCGCCCTCCAGTTCCGCATTACGTCCTGTGATGTGCCTCGCCCCTACCAGGTGTGGTGGAAAGTCCGGAACAGCGGCCCTGAGGCTGCGTCCGTGCCCGGCGGCTTGCGCGGCCAACTTCTCGCCGACGACGGTTCAGGCAGCAGAACAGAAACCACGAAATACCGGGGACGGCACTATGTAGAGGCATACATCGTGAAGGCTGGTCAGATTGTCGCAAGCGATCATCATGACGTCGTGATCCGGTGATCGGCTATGAAACATGACGAGCGACTCAAGGTATTCCTTGCCAAGACAGTCAACCTGAACCAGTCCAGGCTCGACAACCTCGACGAGAGAGTCACCGCGATTATCAACTGCCTGAGGAAGGACCAAGACTTCGGGCCGCTCGTCAAGACCCATATCCGGCAAGGGTCGTGGGCACACCGGACGATCATTAAGCCGCTGCCGGGCGACGAATTTGACGCCGACATCCTCCTTCAGCTGACAGATGTCACAGAGTGGTCCGAGAATCCCAGATCCTATATTAACGAGCTATACCAGGCGTTCAGGCGCTCGGCGACCTACCGGGACAAGGTTGAGAAGAAGACCCGCTGCGCGCGTATTCATTACTCCAATGACTGCCACGTCGACGTGGTTCCATATCTGGTACGGGGCTTCTTCGGAAATCAGAAAGTCATCATCAACCACACCGCCAACGCCTTCGAACGCACTGACCCGGAAGCATTCACCTCCTGGCTGCAGCACAAAGACCGGCAAGCAAGCAACAACCTGCGCAAGGCAATTCGGCTCCTGAAGTACTTGCGAGATCGCCAGAACGCCTTCTCGGTGCCATCCATCATCCTGACCACCCTGATCGGGAATCAAGTCAGCGGGTGGTGGGCATTCTGGGAGGGCTACAAGGATCTGCCCACGGCTTTTATGAGACTGATCTGCAGCATGGACAGCTACCTTCAGCAACACGAGCAGATGCCTCCGGTAATCGACCCGAGCCGCCCGGATAGAACCTTCAACCATCGATGGGACGAACGGCGATACACTCACTTCCGAGACGAGATCAACATGCTCGCCGCCAAAGTGAAAGCGGCTCATGCCGAGGAAGATCAGGCCCGAAGCGCGGCCCTCTGGCAGAAGGTATTCGGCCCCAACTTCTGATAGCGGGCCTAGTAGTCTGAGTGTCACAGGTGATATCGAATGATCTGTTCGCCAGCCACGTCTCCCTATCATCCGGAACGGTGAAGACGTAATCGGCCGACCTGAGCCGCACCAGCTATGAATCTGTTGCGTCGCTGTCGGCTTCCAGCAGGGTACGTAGCAGCCCGTAGCCGGGGGTTGCATCGCCAGGACGCACGGCAACTGTTAGCACCTGGGGCTCCGCGAATACGGGTTCGCCGCTTGGTCGGCGCGTATACGCCACTCGGCCGTAGTCGACGCCGTCCTGGTGATCGTAGGCCGTCCAGGTGATGGCCTCATGCTCATCTTCGTGCAGGGGGTGATTCGTTACGGCGCGGGTGGAGATCTCGCTTGAGCTGATTTTCCAGACCTGCGGGACGGCCAGCACCCACCGCGTGGCACCGATCTCGCGAGCCTTGGTGGCAGCCCGCGCTTCGAACGCCGCGGCGGTGGACTGGTCGCGCAGGTAGTCGTAGTCGCTCAGGAAGAGCTTGCGCTGTCCCTGCATGACGACGATGGCAGGGCAGTCGCGGGCCTGAATGCTCCGCTGGAGCCGCTCGATGACGTCGAACAGCAGGTTGGCGGTGTCATCATTCATCTGCGGTCCCGGCCACGGGTTCTTCGATCAGGTCAGCGCCTTGCTTGAAGGCGAAGTAGGTGTCCATCACCTCCACGCTGACGCGGTCCCCTAGATGAGCCAGGTAGAGCAGCGTCCTTGTCATCTCAGTCCGATATCGCCGCGATTTCCGGGTCGGTGCATCATCGGCCTCGGTGCCGTGCAGTTCCCGGAGCCGGGCGAGCAGTTCCTCCGTGGTCTGGATCGCGGCATGCAGGTCGATCTCCATCGGGCGTCCCTCCATGTGTGTCCTGGCCAGTCTGGCGCACACATGGCCCTTCGCCTGACGGCTGCGCTTCCGGTTTCAGCCCCTGGGCGTCTGGGTGTCGGGGATGCCGGTGACTTCCTCGTCGTACAGCCAGTAGCTTTCCAGACCGGCGCGGTGCATGAAGTACATGTTGACGGCGGCCTGGTCATCCAGAGCATCGGGCGTGGCGGGCACGCCTGGGTTGCCCGTGATGTTGTCCCAGCGGGAGCGGACCGTCTGGGCGAGCGCGCCCAGACCGGTTTCGTAGCTCGCGTACAGCGATAAGTCGTCGCCGTGCTTGTCTTCGTGGCGGAGTACCCACACGGTGGCACCCGGATCTTCCTGCCGGGCCGGGGATGCCGTTGCGGCTGGCGGCAGGTCGTCGGCAATCAGCAGCTGGTAAGCACGTTCTGCGAGGTTCCGCTGGCAGATGCTGAGGTCATCGAGCTGGCCGCAGACAGCTTCGCCAGCTGTCCGCACCAGGCACTCGATTTCGTCGGGCGTGAATGAACCAGAGATCATTAGCTGTCTCATTTCCCTGTTGCTGTCGGAGTTGTGGCACCTGCGAGAAGTACCCGGCTGCAACTGCATGGTCAGGTGTAGGTGTTCTCGCCGCCGTTGTTGACTTCCACGGCCAAGGGCAGCAGCGGGGGCTGGGCGGAGTCCTGTGTGTCGATGTGGACGCAGGTGCCTGCGGCGCGGCGGCGGATCAGGATGCGCAGGCCGAGGACGTCGATGACGTAAATGTCGCTGTGCGGGGCGTGCTCGCACGCGAGGTACCAGTAGATGGTGGCCACGCCGTAGCTGATCTCGGCCGGGTCGCCCCCGCACGCTCCCGGCTCGCGGATCTGAGCCGCGTTTGCGACGCGGAGCAGCAACTGCTGGCCCTGGGGGTCGCCGGGGGCGAGGTAGGCGCCCCAGGTCTGCTCGTTGTCGTCGCCGAGATTCGTGCAGTAGGGCTCGATGATGTCGAGGACATCGCGGGCGCGAGCGGCAGGCAGGGGCTTGCCGCTGGCGTCCAGCAGGGCTTCCGCTGTCAGGCAGGTGCCCTGGTCCGACCATCCGAAGGCGACTGCGGCGGCCTGGGTGCAGTCGGCGCGAAGGTGCTGGCCGATCGCCAGCAGGGATAGCAGCGCGATCTGCTCGCCTGCCTGCCGACGCAGCGCGCCGAGCGCGTCCAGCCTGGAGTCAGCAGGCACGACGGGAGCGGCAGGCGGCATGGCTCCGGCAGGCGCGCCGACACCCGGGTGGTCTGGTCGGCTGGCTGCGATGAATTCGCTGAGCTGGCGCAGCATCTGGTTGCCTGCCTGCTCGGCTTCGCGGAGGATCTCCAGCGCGGCCTGTATGCCGGAGACGTTCGGTGCTCCGATCTTGTGGTGTTCGGTGGCGTTGGTGGCGAGCTTCAGCGGGCACCGGGGTGCTGATGTCCAGCAGGAACCGGTAGTACCCGCCGTCAGCGTCGTCGCTGAACTCGAAGTCGATCTCGGTGCCGGGCGGCCCGCTGAGCACGCCGATTTCCTGGGCGCCGCGTACCAGGAGGTAGGTGCTGTCTTCCTCTCCCGACTGCCTTGGGTTCCAGTCCGGGCCGATGGCCGGAGCCACGGTGCAGGCACCGGGGAGACCGGCGGCGGCCTCGTCGTCTGGCCCGTTGAGCTGGGCGAGCCATGCTTGGGCCTGCTCGGCGTTCAGGGTGAACATCTTCATGGGGCTCCTTGTTGTCCGGGCGGGCCGTCAGCCGGTGCTCGCGGCGGGGTCGGGGATCGCGGTCCATGCGGCTACGTAGCAGTAGCCGGCGGAGGCGAGAGTGTCGGCAGCAACCGTGAGGGTGTCGGACTTGTGAAGTTCGAAGCGTTCTGGCTGCCTGGTGCCCATCTGCCCGGAACGCAGCAGGCGTCCGATGGCTTCGATCAGGCCGGATGGCGAGAACTGGCTGTTGAGCAGTTCGTAGATCGCGGTGGTGCCCTGCTGGTCGGTCCGGTCGGGAACGATGTCTACGTAGCCGTCCTGGGTGACGATGGCGCGGCAGCCCCAGCTGCCGGTCGCCTCCGGTGGTATGGCCGCGTTCAGGCCGTACTGCAATCCGGGCATGGGCATGGTCTTCCTCCGTGTTGGTGAGAGCGGATTCCGGGAGCGCGGTAGCGCCCCGGCCGGCACGGGCCAGGGCGCTACCAGCGAGTTGCGGGTTACGGCCCGGCGAGCCGGACTCTGGTGATTTCCCGCTCGCTCACGCAGAGCAGGTCCCGCTTGATGTCAGCGGACTCGAACCAGGTGGCCTCGTCGCCGTCTGATAGCCAGTTCCTGATGTCGCGCAGGCTGGCGGGGTCTAGGCCGTTCTCGCGCATCTGCGCGACGATCTCGGCCGTCAGGGTGAAGGCGGTCTGGTAGTCGCAGACTTCCTGCCAATACAGGGTGACGGTGATCTGCCCAGACGTGTCTGCCGTGCGTGATGTCGGCGGGCGGTGCCCGCCGTAGCCGTTTCGGTCGTGCATCGGTTCCTCCCGTCTGCCGGTCAGGCGGCCATCGCGGTCAGCGGCTGGCCGAGGACGCTGGCGAGGGTGGCGATGGTGGCCTGGTCGAGGTCGTCGGTGCGGCCGGTGACGGCGTTGAGCATGTTCCGCTCGGCGCGCTCGGCGCCGCGGACGGCCTGCTCGTGGTGGGCGTACGTGTTGACGGCCTGCACGACTCCCCAGCCGGTACCGCGCCAGGGCGCGACGCGCTGGTCGTGGTCGTACAGGCGGGTGAGGGTTTCCCGCTTGCGTTCGGCCAGGCTGCGGCCCCGGCCCGGCTCCTCGGGCAGCGGCGCGTGAGCGTCAACGAACCGGCGCCAGGCCGCGTCGGAGACATCGACGCGGCACAGCCGGGCGACCTCGGCGGCGAACTCATCTGTGATCTCGTGGATCACGTTCAGCGCCTGGCGGGCCTCGGTGAGCCGGAGCCCGGAGTAGCGGGAGTGGCGGATCTTGATGTCCTGGCCGCGCTCGCGCATCGCGATCCCGTGCGTGTTGTCGCATACGACGTTGGTGACCTTGCGGCCGAAGGTGGTGGCCAGCGACCCGTCGAACGAGGTCGTGGCCAGCAGGAACGGCCGGAACTCCACTCCTTCCGGCAGCTTGACGTTGTCGGCCATCTCCACCGATACCCAGGCGACCGCCCCGCCGCGCAGCAGCCCGGCCGAGCCGATGTCCAGATCATCGTCCAGGAGATTGGCGACCGTGGTCAGCAGCCACTCGTCGTAGGCATGCTTCTCATAGCCGCCGGAGAAAATGCCCATCACGTGATCGTTGTCGGAGCGGGTGATCGCCTGCCGGTCCGGCTGGTGTTGCAGCCCGAGCGCGTCCAGCACGTAGCTGAGCATCGCGTCCTGGTCAGGCAGGGTGAGCAGCTCGCCGATGTCGAGGCCGCCGCTGCCGGGCTTGCGGACGTAGACGTCGCGGGACTGCGCTTGCCACCCGAACAGGCGCCGCCGAACATCGGCGACCGGGACGGGACCGGGGTAGTGGTTGGGCTCGGCGGATTGCAGGTCAGCGCGGTAGTGCCAGGCGCTGCCGCGCTTGCTGGTGTAGCCGATCAGGGTGTTGGCGTTCAGCCATCGCGTCGTTTCCTGCGACATGGCGCGTTTTCCTTCCGGTGACATGAAAGGGCACCGGTACGGGTTTCCGGTGCCTGACTGGATGGGTCAGCGATCGCGGGCTGGCCCGTGCGAGGCGGCTCTAGTGGCTGCTGGCCGGGCGCTCGGCGCTGGTTGCTTCGGCTCCGGCTTCTAGCAGGCGGATGGCCGCGAGGAAGCGGGCGATGGTGACCCGCGCGTTGTGCCGTTCGAGTGCTGTGATCTGCTCGGATATGGCCCGGGCTGGCCAGTCGGCCTCGGCGAGCGTGTCCGCCTGGCCCACCACGATGTGCGGGCCGAGATCCCATAGGTGCACGTTGACGGCCAGGCCGGCGACGGCGACAGGTCGATGTCGGCGGCGTACCAGTGCATCGAACTGGGATCGGTCCCCTGGGATCGCAGTTCCCTGGCGGCGGCCAGCAGGAGCCCGCCCGTGCCCGCGCACGGGTCGCAGATGCTCTGCCCTGGCTCGGCACCGGTCAGTGTCATCCGGGCTATCGCCAGGGCTAGTCCCGTGGGCGTGTAGACCTCGCCCCGCGCTTTCCCAGCCCTGGGGTTGCGCAGTTCCTGGTAGACGTGTCCGAGCAGGTCAACCTCTTGGGCGCGGCGGTCCGCTGTCAGCTTGAGCTGTCCGGCTTTGATGACGGCTCCGGCGGTAGCGCGAGCGCCGTCGAGTTGCGCGTCGGACGGGTCATCTAGCCATTCCGCGAACGGGCCAGTCCGGATCGACAGCTCAGGCCGGGTGATTGCGAACAGCGTCCAGATGCGGCGCAGCAGGGCGGCGATCTCGTCGCGGTTCGCGTCGAGGATCAGGCTGGCCGGGTCCGGCCCGGCTGGGTCGGCGCGAGTCGTCAGCGCGAGCGCGGCTACGACTCCGAGGGGGATCTCATCCCTGCTGGTGCCGTGCGTCTTCCACCATGCGGACGCGGCGGCCTGGGCGATCTTGGCGGCGTGAGCGGCGGGACAAGGCATGGCTTTACCTCCGGTTGCCTTGGGCTGGTAGTTGGTTGGCCGCCGGGTCCGGCTGGCGAATGCTCAGCGGATGAAAGGCAGGCCCTTGTCGCCGCCGTAGATCCGGACGGCATATTCCTGGTCTTCATCCAGGACCACGACGGGCAAGGTGGTGACACCGTCGCGCTGGGCCCTGGCAAGGCGGTGCCAGCCGTCAATGATCAGCGGAGCGCTGTTCATCTCCCGGATCAGAGCGACCAGAATCGGCCTGCTGAGGTCAGCTGCGGCGATGTGATCCTTTTCGATCCAGATCAGGCCGAGCCAGCCGAACCATGGCTCGGCGTTGAACTGGCGCACCGGCAGGTCGTCCGCGATCTGCCGGGCTTTGGTGATATCCCACCGGTAGTGGAAGAAGTCGAAGAACTCCCGGTCGCTCATCTCGCCGCCTCGTTTCCGGCCTGGCCGGGCGCTCCGGGATAGGCGGGGATGCTCGCGCGGCTGGCAAAGCTCGCGACTGCCTCGGGCCAGGTCAGGTCGCGGCGCCCATGGCCGGCTTCCCACACGCGGCCGTCGGCGGTGCCGGCGCGCCAGGTGCTGTAGGGGCTGCCACGTGCCGGGGCGTGCTGGTCCTGGCAGATAACGATGAACTCGTGTGGCGGCTCGCCGGGACGGGACGGGACGGTGATCGCGGCCACGACGGGGCAGCCGACGATCTGCCGGGGGACGGGGATGACTGGGGCCATGGATGCCTCCGATCGATGTGACGTGAGCCCCGGACCAGATGGGGGCGGAAGTAGCGGGCGCTGGGCGGCCGACGGGCCATTGCCGGTAGCGGAGTCAGCCAGCGCCTGGCACGTGCTTGATGGTCAGTTCGCCGGAGCGGCCGATGATGACGTAGACAACATCGACGCGTAGCTCGTCGAAGAGCAGGCCATGCGCGATGACCCACCGGATGGCCAGGCGCCGGAGCTTGGCGCCTTTCGCCTTGGTGATCGTGCCGATCAGGCTCTGGCTCCGGGCTCCGGGGCGTTCCCTTACCGTCCGCACATCGCAAACCACGAGCACCCGCAGGTAGGCGGCGATGATCGCGATCTCGCCCGCCGGGCAACGCCAGTTGCGGTCGAGTATCCGCAGGCCGTTCGATTGCAGGTGCTGCTCGGCCTGAGTCTGCCGCTCGGCCCTGGCAGCCGTGGTGCTGGCCGCTGATGGTGTTCAGTTCTCCGGGGCATGCGGTCTTCCCTTCATTGGGGGCTGCGGGAAAGCGGCGGCTGGAATGGCCAGCCGAACGGCGCCCGTCGCCCCGGCGGGCGCCTCCGGCCGACCGCTCCGAGCCGGGGGATTGTTCAGGCGGATGAGGCTGGCGCGTCCTTGTCTGCGTCTGCGGTTTCAGCTGGCGCGGTCAGCCGGGTGGTCATCGGCGGCATACCTACCTGGAGCGCTTGGGAGATCAGGCGAGCCATCGAGTAGCCGGGGTCGGCTGCCAGGGCGCGTTCGATCGCGATGCTGGCTAGCGCGCCGTCGCCGGCGGTCCAGGCGGCGAATGCGAGCAGGGATGCGCAGGCAGCGACGTTCTCGACCGCGCGGCGGGTCATGTCGGACCACAGATCCAGGTGCGGGCGGATGGCGGCGGGGTCGATCTGAGCCCATGCCTCGTCACGGACCCTGATGTCGGTGAGCAGCACGCTGAGCCGGGCAGCGTCGGAGTCGGACTGGCGGTTGCCGTTGCTGCTGGCGGCGATGGCAGCGCTGATCAAGTCGCGGCCGGTGGTGGTTACCTGGGCGCGGAGGTTGGCGGGATCGCGGGCCAGGCGCGCCAGCCAGCGGCGTGCATCGGTGGTGGCGTGGCGCATGGCCCTGCGGGCCAGGCCATCCTGGGGTGCGATCGTGGCGGCAAGGTGAGCGCGGGATGGCAGCGCGGTCAGTCCGAGGGTGACAGCCGCTACGGCAGCCGGGCCAGGTACCTGCCCGAACGGCACGCCTTCGGGAGGGCAGCAATCCGGGTTCTGGCACATGTAGGACCAGTACCGGCCGCCTTCGGCGCGGAGGGACTCGATGAGCGTGATCCCTGCCGTCGCCAGCTGCAGGCTGATCTGCCTGAAGACCGGGCCGACCAGGCTGCGGGCGCCGTAGCCGACGATGGCCGCGCAGCTGACACCGGATCGGGTGAGCACTTCTGCGGCGTGGCTGGCGATGTCCAGCGCGCTTTCGGTCGTGGGCGGATCGGGCAGGTCGTAGCGGAATGCGACGTGGAACTGGTCGGGCGGCTGCCGGAAGGCGACTACCACGATGCTGCGGTCCGGGTGAAAGCCCAGCAGGTACGGCACCGCGTCGAGCAGGTCTGCTGGTGACGCGATCCGGATCACGGACTGTTCCCCGGCTGCAGGGCTGGGATCGGCGGCGGTCTGTAGGGGCTGGTTCTGGCTGGTCATGGTGACGACTCCGATCTGTGGTGTTCCGGACATGGCTTGGGCAGGCGTGGTGGGGACGCGAATGGCGGCTTCGGGTCAGGAGTGGAAGGACCAGGTGCCGGGAGCCGGCGCGTCGAGCGGATATGCCGGGACGTGGTCACCGTCCGGGCATGCCGGGGACTCTCGGTTGATGGTCCTGGCGGTTCCGTCGTTGCCGATGACTGCGGCGCAGCCCTGGCGGGTGCAGCGTCGCGGCTGGGGGTGGAAGATGATCCCGTAGGTGAACCCGCTGGCGCATGAGACCAGCAGCGAGAGTTCGCCGTCTCGGGTGACGCGGGTGGCGGCGCCGAAGTCCATCGAGAACATCAGCGTCAGGTTCCGCTGCCACGAACCGGCGGCCTCCAGATACTGGCGCGAGTGCTCGCCGAAGTACTGCCCGAGTTCGCTGCAGTGCCGGGCGCAGGCGGCGATCACGTCGGTCGCCTCCCTGGAGACGGTAAGGACGTGCGCATTCGGACGGTGATCTCTTGGTGGCGTGGTCGGCGCGATCACCGCCGGGTCGTCGTACGTCGATGGCATGACGTTGAGCAGGTCCATGGCGATCGTCAGGCGGGTGCCGAAGGCGGCAGCGCGGCTGAGGCAGGCTTCGGTTATGGCCGCGTGCTGGGCGGCTGGGATGGCGAACTGGACGGGGTCGAGTGTGCGGCCGTGGCCGTAGCTGTTCAGCGATTCGCCTACGGTCGCCAGGAGCGCGCCGAACACGGTGCGCAGGACCGCGTCGAGGATTCCGGCGGTGCTCTGGGCGGCGTCAATCTCGGTCGTTGCCAAGGTCAGCTCCGTGTCCGTCAGCGGGCGCCGGACACGGAAGGTCGTGTGGTCAGTCATGTGCGTTACTCCGATTCGCGGGATTCTGAGGCGAGTTGCCGGGACGGGCAGCGGCTGGCGCGGCGTACGGAAAAGCCCGCCGGGCAAGGCCGGCGGGCTGCGGGACGGCGAGATGCCGGATCGCCCGGTTCGCGGTTTTAGCAGTTCTCGGCTCGGACCCCGCCGCGCGGTCCGAGATAGATGCGCCTCGCCGGGTAGGACAGGTCGTCTGGCGCGGTGTACAGCAAGATCTCGGAGTCGGCACCAACGCAGGGGGTGAGTACCCGGTCTGGATCGCGGCAGGCGTAGCGGAAGTCCTGCCGTTCCCGGTCCCCTCGCTGCCAGCGCGATCGCAGTTCCGCTTTCGCGTGGCCTAGCGAGGTGAACTCCTCAAGATCCTCATCGCCCGGCGGGGCGTATCCGCTGCCGCCATGCCACAGCCCGTACCACTTCATGGCCCTCTTCCTCCTTTCGCCGAAAGGAGGGCGGGTCAGCTGCCCTCGAACGGGCGAGTGCCGTGCTGGGTGACGCGGACCTCGTTCAGGTCGGCGGGTACCACCCGGAAGCCGGCCGAGTCGCAGGCAAGCGGTATCAGCCCCGCGCGGACGACGTCGCCAACCGAAAGCGACCGCAGCAGGCGGCCGCGATACCGGGTGGCGAGGTCCCGCTGGCGGCCGGTCAGCAGCTCAGGGTCAGCGTTGAACGCCTCGAAAGCTAGCTCGGCGATCACCTGCAGTTCCTCGATGCTGCCGTCCAGAGGTTCCACGTCGTAGGCGAATACGGGCACGAGCGGCTGGCCGGGCTGGTAGCCGTCGAAGCCGACGTGGCGGCCGGCGCCACCGGTGGCGACGTTGTGAAAGATCGTGATTCGCAAGGCGGAGTCCTCCTTCTGGATGGCGTAGCCTGGCCCACCATTGGCGGCGGGTCAGCGAGAGCGGCGCCGCGGCGGGCTCCGGGGAGCTGGTTCTTTAGTCGACGTTCCCGCCGCGTGACCAGGAACGGCTGTTGCCGTTGTCATCGATCGGGACGGTGTTCTTGACGATCTGATGCCAGGTCCTGCGGTCGCCAATCGGCTGGCGCTTGTGCTCAGGGGCACGCCAGGCAGCGGCGGGGGCGTGCCGCAGGATTCCCCGGGCGTAGGTCGTGCCGTCGTCGGTGACGCAGACCTCGGTGGCGGTGTGGCTGAGGTTCAGCAGGCGGGCGCCGCGCTCGCGTTTGCGAGGGAGCTGTCGTGTGGTCAGTTCCGCGGGGATGGCGAACACGTCGCCCTGCCGCGTGCACACCGCGCCGCCCGCCTCAGCCGCTACCACCTCGCGGGGCTTCAGCGCTTGCAAAGCCTCTTCGACCGTGGCCGGCCTGGCGCCGTGGGGCAGTTCGCACAGGAAGTACATCGGGCTTGGTTCCTGGTCATCGAACGCGGACAGGAAGCAGGCGGTCCGACTGGCGTAAGACGTTGTCCCAGCCGCGCGGTCCGTGACGGTGTAGCTGGCGCTGAACAGCGACGCGCCGAGCCAGTGGCGGTAGGTGTTCCATGTCCACCGCCCGTCTGGCAGTTGCTCCGCGCTCCGCCGGTACAGATCGGGAACGTCGTCAACGGAGCGCGCGTGGTGCCCGATCGTCTCGAACCGCTCGGGCTGGATATCGACTGGCGTGATCGATTCCAGGTCGATCCGGGCCTCGTTCAGGCAAGAGAACGGCACGATGAGCATCGGCAGGCCGGTCCGGCCGCAGGCGTCGCGGGTGATGCCCTGATGCCTGCTGGTGCTGACCGAGTAGTTGTCGCCGTTCAGCAGCCACCACGACCGGGCGCCAGCGTCGCCGGGCATGATCCGCGCGAGCACGAAGTGAGTGCCCCAGCTCAGCAGGTTCCGGTCATCGAACGGGCTGACGAAAATGCTGCCGTGGCGGGTCCGGAGCAGCCGCGCGTCCGGCTTGCCTGCCTGGTCGGCGAACCGGCCGGCGATCTGGGCTTGGGTTGTCATGATTCTCTACCTCCCGGTTGAGCGCTGGTCGTCGGTGCGGCCACTGCCTGGCGGGGAGCGGGCCTGGTCAGGCTTGGCGGGCTTCGGCGGGCCGGCCCAGGACGCGGGTGATCTTGCAGGCTTCGCGCCAGGCCACGCTCTGGCCCCGGTAGGTCAGGCCGTCACTGATCAGCAGCCCGGTCTCGGGATCGCGGATGTACAGCCGGAACGGCCGCCGATCCTGGGCATTCGGCTTGGGCATGGCATTCCTCCTCCTGGTGGGCTGGCATCGTTCGCGGCTGGCCGGCCCCGGGGGACACGCCGGACCCCGGGGCCGGCCGCGCGAGGTGGTGTCAGGCGAGGCGGACGGCCTGGATGCTGACCTGGTACCGCTGGCCGTGGGCTTCGGCCTTGCCCTGGGTGCGGTAGCCGGTCTTGCCGGACTTGAACTGGCAGGCCGGGACGCCGGCCTGGACCAGGTCCGCCAGGGCTGCGGTGATCTCGTCGGTGCTCGCGCTGACCTTGACCTTCGGGTTGTCCTTGGACCCGATCAGCACGGCCATGGCGCTGGCCTGGTACCGGGCGCCGTCGGTGGTGATCTTGCCGCTGGCGTAGAAGCCCTTGGATCCGGTGGAGAACTGCTTCGCCGCGATCCCGGCCTTGATCATGTTCGCCAGTTCCTGGCCTATTTCGGACATGCGGACTCCCTGGATGGGCACGGCCCTGGGCCTTGTGCCCAGGGCACGACCTTGGGGCGTGTCCTATTCGCCATCCAGGAGCCATCGCGTGGCACGGGTTGTGCTTACAGCCCGCCCGGCCCGCGTGGCAGTCCTTGCCTCCAGCGCATGGATGCGCGCCTGGGCGCTGCCTGCGGTCGCCGGCGCAGCCGGTTGCTCCGGTTGGCCGCAGGCTAGATATGCCGCCCGCTTGATCGTCGATTCCTGCTTGTTCCGCAGCAGGTGGGGCGTGAACCTGCCGCGGCATTCCGGCCGCAGGGATTCCGGCACGCGCCGGCCGTGGCTGGCCGTCACCCGCCATATGGCGGCCAGACCACGCCGGTTGCGTCGTGCCGATGGGCGCACGGATGTCCGTGAACTCGATCACGGCGTAAGGCGCGCTCACATTAATACGGGCGGGGAGTTACCCCGACCGTCCGGTCCGGACCGGAATTTTCCGGTGCCGTCCGGTAACCGCGCGACGACGCGCGCGATCGCGCAGTGCCGTTTGCGGCTTGACTGCCACGCGCGGCGCATTGCGTTCTCACATTAATACGGTCACGGCAGCATCCCGATCGTCCGCCTGACCTCTGAATTCTTTTCGGGCACACGGCAAGGTCCCCGGATCAATCGATCCGGGGACCTTGCCCTTTGTGATGTCGTATCAGTCGGTCGCGGCAGCCGGACCGCCGGCGTGATAGATCAGCTCTCCCCTTACCTCATCAAGACGCTCTGACAGTGCGTCCCACTCGGTAGCTGCGGAGTCTTGAGTGCGGCGAACCTGCCGGCGTGAGCCGTAGGCTCCGCCATGGCGCGCTTGCGCGACCGTTGCCCAGATGCCGGCGCGCCCGAGGTCATCCGCTTCGTTCGCGTGGAATAGCACTTGCCCTAGCGTCGGGTAATCGCAGCCGTCGCCCCATGCTGTGCGGAAGATCGTCTCGCTGAGCTGCGAAGCTGCCGATGTTATGGCGAGTGATGCGATGTGCTCAGCGTGCGGAAGTCCCCGCATGAGCTGCTGACCAGGCATCTGATCTATTTCATCGGGCGGCATGTCCAGCCGGTACCCATTGCGCGCGGCAGCGTCGCGCACTGCCCAGCGCTGCAACGTGGTACGCGTGATCGTGATCTCCCGGTTGTCCTTACGCATGTACTGCCATGACGACGGTTCACGGTTGTCTATCCACATGGACGCTACAGGGCATGTGCCGATCACGTCCCGTAGGCGTGCGGCGAAGATCAGCACAGCGTCTTGGGTTACGTCGTCTGAGATATCGTCCGTGCCATAAGGTGCGTAGCCGTTGTGACTTATGGTCGCGCTACCATCCTTGCGCTTGCGTGACCGTGTCGAATCGACCACTGCGCAGTACCTGCGCGCGAGATTCCGCAGATCTGCCCAGTCGTCTTCGGTCACACGTGCCATGTCATCGGGCGTGAGGCTTGCGCCCGGTACACCGGTCGGCACATACCGGCCAGGAATCCAATTCGACATGCTGACTCTCCGATCACACGTGACGCGCGCCCTTTGCGCTGCATCCCGATACCTCAATTATCGGTGACTTGACCAGGAAAGGCAATAGGTTGAGGTAATTGTCGAAGATCACCGTTGCGCACACTCGCCGATTCCCGCAATGTGCGCTAGGTGTAGCAGGGAATGGAATCCCAATGGAGTCATTAGAAACTAGCCAGTAACTCCAATTCGTAATCCAGCCAACACCAGTAATACCACCACCGCCCCCGAAATACGTCAGCACTGCTTCCGCGCACTGCTGTCGGCCGAGGCGTCAGCCGACGCCCTGCCACGCCTGACCTGCGATGACGAGCCGGGTAGTGGCGGCCGCCCTGAACTGCGGGGCAATCTGCCGATCGATATGCCGGGGCATCTTCCTACCGGCGACCGGCTTTCCGAGGCCTGTCCGCCCGGATCGGCGTTAGGTCTCTCGTAGTCGGCTGCGCTGCTGACTTACGCAACGTGAGTTAAGCCGGGGACTCGATCACCAGCTCACGCCACTGAGCAATTCTTCGACCGATACCGCTTCTGCGGCTCCGCTGCGGGCTAGCGCCTCGGTAACCAGTCCTATAACGACCAGGTTGGCCGGCTGGTGGCGCGTGTTTACCTGTTCTTGAATGTATTCCAGCCCGCCGTTGGCATATTCCTCGAAAATCCGCACGCGCTCACTGGTCCGGGTGACGTCCATGATCTCTGGGTCATGAGTGTCCTGGCCGGTCTCCGGGTCATGGGCGGGCTCGCTGGCCGCAATCATGTTGATCAGGGTCTCGGAGAACATCGGTTCTTTCAGCGTCTCGTAGCGAATCGGCTCGCCGCTGCTCGTGAATGCGACCCGGCGCTTCACGTGCGCGCCGACGGCTGCAGCGAACAGCAGGATGTCGCGGAAGGTGGCGAACGCTGCCTCGTCACGCAGTTCGATCATGAGTGCTTCATGCTGCTGCGGGCGGCGGACCCGGAGGTCCCCGGCTGGCGTAGTCACTTGATCACCTTCAGCTCAGCATGGTCAGTTTCGGCTGGCGAGCAAATGTACGGGTAGGCCATGCCTTCAAGCTCGATGTCTTCCGAGGCACCGGACAGGCCAGTCGTGTGCGTGACGATGACGCCGAGATGACTGACGAACGGCATCAGTTCACTGACCACCTGCCCGAGTCCCTGGCTCTTGGAGACGAGGACCACGAGTTGCGGCGCCATCTGGGCGAGAACTCGGGAGACCTCGCGCTGATAGTTCTGATCAAGCGAGCCGAACGCGGCATCCATGACGATCGGGTAAGTACCCGCGTCATCCGGCGGTTCGCCTTCCGCCCTGTGCTCTGCGCGGATCTCCCGGGCAAGCTCGGACACTGCGGCTACGAATGACAAGCTAAGGATCTGGTTCTCGCCTGTGGACTTCGGTACTGCCAGCTCGACCCCGTTTACATCCTCGTACAGCGCCAGTTCGAAGTCCTTGCTCAGACGGGGTACATGGCGCTTGATAGTGATCTTGCCGAAGACGTCCTTCAGCTTGGCGTCGAGCCGATCGCGCATTTCTTCCTTGCGGATCGCCAGGATCTCATCGAGCGCGCGGCGGACGGACTGCACGAGATCGGACCGGGCCCGTGCCTTGTTGGCCAGCTCATCCTTGACTTCCGCCTTGCTGCGTTCAGCGGTCTTCTGATCGATCTCACGTTGTATCCGCTCCAGCTCCGCCCGGAGCGCGCCTATGCGCTCGCGCTTGTCGCCGATTCGGGCTTCGAGGTCGCGGCGCTTGCTCTCGAGCTGCTGAACATCTTCACGGCGAGGGTCATTTAGCTGGCCGTCCAGCTCGGACATGGCCTCTTCAAGCCGGGTTACTCGCTCGCGTTCAGCCGTGACGCGCTTGATCACCGCCTGGAGCGAAGCATGGAGTTCCTGCCGGGCGCTGGATAGCTGGGTGATCTGGCCACTGAGCTGCTGCCAGGCCGTCTCGACCATCTGGAGTCCGGCCCGCTGCCGCCAGTCGTTGACTTTCTGCCATGGCTCGGTGCCTTCGGCTAGCGGAGTGCCGCAGATGCATGAGTGGTCCTCTAGCAGCTGATCGACAAATTCTCGTTTCAGCGGTGCCGGCAGCGCGCCCTTCTGGTAGAGCGCTGCTGCCATACCGGCGGTCTTGGCGGCAAGCTCATCGGTGAACGCCAGGAAACCGCGTGACGCGACGAGGGACGCGCGTTCCCGGATCGCCGCGTCCCGCTGGGTTCTGGCGTCTTCCAGCTCCGCCGCGACCCGGTCCCGTTCCTTCTGTATCGGGGCCACTCCGGCGTGCTGGCGCAGCAGTTCGACTACGCTGTCGCGCTCTTCGACCAGCATCGCCTGCTCGCCTTCGAGCACTTTCAAGTCCTCGTGGCTTTCGGCCTGGCTGTCGCGCAAGTCATCGATCGCTGTCTGAATCTCGCTGGCCCGCTCGCCACCGTGCTTCTTCAAGTCAGCTGTCAGCCGCCGGTCGACCTTCGGCAGGTGCTCCAGCGCCCGTTCGACTTGCTCAAGATCGAGCAACGCCTTTATGTCTTGCTGAACCTCGCTGTAGGCTCCTTTCTTCACGAGCTTTTCTATGCGCTCGCCATTGAAGAAGAAGAACCGGCTGACTCCTCTGGGCAGGATGCTGTAAATCCGCTCCTGGGGGGCACCGATTTCCTCGGACGACCCGTCAGCCATCGTCTGCCAGAGGCGCACCTCGGCGGAGGGCCGCTGCTGCTCATCCGACTGCTTCCGGACTTGCGTGCCACGGCGCAGCCGGTAGTCGTGCCCCTCGTGGTCGAACCTCAGCTCAACGGCGAGTTCCGCCGAGGCCCCGGCCGGCAGCTCCCGCCAGACGCAGTCGGTGACCATCCGGTCCTGTTCTTCCACGTCGTCTGACATCGTCCCGTATAGCGCCCAGGTGAAGGCGTTGAGCAGCGTCGTCTTGCCTGCGCCGTTGGCGCCGAAGATGAGCGAGACGGGCTTGACCGAGCCGGAGTCCAGTTCGAGGACCTGGGTACCGCTGAACTGGCGGAAGTTCGTCAGCGTGATCGACCGGAGCCTCATGGCAGGATCGCCTTGACGGCGCTGAGCAAGTCATCGGTCAGATCGGCCGCCTTAACGTGCAATTTGGCTCGCTCGATCTCCAGCACTCGTTTGAGGAGCTGCAGCTCCTCGGAGCTTAGCTCTTGAAGTACGTCACGCTCCGTGCGCTTGCCGGTCGCCATGCCAGCCCCTTCGTCTCGCCGTGCCATGCCTTACAGGTGCATCAGCTGGTACTTTTCCTTTAGCGGGCGAAGCAGGGCAAGGGTATCTTCATAGTTCTCCGCCAGCTTGCCGAACTCGTTGGCCCGCTCCAGCTCGCGGGTCAGCAGATTCCGCTCAACATCGAAGTTCAGCGGCGTGCCATCCTGGGGCACTGCGAGATAGTCAATGATCTCAGCCATTTCCTTGCCGGGAGCGCGCCGCAGGATCCGCCCGCGCCGCTGGATGAACTGGCGCGGGTTACTGCTGCTGGCAAGCAGGTAGGCGACCCGGGCATCTGGTATGTCGACGCCTTCATCGAGGCAGCGCATGGCGACTAGGACGCGAAGGTCGTCGCCGGCGCCGAAGCGCCTGAGCAGTACCCGCCGCTCGGCTCGGGGTGTACCGGCCACGTATGAGTGGGCGGCCAGCTGGAGATCGTTGCCGACCAGGTCCATGACCTGGGAGATCTGCGTCGGTTCCGGCGGGTCGCCCGGTTCCGCCGGGCGACTGCCCTCGGCGCAGTAGGCCAGCTGGTACCAGGCTTCGCGGCGTGCTTTCATGTCGCTGCGCAACTGCGGCAGCTTGCCGTCCGCGTGGCCGAGGACGGCCGCGCGCCGGCGGAGCAGATAGCCGATCGGCGAGCTAGCGTCATCATCCATGCTGTCACCGCTTGCCAGCCGTCGGGCGATCTGAGCCGTCAGGCCGACGTACTGCGCGTTCTCGGCATCATTCAGCTCGATTAGCCGCGGCAGGTACCGGTACCGGCACAGCGCTCCCATCTCAATCGCCTTGCCGAGACCAAGCTCGAATACGACGGGCCCGAAGTAGCCGGTCAGCGCGTCCGTACCTTCGTCGTCGAACCACCGTTCCGGCGTCGCCGACAGCGCGATACGGTAAGAGGCATTCTCTGGCAGACACGAGCGGTACGCCGCAGAGCCAAGGTTGTGGGCTTCATCCGCGATGATGAGCAACGGCTGGGCGATCCGGGACAGCACGGACTGGAAGCGTTCGCCGGCAAACGACGCGTTGGTCGCCACCATCGCGACCAACGGGCGCTGGCCGAGCCGCGCTTCAGCGAGCTGGTCCTCGACGACCGGGAGCCAGCGCTGGCTGGATTCGTAGACGGCGACCGGCCGGACCCCGAAGGACTCGGCCTCAGTGATCCACTGATCGACCAGATGCTGGAAGGGCGCGACGACCAGCAAGACCAAGGGTTGCTCGCGCTTGCCAAGAACCTGCGCAAGCTGGGAGGCAGCGAACATCGCCGTCTTAGTCTTGCCGGTGCCGGTGGCCATCTTCAAGATGCCCCGCCCACGCTGGCCAAGCCACGCCTCGACTGCCTTGCGCTGGTAATCACGGACGGATATCCCGGGCGGAATCGCGAGGCTGGATGGCCTCCGCGCCACCACCGCAGGCGGATCGAGGGCGTCATCGTGCGCTGGCAGATGCGCCATCGGGCGCCTGGCCGCGATCTCAATCAACCGCTCGCGCACGGTGTCGGGGAAGGGAAGGATGCTCAGACCGGACGTCCGGTCGTTCCACAGATCCTGGAAATCCTCTTCGATCCGCAGTGCCCGGGGACCGTCACCGGGCAGCCACCCCAGGTAGACTTCGACTGACTCGAAGTTCGCCAGCAGGCCGCCGAGCGTCTCGTTGGCGCTGCCCGTGAAAGCGATGAGGTCGCCCGCCCCGTCGCGGAAGATCCCCACTTTCTCGTGGTAGATCCCTGTCCTGCCCTGATGGGTGACGAAGGCCAGCTTGATATCAAGCCTCTGCTCGGCAATGAGCCTGCCGACCAGGCCCAGCCCGTCCAGGATCGAGTTGCGGTCTTCGGCCTCGAGTTCGCGGAGGGCAGCCCGTTCAAGAACTGCCCGGACGTCATAACCCCGGTCGATGTCGGTGATGTCGTCTTCAGTCAGGTACGGGGAGGCAATCAGGCGCATGGAGCCACCGCGTTCGGCGAAGTCGGTGATACCACGGGCGAACAGCGCCAGGCTGGTTGACGTGAAGTAGCCGACGGCCCGGCTGTAACTCAACGCGGCCGACAGCACAGGCACGTAGAAGTCTGCGACGACATCCTCATGGTCGCTGCGATAGCGGTCGGCGAGATTGAGTGACCGGAAACCCAAGGCGGCCGAGGTCCCGCTCATAGAAGATCCAGTATCTCGTCGATGTCCGCTTGCGGCATAGCCCGGCGCGGGGCTGCACCGCTCTCCAACTCGTCTCTTGCCGACAGAAGCAGGTCGGCGACGTCACCGTCGCCGCGCTCCCGGTACCCGCCGATCACGCTACCGGCTGGCGAATCGGCCGGTAGCCCGATCGCCTCTGCCAGAGCAACGCGCGGCTGCCTTCGGGCTGCGCACTCCACTGCGCCGACCATCGCGAGCGCACGTTCGACCGGCCCGGTGCCGCCGGTGCCGACCGGCTCGACGCTGAAGGACCCATCGTCGCCGATCACCAGGAAGATCTCGCAGTCAATCGCCAGGTCGGCAGCAACCAGGAACCGGCGAATCGTCCCGAAAGCGGGCTGGATGGCGGTCCAGCTGATCGACTGCGGGCCGAGCGCTGACGTGAGCTGGCAGGTGAGCCCGTACTGGAGTCCGAGGATACCGGCGATCGCGATGGGAGCCGGGGAGCCGCTGCCGCGCAGGTGATCCCTGGTTACCTTCACCCGGTAGAGCCAGGCACCGTCCCGCCGGTACAACCGCCTAGTCCGCGCCGGGCTCTTGCTCGCGTCGCCGCGGCCCGGCGACGCGAGGCGCACGACGCCATCCCTGGTTTCGAATGGCGGCGCGCTGGCGTAGGCGACCACACTGCTCGCCGTGACGCTGTACTGGCCAGTAATGCGCTCGACGACGGTGTCCAGGTCAACCTGGCCGCCGCCGCGCTCTACCTCCTCGCGCACTTTCGCCCTGACTCCGCTGTATGACTCAAGGCCCCACTCAGCCAGTGCCCAGCGGTCCCTGTCAACCCGCTCGAAGCGGTCATCCGATGCCAGGGCGTTCTTGAGGGAAGACAGTGTGCGCTCGACATCGAATCGGTCAAGGATGTCCTGGGACGCCATCGGCGCCCCAGTGGCCGACAGTATCGATGCTGCACGGTCACCTACGGACTGAGTCCGCGTGAAGACATAGCCGCCGTGGATGACGTAACCGCTGTAGGCCAGCCAGTCCCGCAGCGACTGGCGCCCAGTGTCTTGTGGCTGGTTCGGGTTCAGCGGATCAAGATCCTCGATCCGGACGACGCCATGCTGGTTGGCCAGCTCATACAGCTTCGTTTGGGTCACCATCTGGGCCGCCGCGATGGTCGGTGATGCGCACCAGCCATCTTCGATCTCGTAGGCGTCATCGAGCCGGTCCAGGACGCGCCAGGCAGGCAGCCCGGCGGCTTCCACAATCCGACCCAGCGCAGGCATGAACTCAATCAGGTCGGCGAGCGGCAGGACGGTGCCGACCAGTTCCCGAGCGGCCGCACTCACCAGGTCAAGCATGCCGTCAGTTTCGAGGAGGCCGACGAGGTCCGCCCGGGCCACGGACTCGATCTGGCGCACTCGCTCACGAGTGACGCCAAACCGCTGACCGAGCTCATCCAGGGTCTCCGGCTGGTTAGCGAAAAGACGTCGGCTGAGGATCAGCTGCGCGCGAGCATCCATGGAACCGATGCAGCGCTGCAGCAGGCCAGCGGCGTCAAGCCCGCTCCGCCGCTGGTCAAAGACGTCCCCCCCAACGATCAGGTCCAGGCGCTGCCTGGCACTGACAACTTGAGGCGGAGTGCCAGGGGCCAGCTGGCTGCCTAGCAATGGCCGGTCGGGCGTGCCTGCGGCGACATGCCACCTGCTGATCAGCCAGAGATCCTCAAGATAGGCCCCGGTCCGCAGCGCCGGCCTGCGGTCATCGCAGTCTCCCAGGTGACGCCGTCCATCATCCCCATCCTGGGCCGCGAGCAGCAGCGGCACCGCATCGGACGTCGAGGCATCGGCAAGCACATGAAGAATGGAATCGACTGTGCCGGTACCAACGTTCCGCATGTCGAGTAGCTCAGCCAGTTCCTTTTCCTGAAGATCACCAGCGGTCTGATAACCGAACCGGATCAGGGCGTTTCGCGCCCTCACGCTCAGCGGAAGGCGAGCCAGCTCCATGCTGCCCGGAAGTCCGGGAAAGATCTGCCCGATGGTCCACCGGCCCAGATGCTCGAACGCAAGGCCGGACAACCACGCTAGCCGCTCAGCTCGCTGCGCGGTACCGGGGGCGTCTACAGGTTCCAGCCACCAGCGCTTCTGCTCGCCCCCGTATGCCGACGTCGTGGCAGCTTCGATCCATGGGAATGCATCAAGCCAGCACGCCGCTGGTCTCTCACTGACCTTCGGGTCATCAGTCACCGCCGAGCCCCTCTCGCCTGCCTGACCTTTCTACCGCCTGCCACCGACAAGATCCGGCTTGAGCAAAATGCGGGCGCCGCCCGATGCCGCCGAGATCATGTGCACCGCACTGTGATCCGGCGAAGATAGGCACATGTCCTGGGATCACAGGCACGCGTCTTCGCGTAGGCAATCGCGGCCCGGCTGCCCTCTCTGCCGCAGGCGGTGCCTGTCCAACTCAGTGAGAGGGGAGTCATGGGCCAGGAGTGATCGCTGTAAGGGCTGCCTGGTGTGGTCGTTGTGCCAGATGATGGTGGTCAGGGCGAGGATGCACCGCAGACCCAGGCCTGGACGCCGACCGGGCCACCGCCGTGGTGTTCGAGGTCGAACTGTCCCTTGAGGATGGCGTCGACAGGCTCGATCATCTGGTCAACGGGCGCTTTCCGCATGAGGGCACGGCTACCACAGCGAGGCGTGTTTAACCAGCTCAGAGGTAGAGTGTTCGTTCGGGTCGTGAGCCGGTATAAGTAGTAGGCGCGCACGCGTAGAGCGGCGCAACGACCTCTGCGGAGGCCAGGATGGCAAGCAGCAGCTTCGTCAGCTGGGATATCAGTTTCACTATCTGGTGGGAGCCTCGGAACCCGAACGTGATCAAGATGTGTACGGGTGACCCGAGGTTTGTTAACGATGAAGGCGGTAAGCCGGGCCTGTGGATCACGTTTTCAAGCAGTCCTAGGTCGAGGCATTACAACCTGGCATACTTCAACCGGCTGGCCCGTGCCCTTGCCGATGCGGGCCAGTCTGGGCCGCCGGTGGTTTCCTGAAAGTCCGCCAGCGGCACAGGCCGACCTCCAAGTCGGCCTGTGCCGGCTAGGCGCGGGCGTCACACATTGGCCGGATATGCTGCCGCTCGTCCACGATGACCCGGAACAGCCTCGGCCCATGCCGGAGGTGCTCGGTCCCGAGGGGCCAGCCGAAGGTTGGCAGATCCCACCGGGGAAGGCGCCGAAGTTGGGCCAGTGATGGAGCAGTGCGCGGACGTGGTGGACGTAGACCGCGTGGCCGGCGGCGATGCTGGGAATCTCGAACATGGCGATACCTGGGTGGTCGAGCTTGCCCACGAGCTCATTCCAGTACTCGGGGATCCCGACATCGAAAACCGCCACGCCGAGGTGGGGCCACGTCAGGAGCTGGCAGTAGGCGTCGCGGACGCACCATCCGTCGCTGCCGGGTACCCGATGAGCGGGGATGGTGCGCGGGAACCACTCGAAGCCGGTCATGGTCAGGGCAGCGTGAGTCACATTCCTCCTGGATCCGATCTCGTCGGCGCCGTCAGGTGCCCATAACGGACTGGCATACATAGGACTTCATAAACGTAGGATACACTACGTCCATGAATGATTTCGTACATGCCGGTGAGCGTGAGCTGCAGCAAGCCGCCCTCGACAGGCTGAGGCTGATCGGTGAGGTCACCCGCTACCAGGCTGACGCGATCCGTTTCGCCGTGGAGGTGGGCATCCCCAAGCAGCGGATCCACGAGCTGACGGGGCGGTCCCGCTCTGCTATCAACCAGGTCCTGGCCCGGGAGGCGCAGCGGCCCCGGCCGCCATGCGATTACTGCCTGCACGAGCACTTCCAGGCCGCACGCCGGGGGGAGGATGTGCCGCCGCTGAGGGATGCCAGCGGGTATCTGCTGTACCGGATCGGTGATAGGCCGGAGATAGTGGCGCAGCGCTTGTGCGCCGGGCACATCAAAGAGGACTGGGCAAGCAGGCTGCCTTCGTCGGCGCGCCGGGTTGTGACTCCGCATATGCCTAACGCTGCCGGCGCCATCGTGTATTCGCTCGGCGGCCTGCGCGACGACAGTCAGGCGTTCCGCAGCTACTTCGGTACCGGCAACTTCCCCGAGTGGGAGCAGATCCGCGAGCTTCTCTAACCGTCGGCTTGCTAGCCGGGAACTTACCTGCAAGCCCAGGGCCTACCTCCGGCGGCGCGGCCAGCCAGGGGGACTGCGAATGGCTAGATGATCAATTCCAAGGGGTGGCTCTGGCTGCGGAGATAAGGCGAGGGCGTCCAAGATCAGTTTGTGACAACAAACCTGGACACCCTCGCCACCGCACTGTACGTCAGGACCGATGACTGGCTG
>Ga0307372_10002216_pt1 | contig 32623 bp, 35 predicted proteins | sample OX1MG_FD_202533 | JGI IMG/M metagenome (GOLD analysis project Ga0307372, IMG submission 202533) | Soil microbial communities from Risofladan, Vaasa, Finland - OX-1 | ecosystem: Environmental > Terrestrial > Soil > Coastal area > Acid sulfate soil | place: Finland: Risofladan, Vaasa | collected... | reverse complement strand
CCATCGTGCAGCCAGACTGCGCAGGCGTCATCCCCGCCGGTCCCTCCAGCTGGTACGGGGTCGCCAGGCCAGCCGCACTCAGCGGGTTCGCCGGCACGATGATCCGGCACGACACATTCGCCACAGCCACGGGCGCCGTCGCGGTCGCCGAGGCGGAGGCAGAGGCAGAGGCAGAGGCAGAAACTGACGGGCAGGGCGTCGCCGAGGCGGTCGCGGTTGTCGTCGCAGCGGCAGTCGGCGCCGCCGACCCGGTCACTGTCGGCGTGGCCGATGCGGTGGCGGTCGGCGTGGCCGTTGCCAGGGTCGGCGTGGGTGACGCGGTCGGCGGATGGCCTCTGTGATGGGGCCACCGCAGCGGCAACCTGGCCGCTGAAACGGCCGACGTGGTCCCGGCGGCCCCGGACGCGGATGTAGACGCAGACGCAGATGGCGTGGCTGTAGCCGTGGCGGACGGCGTGGCACAGGCGCCCGTCAGGTTCGCGGAATTGCTCGCGGCACCGAAGGCGGTCCTGAAGTGCGGAACGACCAGCAGCGCCACGCCCACGCCCAGCAGCACCGCGACGAGCCCTGCTAGCACAACTAGCCGCCCCCGCGGCTGATGACCGGATCCCCAGCCTTTTCGGTAAGGCACGGCACGGTCTCCTTTCCCGGATGTCGCTCCCGGGCGATCACAGTAGACCTAACCGTGAACGAGACGATGCCGATTCGACACATTCGATTTCATACTTGTTCTATAACGTTTCGAATGATAAGCGGAAAGCAAAGCTGTAATTACGCTCAGTAGTACCACTAGTTCACAGTCACCACTCCGGCGGCCTATCGACAAGGCCGCACCGAGGATCGGAAGACGAGGGAATGCTCGCAGGGCCTGACACGATGATGCCGGGCCGCGCGCCGGACGTGCTCGCGTGCGGAAATGACGCGCACGAAAATCGCACACGGAAATACCGACGCGGCCATTCACGTCAGCATTCGAGTAAGCCGGAAATTCTCCCGAAGCATGTCCCGCGCTGATCGCGCGCGGACGAGTCACAGCCCCCGCTCGGGGGATAACACCTCCCGCTCTGCCCTGCCCAGGCCGGCCGCCACCGCCACCGCAGTGGCGGCGGCCAGCCGAGATAGTCACCAATCATCATGGCTAACGGCCCAGCGCCGCGCTCGGTTCAGCCAGGTCCGGAATAAGTATCTGAACGGGCCGCGAGATGCCGACCTGAACAGGCAAGCACAGGCCGCCGGCCACGCGCCGGGCAACGCGGGCGAGGAACCGGGCAGCCTGGACTAGGGATGGGCTAGCCGGGCTGGGGGCCGGGCAGGCAAAGCCAATCGGTTCGGTTCATACCCACGGACGCTAGCGCCGGGCACGACGCTCCAGGCGACCCGGGCGCCGGCATCACCCAGGCCAGCACGCCACATGACGCGGCGGATCAGCCGGGCCAAGCAGCGCATCGCATCGGCCGGGGCGACGTTCGCCGCGCCGCCCGCGGGTGAGTGGGCGCAGCGGTTGCGGGTCGTGCTGCACGTGCTCTACCTCCTGTTCAACGAGGGCTACGCCGCTACCTGGAGGACCGCGCCGCCCGCCTGACCGATCCTGAATCCCCCGGCCAGTAGGCCTGCGGCTCGGCGAAGACGACTTGCCGCCGGCCGCGTCGTTGCGGGTGCGTGGCCTGTGGGGCCGGTGGGACCAGCGTGGGAGGATTGACTCAACCCGACCGTGCCGGGTGCCGCCCGCTGGCGCTGGGGGCGCCGGATCAGGAACCCCATGTACCGCTGGTCCCACTGGCAACTCCGCACTGTGAAGTGTGGGCGCTAACCGGTACCCCACGGCAGTGGTCAGGGCGCACACTTGCGGGCCCACCGCGACGTGGCGGCTCGCGGGCGGGTTGGCGGGGGAATAGGCGGCGGGTGGGGGGCTTTGATCCGGGCATGAGAGCGGTCGGGGTAGCTGAGTTCGGCGGGCCTGAGGCACTGCACATCGTGGAACTGCCAGACCCGGCAGCCGGGCCGGGGCAGCTGCGCATCCGGGTGCACGCGGCGGCGGTCAACGGCGGAGCAGGCCGCGGAGGCGCACCGCCTCCTCGAGGCGGGCGGTATCCGGGGGCGGCTGGTCCTGGAGTTCTGAGTCCCGCGCTGCGCGTCGCGCTCCCCGGGGGCATCAGGTCGTGCCGTCGCCGCCCGGCTCGACGGCTGACCACCTGAGCAGCCCTATGTCCGCCACCATTTTCACATGGCGGCGCATAGCCTGCCGTGCTCCCGGCACGTCGCCGCGGCGGATCGCCTCCAGGATGCGGCGATGCGCATTCAGCGAGCGAGGGGGCCGTCCCGGCTCGCCCAGCGAACTGCGCCGGGTTTCGCTGATGGGCGCTGCGAGCGCCGCCATGAAATCAGCGAGGAGAGGGCTGCGCGCCGTCTGGGTGACGGCTTCATGGAACAGCCTGTCCCCTTCTTCGCCGAGGCCGTCGGCGTCGATGTCAGCCGCCATCGACTCGAGCGCGCTGTCCATCGCCGCAACGTCCGCCTCCGTCCTGCGCGCGGCCGCGAGCGCGGCCAGCTGCGTCTCCAGCGCCTCCCGGGCTTCGAGGATGGCCGGCAGCCGGTGCCGCTGCGTCATCAGCTCCATCAGCCGCCCCGAGTCGTTGGGCAGGGACCTGAGGTAGATGCCATCGCCGTGCCGCACTTCCAGTGTCCCGCGCACCTCCAGCGCGACCGTGGCCTGGCGGACTGATGCCCGGCTCACCTGAAGGGCCTCAGCGAGATCCCGCTCCGAAGGCAGCCGGTCGCCAACCCCCAGCCCGGTGACCTCGACATAATCGAGCAGCCTGGCAGCAAGCTGCTCGTAGAGACGGCGCCGGTCAGGAGCCCGCAGAGATTCGGTACTGGGCCGCCCGGCCCGCTGACCCGCTCGCATGACGTTCCATCGCCTCAATCCACTAGCCGGGCTGCGCCCTGCCATGAGGTCGGCGCAACGAGCACATCCTCGCTCATGTCCCCGGCCGCAGAGTCAGCCAGGGCCCCGTTGACACCCAGGATAGCGAACATTATGGTTCGGGCTACTGGCTGAGCCACTCACTCTCTTCGTCACTTTCCCCTCATCATCTGCCCCCCTAGCCCCGCTGAGGGATGACATGAGCGCTTTCCTGATAAGCGTCGGCATCGGGCTGTCGACGGCGGCGATCCTGTCGCTTTCAGCCGTCGCGTTCACGCTTGAGTACGCGGTCAGCCGCGTCGCCAACTTCGCGCACGGCGAGTTCCTCACCATCGGCGCGTACGCCGCCTACACCGGCCAGACGTTCTTCCACCAGAACGTGGCCGCAGCGGCGCTGGTCGCCGCGGCCGCCGGGATGCTCGCCGGGCTGGCACTGAACGCCGGGCTGATCGAGCAGTTCCGGGGGCGCAGCGGTATCACGGTCTTCATCGCGACGCTGGGCGCGTCGCTCATCCTGCAGAACGTGCTCGTCATCGTGTACGGAGCGGCGAACGTCTCCTACACGTTCACGCAGGGCGGCCTGCACCATGTCGGGCCGTTCCTGTGGACGACCTCCGACATCGAGGTGATCTTCTCCGCGCTGGCCGTGGCCGGGCTCATCTACCTGCTCCTGCAGCGGACGCGGTTCGGCAAGGCGGTCCGGGCGGTCTCCCAGGATCGCGCGCTCGCCCGGGTCAGCGGCATCCCCGCGCGCCGGATCGTGATGCAGACCTGGGCACTGGCCGGGGCGGTGTCCGGTTTCGCGGGATTCGTGCTGGCGGACACGATAGGGACCTTCAGCCCGACGCTGGGCTTCAGCTTCCTGCTGCTCACCATCACGGCGACGGTCGCTGGCGGCATCGGCAGGCCCTATGCGACCTTTGGCGGCGCCCTGGTGGTGGGGCTGGTCCTGCAGATCACCGGCAGCTACACCAGCTCGGCATACGAGCTCGCGTTCGCTTTCCTGCTCCTTGTCCTGCTGATGCTTTTCCGGCCTAACGGGGTCTTCGTCCGCGGCAGCGCAACGGCGGTGCGGGCCTTATGTACTGGGTCAGCGTCGTCACCGAGGCGGGCATCTTCGCCATCCTGGCCCTTGGCCTGGATGTGGTCTGGGGCTGGTGCGGGGACTTCGACCTAGCGTTCTACGGGTACCTCGCGCTCGGCAGCTACATGACCTTCGTGCTGACGATCGGCAAGCCGACGCCGCCGGTGCAGTACATCATCGGCTGGCACCTTCCCCTGCCGGTCGCCATGGCGGCGGCCGACGCCGCGGTCGTCTGCCTCGCGGCGGTCATCGGCGCCATCGCCCTGCGTAACCTGCGCGACATCTACTTCGCTGTGACGACACTCGGCGCTGTCAGCGCGCTCTACCTCATCGTCGAGAACTACACGCCGCTATTCGACGGCTACAACGGCGTGTACGGGCTGATCAACCCTGGGCAGACGGCGCTGCGCCTCACCTACGACGGTTACCGGATCTTCTTCCTTTTCGCCGTCCTCGCCGTCTTGGTCCTAGCCTATCTCCTCGTGCAGCGGCTGTCGAGGAGCCCGTTCGGCAGGATGCTGCGGGCGGTGCGCGAGGACGAGCGCGCGGCGGCCGCATACGGCCGCACGGTGTTCTGGGCGAAGTACCGGGCCTACCTGTTCGGCGCTGCGCTGGCCGGCCTGGCCGGGGGCCTTTTCGCGGTCTTCATCAGCGCATTCAACCCGTCTGCCTGGACACCCCAGGAACTCCTGGTCATCTATGCGGCGATCCTCGTCGGCGGCCGCGGGAACCCCCGCGGGGTCATCGTGGGCGCTTTCGTCGTCTACACCGGATTCATCGAGCTCACCCGCTTCCTGCCGTCGCCCGCGTCGCGGCCCGAATTCGGCCCGGCGATGCGCCAGGTGCTCATCGGGCTCCTGATCATCCTGATGCTCAGGTTCCGGCCAGAAGGGATCTTCAAGGAGCGGCCGGGCGTCGACGGGAAGCAGGCGCTGACCGTGCGGCTGCCAGGGCTGGGCAGGGCACGTGCGGGCGGGGTGCCCCCGGCCAGCGAGCCCGCTGCCGCATCCGCCGATGCCGCACGGCAGGGTGCCCCGCCTGCCGCTGCCGGGGGCGGCGCTGGCCACCCGGCCAGCGCCGTGCGCGGGCCTGGCACACCCGCCCGTGCACGCGAAGGGCGAGCGGCTGAGGACGGGAGCCCCGAATGAGCGCGGCGCTGCTCGAGATCGAGCAACTGACGAAATCCTTCGGCGGCATTCACGCGGTCCGGCAGTGCACCTTCTCCATCCCCGAAGGTCAGGTCGTCGGCCTGATCGGGCCGAACGGAGCAGGCAAGAGCACGGTGGTGGATCTCGTGTCCGGATTCGGCCAGCCAGACTCCGGGAGCGTCCGGTTCGGCGGCGAGCAACTGGTCGGGAAACGCCCTGACGTCATCTCCCGGCTGGGGCTGATCCGGACGTTCCAGACACCGCGCGAATGGCGCAACCTCACCGTCATGGACAACCTCCTGCTGGCACGGCGGCGCTTCGCGCACGAGTCCCTGTGGCGCTCGATGACCAGGGCCCGCCGGATCCGCCGGGACGAGGAAGCGGACCGGGCCGACGTCAGGGTCATCCTGGAGCGCTTCCAGCTGGCCGAGCTGAAGAACGAGCGCGCGGTAAGGCTGAGCGGCGGCCAGAAACGGCTGCTTGAATTCGCGCGGATCGCGGCGGCCGAGCCCCGCCTGATCATCCTGGACGAGCCGATGGGCGGAGTCAATCCCGTGCTCGGCGCCCGGATCGGCGATGCCGTCGCGCGCTTCGCCGCCGAAGGCCGCACGGTGATCGTGGTCGAGCACAATCTGCCGTTCATCGAGCGGACCTGCGACCAGGTGGTGGTGATGGACCTCGGCGAAGTCATCGCGCAGGGCCCGTTCGCCGGCCTGCGTGACAACCCCCGGGTGGTCGACGCCTATCTCGGGATGGACCTGAGCCATGAATGAGCAACCGGCTGAGCCCGTGCTGCGCGCCGAGGGACTGACCGCTGGGTACGGCGGGCCGCCGATCATCGAGGACATCTCGCTGGCCGTCCACGCCAAGAAGATCACCGCGATCGTCGGGCCGAACGGCGCCGGGAAGTCCACGCTGCTCAAGACCCTGAGCGGGGTACTGAAAGCGTCGCGCGGCGAGGTGTATGTCCAGGGCAGGAAGACGACCAACGTCCCCCCGGAGAAGCTGGTCAGGCGCGGGCTCGGCTATGTCCCGCAGGTCTCCAACGTCTTCCCGGATCTCACCGTGCGGGAAAACCTGGAAATGGGGGCCTATACCCGCCGCCGCGGCGTGGCCGGGCGCATCGAGGAACTGGGCGAACTGTTCCCCGACCTCGCCGCGGCGATGCGGCGGCGGGCCGGGATGCTCAGCGGCGGCCAGCGCACCATGCTCGCCATGGCCAGGGCGCTCATGCTCGAGCCCGCCGTGATGCTGCTCGACGAGCCGAGCGCGGGACTGTCCCCACTGCTCCAGGGAGCGCTCTGGGAGCAGATCGAGAAGATCGCTGCAACTGGCGTCGGGATCTGCGTCGTCGAGCAGAACACCCGGCGCACGCTTCGCCATGCGCACTGGGGCTACATCCTCGTGCTCGGGCGCAACAGGCTGGACGGTCCCGCACAGGAACTGCTGCACGACGAGAACGTCGTGGAGCTTTACGTCGGCCGCATGAATTGACCACGCGAGCGTGCAGGCCCGGGCGCCGCCGGAGGTTCAGCCGGGCAGCCCAGGACGGCCCGCACCGGACAAAGGAGAATCAGCGTGAAACATCCTATGATCAGCAGGACAGCCGGCGCCTGCGCAGCAGCCGTCCTGCTCGCCGCCTGCGCGTCCGCCGGCAGCGGATCGGGCGGGGGCGGCAGTTCATCCGGCCCCATCACCTATGGCGTCCTTTCCTGCTTCACGGGCCGGCTGGCGAGCCTCGGGCAGGCGATGATCCAGGGGGCCAAGGTCGCCCAGAGTGAGATCAGCTCGGCCGGCGGGGTGCTGAGCCGCAAGGTCCAGCTGGTGACGGGTGACACCAGCTGCGACGTCGCGGACGGCGTCACCGCGGTGAATCAGATGCTGACCAAGAACGTCAGCGGCGTGATAGGCCCGGAGACCCAGGAGATCAACGGGGTGGAGCCGATCCTGGACTCCAACCACATCGTGGACGAGTTCCAGGGCGGCGACACGGCCCGCGACCACCAGACCGACCCGTACTTCTTCCGGGACAGCCCGTCGGACTCCCAGCTTGGCGTTGCCATGGCCCTGTACGCCCACCAGAAGGGCTACCAGCGGGCCGTCATGCTCTTCTACTCGGACCCGGCCGCGCAGACGTTCCTGAAGCCGGTTTCGGACACCTTCACGAAGCTGGGCGGCACCATCCTGAAGACCATCATCGTGACCCCGGACCAGACCTCATACCTGAGCCAGGTGCGGCAGGCGCTCAGCGTCCACCCCCAGGTGATCTTCACGCAGGAGGACCCGCCGACCGCGGCCGTGCTGTTCCGTGAGTTCAAGCAACTCGGCGGCCAGTCGATCCCGTGGGTCGGCACGGACGTCACCAGCGGCAGCGACTTCCTCAAGGCAATCGGCTACCAGACCGCGCACGCGCACCTGACCTCGGTATTCGGAACGTCGGCCACCGGGGCGGCGAGCAGCGCCTTCCTGGGCCTGTTCAACAAGCTCTACCCCAGCCAGAAGTCGGCGGGCCCGCTGGCCAACGCGAACTACGCCTACGACGCGGTCATCTCGCTTGCCCTGGCCGACGACTACGCGAAGACCACGAACGGCACCACCGTCGCCCACGACATGACCAAGGTGACGAACCCGCCGGGCACCGCGTGCTTTACCTATGCTGCGTGCCTGAAGCTCCTGAAGGCCGGCACGAAGATCAACTACGAGGGGGCGAGCGGCAACCTGGACTACAACAAGTACAACAACACCTTCGGGCCATACGGCGCCTTCCAGTCCTCTGCTGCGGGCCTTGAGCAGCAGGTTTCCGTCATGACGGCGAGCGCGCTCGCGGCAGCGACGCCGTAGCCGGCCGGCCGGGCACTGGCCTGCGGCGCGCCACCGGCGCGCGGCAGGCCAGGCCGGCCGGGCAGCGCGGCGCAGGAGCCAGGAAAGGATGCGATAGCGGTGCCCCCTCCCTCAGCGGCGCAACCGCAGGAACGTGGCGGGCCGCTGGCCGGCCTGCACGTGCTCGACCTGGCGCGCGTGCTCGCCGGGCCGTATGCGGCGATGCTGCTCGGCGATCTGGGCGCTGACGTCATCAAGGTAGAGCGGCCGGACGGCGGCGATGACACGCGGCGCTGGGGACCGCCGTTCGTGCCGGCCGGCGACGGGGCCGAGAGCACCTATTTCCTGTCGGCCAACCGCGGGAAGCGGAGCGTGGCCATCGACTTGAAGGCACCGGGCGAACGGGCGTTCATCGAGGCCCTGGTGCGCTGGGCCGACGTGCTGGTGGAGAATTTCCGGCCCGGGGTGATGGACCGGCTCGGGCTGGGCGATGACCGGCTGGCGGAACTGAATCCGCGGCTGGTCCGCCTGGCGATCTCCGGTTTCGGCGAGGCGGGCCCGGACCGCGACCGGGTCGGCTACGACCAGATCCTGCAGGCCGAGGGCGGGCTGATGAGTCTCACCGGGACGACGGGGAGCCCAGCGGTCAAAGTCGGCGTTCCGATCGCCGACATCAGCGCGGGCCTGTTCGGCGTGATCGGCGTGCTCGGCGCACTGGTGGAACGGGCGCGCAGCGGGCTGGGGCAGCGGGTCTCCACCTCGCTGCTGGCCGCACAGATCGGCATCCATACCTTCCAGGCGACGCGGTACCTGATCGCTGGCGAGGTGCCGGGGCCCTCGGGTAATCACCATCCGACGGTCGCACCGTACGGCGTGTTCGACGCCGCCGACGGCCCGCTGGTCATCGCGGTGGGGAACGACGACATCTGGCGGCGGTTCGCCCCGCTCGTCGGGCTGGATGCCGCGGACAGCCGGTTCAGCACCAACGCCGCGCGGCTGGGCAATATCGCCGAGCTGCACCGGATCATGAACGCGGGCCTCGCCTCGCGGACGGTGGCCGACTGGCTGAAGACCCTGCGCCAGGCCGGAGTACCCGCGGGTGAGCTGAAGACCCTCGACCGGGTTTACGACAGTGCACAGGTCCGCGCCGAGAACCTGATCTGGGAGGTGGACCACCCGCTGCTGGGCAGCATCCGGCTGCCGGGCAACCCGGTGCACTACAGCCGGAGTGCGCTGTCCCCCGGGCTGCCGCCGCCCACGCTTGGCGAGCACACCGGCGAGCTTCGCGCGACCCTGCTCGGCCGGGCGCAGGCTGATGAGCGCTGACCCCGCCGCCGCGGCCGGGCCCGCCGGCCAGCACGCGCTGTACCACGCGATCGCCGACGCGGGCAGCATCGACCGGTTCGGCGAGCGGATCGAGGCGGGCAATCCCAGCGGCTGGCCGGGTTACGAGGAGCAGCTGCGCCGGGCGAGGAAGGCGGCTGGCGCCCCGCATGCCGTGACGACGGGCGTGGCGACGGCCGGCGGAGAGCCCTGCGTGATCGTCGGCTTCGAATTCGCGTTCATGGGCGGATCGATGGGGGTCGCGGAGGGTGCGCGGATCGCCCGGGCGTTCTCGGTCGCGACGGCGAAGCGCCTCCCGGTCGTCTGCGTCGCGGCCTCGGGGGGATCGAGGATGCAGGAGGGCACCAGCGCGCTGGTGCAGATGCAGGCTGTCGCCGCCGCGATCGCCGCGGCACGCAGCGCTGGCATCCCGCTTATCGCGGTGGCTGGAGACCCGACGACAGGCGGCGTGTGGGCGTCCCTGGTCGCGGCAGCCGATGTGCTCATCGGCGTGCCGGGCGCGCGAGTGAGCTTCTCCGGCTCGCGGACCCGCCCCGCGGGCGCTGACCCCGGCTCCGCGGAGTTCCTCGCCGATGGCAAATGGGCGCACGGCTTCGTCGATGTGCTGTCGCCGGTGGACGGGCTCCGCGCCGTGGTCGGCACGCTCGTCCGGCTGCTGTCGCCGCGCTCACGTGGCGCGAACGCTGATCGCGTGGCGCTGCCCGCCCCGCCGGCCGGCCCTGGCGGGGGCGATCCCGGCCGGGAGGCCTGGGCGCAGGTCGATGGGGCGAGGAGCACCCGGCGGGACCGTGCTGCCAGCTGGCTGGCCGGCTACTTCGAGGAGACCTTCGAGATCCGCGGCGATCGCTGCGGCGGGGTGGATGCCGGCCTGCGCTGCGGGTTCGGCCGCCGCGGCAGCGCTACCGTCGGCTACGTCGCGCAGACCGGGCGGCCGACGACTCCGGCCGGATTCAGGACCGCGACGCGCCTGCTCGCGCTGGCAACGCGCTTCGGCCGGCCAGTCCTCACCCTGATCGACACACCTGGCGCGGCGGCCGCGCCCGCAGACGAGGCGGCCGGCACCGGCCCGGCGATCGCCGAGCTCTTCGTCGCTGTCGCGTCCTGCCAGGTCCCGATTACGTCGGTCATTATCGGCGAGGGGGTGTCCGGCGGGGCTCTCGCGCTTGCCTCACCCACCGACCTGTGGCTGGCGCACGACGGCTACCTGGCGGTGACCGCTCCGGAACTGGCGACGTCCATCCTCAAGCTTCCTGCCCACGACGCCCCTGGGGTGGCCAGGCGGCTCCGGCTCACCCCAGCCGAACTGCTCAGCCGCGGCATCATCCGCGGCATCGTGCCGCCCCCGGGAGCCGGCGGCTAGACATGGCCGGTCACGCGGCAGATCCGAGGTAGTCGAGCGCAGCCCGGACGCCGTCGGGGGCGATGGGCACGCCCGCTTGCGCGAGCCCCATCTGCACGCCGCACAGCGTGCCAGCGAGCGACAGGTCGCCAAGGTCTCCCAGGTGGCCGATGCGGAACGCGCGGGTGGCCAGCCGGCCCAGCCCAGCGCCGAGCGACATGTTGTAGCGGTCGAGTACCAGCTGGCGCACCAGGTCCGCGTCGTGCCCGTCAGGGACCAGCACGGCGGTGAGGGTGCTGGAGTAGTCGTCCGGGTTCTGGCAGACGATGTCAAGTCCCCAGCCGCGGACCGCGCGGCGGGGCTGGCCGCCGGGCAACCGCCACGGGGAGTGCATGAGGACCCCGTGTGTCTGCGTGGCTTTCCGTTGGCCGCGCGGACCAGGCCGGACGTAGACGTCGGCCGGACCGCCTTCGGCCAGTGCGCGGGGGCCGGTCGGCTTGCGGAAATTGGCAGCGTTCTCCAATGCGGCGATCAGGCAGCCGCGGTGGACTGCGCAGATGCCAGTCCACCTCAAGGAGATGCTTGTGATTGACGTGCACGAAGCCGTAGGCCGGCTCATTCCCCGGCTGCGAATCCTCGGGCCTGCTGTCCTCACCGCCGCCGTCGTGGCCGGCCAGCAACCAGCATGACGATCCCTCCCGAGATCTGGCTTCCGCCAGACGGCGCCACCCAGAGCAGCCCCTCCGCCGATGACCAGGATCTGGTCGGCTTCGCGGATGGTGGACAGCCGGTGGGCGATCACCAGTGAGGTGCGGTCACCGCCCACCCGCGCCGCGGACTGTCGGCGGCCATTTCGTCAGTGGCGGGTGCGAGGCTCCGAGTCATGGACACCCTCAGTCGGACACCGGCTACTCCGCCTGAACTCCCGCTTACCGAATCCGGGCAGGCCGCCCTGCGCGATGAGGCGCTGCACCGACTCGCAGGCCTGCCGATTCCTCCGGGCGCGCTGATCGAACGCAGCCTGTGGCTGATCACCATCGGCCCGTGGGGATCCTGGACCCGTGCAGTCATACCGGTCGACGGCAACCGCGACCGGCCAGAGCCGTGAGCCATCACGGGCTGGTGCGACCTTGCCATGTTCATGGAACGTGGCCCCCTGCTCGATGACGATGAGACGGCCCTGGTCGTCCTGCGCAGGCCCGGAACGGCCAGCGTCAGCGACGCGGACGAGCGCATCTTCCGTGTGCTGTGCGGGTCAGCCGCCCGCCGCGACACCGTGCCCTGGGCGTTCTACGTGGCCACACCGCACAGAGCGCACGAACTGGGAGCACCTAAGCACGCTGAGCGATAAGACCCCGCCCCCAGCGCCCCGCTACCAGAGATCAGCGCGACCGGCTCGCGCTGATCTTCGGTGGTGGCGGCGATCTCCGGTAACAGGGCATGCATCATTGCATCATGATGAAGTGAAGTTATACTACTGGTATGCGCACTACCCTCGACATCCCTGATGATCTTCACGCTCAGGCGGTCGCGATCGCCAGAGATACCCATCAGTCGTTGAGCCAGACCGTCGCCGGGCTTATCCGCCGGGGACTCAGCTCGGGCAAGCCTGGTGAGATAGAAAGAAGCGCTCGCACCGGCCTACCTGTCGCGCATCTCGGCAAGACAATCACCACTGAGGATGTAAGGCGACTGGAGGACGACGATCAGTGACCGTCCTCCTCGACGCGAACGTGCTCATCGCTCTGCTCGTCGACGATCACGTCCACCACGTGGCCGCTGAGAACTGGTTTGTCGGCATAAGCGGAAACTTCGCGACCTGCCCAATTACCCAAGGCAGCCTCATGCGCCTGCTCATCCGCGAAGGCCAGTCGGCCGCCACTGCGCAAGCAGTTCTCATCGGGGCCACCGCCGACCCGCGGCACGAATTCTGGCCCGACGATGTCGCGTATGCCAATGTTCCCATTCAGGGAATAATCGGTCATCGCCAGGTAACCGACGCTTACCTTGCCCAGCTCGCCCGTGCCCGCGGTTCCCAGCTCGCCACGTTCGACCAGGCGATGGCTAAGCTGCACAATGACGTGGTCGACCTGGTCCCGGACAGGTGACGGCTGAGGTCTTACCCGGTCATAGCCGGGGACGGGCAAGCACCGCACAGGACACGGGCGTTAACATTGCGGGTCATGTAACTAGAAACCAACGTGCAAGTCATAACCACACAGGTGAACGCGGGGGCTCATCATTGAAGAAGCCAACTTCATGCCCGCATACTTGAACGGCGGCGGGTTCCCCGAGGGTAGCGGGGTTGGAACCCGCTACCCTCGATCACAGCAGAGGTAGCCCGCCGACCGCAGCGCAAGATCAGGCCGACGGAGTGCGGTCCGGGCTCGGCGTCCAGGTCAGCCGCCGACACGTTCCGGCTACGCTGCTGTTTCGGTCAGCGCGCTGGCTGGGCTGACGGTGCGCGGCACCTCTGCCGATGGCGCCAGGATCAGCTCTTCGAGTTGCCGGACGATGGTCGCTGGCGGGATCGGCAGCGGCTGGGCGAATACTTTCAGCAGCGTGTCCACGGACTGCCCGACGGTGAACCTCATCCCGGCGTCCTGCCTCGCGGCTGGGGAGAGCGGCCCGCTGTCCACGGCCTCACGGATACCCCAGGCGAGCGCTTCGGCGTTGTCCGGCTTGACGAGTACCACCCCGCCGCAGTCGGTCTCGGGCAGGCCGCCATCGTCGGAGGCCACTACCCGGCAACCCGAGTGCTGGGCCTCGATCGAGACAATGCCGAAGGTCTCGTGCCAGTACTGGCTGTTGGAGGGCATCACCACGACGTCGTGGCTGGCCATCAGGGCCGCCATCCTGCCCGGCGTCTTGCAGGTGGCTACCACGGAGATTCCGGGGTGCTGACCGAGCAACCGCTCGATGATCTTCCCCTGCGGCTTGTCCGCGCCCGCTGTCGTCGCGGTGAACGTGAGTGCCGGGTCCTGCTCGATGATGTCGATGTGCAGTGTCTCCAGCAGGGTGTAGATGCCTTTCTCCGGGCTCAGCCTGCCGGCGAACAGGACGCGGGTCTTCCCGGTCTCGTTGCCCGGCCGGGACTGCGCAGCGAAGCACGGTTCGGCGAATGGGTACACGACGTTTATCGTCGAAACGTCGACGTCCAGATATCTCGACCACAGCGCAGCCGCGTATCGACTGGTGGCGATCAGGGCGCGATCCCTGGTCCCCTCGACGGCGAACGCCTTGTGCCGTTCCCGGATGGGCGGCGGGTTGTGCAGGATCAGGAACGCCAGATGCCTGGTCGGCACAGTGTGCGGTTCGTTGACGAAGACGACGGTGCTGTCGAGCTCACCAACCTCGGTCAATGTCGGCAGTGACAGGAACGGAATGCCGGTGAAGTCGTCCCTGCCGTCGTCGGCGCCCAGGCCGACAGTGACCACCTGCGCTGGTATGCCGCGCCTTTTCAGTTCCCGGACCTGGCCGACGGTATAATTCTCCGAGCCGCCGGTGCCAGCGGGCAGGGGATTTCCCGGGGACCAGATGAACGATATCAACTTCTGCTGCCTACGTTTCTTTGTGGCCGAGGTGCCGGTAAAACGCAAACGATGTCCGCGCCCGGGCATGACCCGCTCGTGGCCGACCGCGTACCGGCCGACCGCGCTATGCGCATGAGAGAGAAAGCAGTGTGGACCGCTGTCAGGCCCGCGACGGGGCTACAGTTTGATCCCTTGGCGAAACGCTCAAAACCGGGATGCCTACGGAAATCAACAGCATTCGTAACGGTGAGCGGTAACAGCCACTCGCAGCATACCAGGAGCAGCGCCAGCCAGCTCGAACCGGCCGCGGCGGTGCCGCCGGGATCAGGGCCCAGTCCGCCCTCCACGTTCAAATGCCGCTTCAGGGTAGTCCATCGAGACAGCGTGATCTTGGGGCACGAAGATACCTGGTGGCCTCTTGAAGGTAGGGCAAAGGATCAGTTACTCCCAGCTGGGTGGCAGTTGGCAGGGGAAAGATGAGCCAGCAGCCTTTGACGCCAGCGCGCTCCCTGGATCCGGTGGGGGCGGCAGCGAGGCCCGCTATCCAGGACGTGGATTTAGAATCTGACGGTTCGCGGTTGCCCGTGCCATGGCGTGACCAGCTAAGCAAAGTCCAGAAAGATGCCAGCTCAAGGCTAGTGCGGATGGCGCCATGGTCCTGTGTGCTTCCGCCATCAGGGCGTTGCCCGGTCACTCGTTGCCGACCTGCGCGAACAGCAAAAGCGCCTCTCGCCCGCGCTCCGCGAACTCGCCGCCTCCGTAGACCCCCCATTGGGGCGCGCCGTATCATCGCCGCCCCGGATAACCACCCGCCGCTGGTGCCCGCCGTCCCTGGTCACAGCGGGTCACGGGAGACGATGATCACGGCCGTGAAACCTGCTCACTCGGCCTTGGCTGCGCAGTTACCCGCCGGGGGCGGGCTAACCATGTGACTGCGCCCGGGCGCCGCGCTCCCGTCGCCCCGTGACCAGGGCATTCGGTGCGTTGCTGGCGAACGGCTAGCCGATGGCGCCACGCGGGACGGCGGCGCCGTTGCCGGACAGGGCGGGCAGCTCGGCGCCGGTCCAGTACCGGGTGCCCGCGACGTAGAGCTGGTCGGCCGGGAACCGGGTCAGGAGCCGGCACCCGTCGTGGGTGACCACGACCTCCTCCTCGATGCGTGCCGCGGCCGAGCCGTCAGGAGTGGGCCAGTAGGTCTCGATGGCGAACACCATGCCCTCGCTGAGCGGGACCGGATGCTCGAACGAGTGGTAGCGGCTCATCAGCGGCCGTTCCCAGTTGGACAGCCCGAGGCCGTGGCAGTACTGCAGGCCGAACGCCTCCTCCTCGGTGCCGAAGCCGAACTCCTGCGCGGCCGGGAAATGCCGCACCACATCGGCTGAGGTGGCGCCGGGGCGGATCTCGGAGATCGCGTTGTCCATGAACTCGCGCGCCCGCCGGTAGGCCTCACGTTGCGCCGGGCTGGAGCTGCCCACGTTCAGCGTCCGGTAATAGCAGGTCCGGTAGCCGTTGAAGGCATGGATGATGTCGAAGTACGCCGTGTCACCGGGCCGGATCAGCCGGTCGGAGAACACGTGCGGATGCGGGCTGCACCGCTCGCCGGAGATGGAGTTGACCGCCTCGACTTCTTCTGACCCGTTCTCGTACAGGTACCGGTTCACCAGCGCGACGCAGTCGTTCTCCCTGATGCCCGGCCGGAGCTGGCTGTACAGCTCCTCGTAGGCACCGTCGACCAGGGCGGCCGCGTGATCCAGCAACGCGACCTCGTCCGCGGTCTTGATCGAGCGGACGTCCTGCATAAGTGCGTGCCCGTCCTCGATCCGCAGCCCCTCGCGCTCCAGCGCGCGCAGCACAGGCAGCTCAACGATGTCCACGCCGACCGGGCCGTCCGCGAGGCCGGCGTCGCGCAGCAGCCCGGCCAGCCGGGCCGCGTTGCCCGCCTCGACGCCCACGTACTCCGGGATGGAGCCGCGCCAGCTGGAGATGCCAGCCTGCCAGCTGCGCTCGCCGTACCAGCGGGCGAACCGCTGATGGGTCCGGGCGGACGAGCCGATGTCCCACAGGATCGGCTCCTGGCCGCGCATCACCAGCGCGCAGCGGAAGAACTTGTCCCTGGCCCAGTTCCCGATGTGGGTGGCGGTCGTGTAGCGGATGTTGTTCATGTCGAACAAGATGAGCGCGCCCAGATCCGACTGCTCCAGGGCGGCCTGGACCTTGCCGATGCGGTCCGTGCGCAGCCGGCCGAAATCAACCCGCTGTTCCCAGTCCACGCCCATGACAGCGCCGGGCGAGGCGATCGGGACGGACTGATCGGACGCCGAGTAGAAGGCAGTCATTGGTCGTTCTCCTCCGCAGTGAGATGAAAAGAAGCGCCGTCACACCGGCGAGTACTCCCCCGCCTCCGCGGCGGTGACGCCGGCCGCGGGCGCCGGGCCGGGCCTGCCGAGCGCCAGCCATCCGGCGTCCACGATGGACTGGGTGGACAGGCCGTACTTGTCGAACAGGTAGGGGGCGGTCAGGGCGCCCTCGGCGAAGGTGTCCGGCAGGCCGATCCGGCGCAGCGGCCGGCCGGCGCCGGCCTCGGCGAGCGCCTCGGCGACCGCCGTGCCCAGTCCGCCGATGACCGAGTGGTTCTCCGCGGTGAGCACGACCCGGGCCGCCGCGGACACAGCCGCGACCGTGTCCGTGTCGAGCGGCTTGATGACGGGGACGTTCACCACCGAGACGGCCACCCCGTGGCCGCCGAGCACCGCGGCCGCCGCCAGGGCGGGCGCCAGCATCATGCCGCTGGCGAACAGCGCCACGTCATCGCCCTCGGTGAGCACCTCGGCGCGGCGCAGCGACAGCGGGTGGTCGTCGTCGAAGATCAGCGGCACCTCACCGCGCTTGAGCCGGACGTAGACCGGCCCGGGCAGGTCGACGATCGCGTCGCAGACCTGCCGTACCTGCACCGCGTCAGCCACGTCGACGACGGTCATCCCGGGTACCGCGCGCATCAGCGCGACGTCGTCGATGGCCTGGTGACTCGGCCCGCCGGGACTCGAGACGCCCGGCATGAAGCCGACGATGCGGACCGGCAGCCGCGGGTAGCCGATGGCGTTGACTATCTGGTCCAGCGGGCGCCGGGTGGCGAAGACGCCGAACGTGTGCACGAACGGGATGTGCCCGCAGCGGGCGAGCGCGCCCGCCACGCCCATCATGTTCGCCTCCGCCATGCCGGCCTGGATGAACCGGTCCGGGAATGCTTCCTGGAAGAGGTCCACCTCGCACTGGCGGGTGAGGTCACCACTCAGGCAGACGACGTCCTCGCGGCGCCGTGCGAGCTCGACCAGTGCCCGGCCGTACGGCTTGAGCACGGTTGGATAGGGCGCCTCACGCATGGCCGCGCGCCAGCCTGCGGGTCAGTTCGCCGACCGCTTCCGCCGCCAACTCGGCGGGCAACTGGATGAAATGCCCGTCTGCATCCGGCGGGAGGCAGTCCAGCCCGTGCGCCGTCGAGGTCCGGCACACCAGCACGACCGGGCGGCTGCTGCACTGCGCGCCGGCCAGCGCCCGCGACACGGCGCCGGTGTCATGCCCGTCGACCTCCACCGGGTCCCAGCCGAACGACGCCCACTTCGCCGCGACCGGCTCGATGGTCGTGATGGTGTCCACCGGCCCGTCGACCTGGGAGTTGTTGGCGTCGAGCAGTACGGTCAGGCTGGCCAGCCGCTGGTGCGCCGCGAACATCGCCGCTTCCCACACCTGGCCTTCCTCCATCTCGCCGTCACTGACCAGCGCGAACGTGCGGGCGTCCCGGCCGCGCAGCCGGTCGGACAGGGCGAAGCCCGCGGCCGCGGACAGCCCCTGGCCCAGCGACCCGCATACGTAATCCGCCACGGGTGATCGCTCGGTGCCGATCGCTTCCAGCGCGGAGCCGTTCTGGCCGTAGGTCAGCAGCGCGTCGGCGGGGAGCAGCCCAACCTCGGCGGCCGCCGCGTACAGCGCGATCACGTAGTGGCCCGGTGAGCAGACGATGCGGTCCTGGCCGGGGCGTGCGGCGGCGAACAAGGCGGCGACCTGCTCAGCCGATGACAATGCCTGGCCGAGATAGCCGAAGCCCTGTGGTGCCACCATCTGCACCGCGCGCAACCGGATGGCGAGCGCGAGCCGCTCCGGATCCGGCACTGCCCAGCGTGCCCCCGGGTCGGACGCCCGGGCCGCTGCGGGCATCAGCGTTCCTCGATGTGGCTAACTGGCATGGCCACATTGTGACTTTGCCTTACGGGTACTGTCAACGGATGCTGACGGAACCGGGCGGCCCGCGCCCTGCCCTCCGGGAGGACGCACATGGCTGAGCCCGTCCGATCGCCAGGTGCCCCGCGGCGCCGACCGCACGCGGTGGAGCTGACCGGAATCGGGCCGGTCAGCACAACCCGCCGGGCCGACGATGTCGCGGAGCAGATCAGGAACCTGATCATCAGTGAGCAGATCACCGAAGGCTCGAGGCTGCCCGCCGAGCGCGAGCTGGCGGACCGGTTCGGCGCCAGCCGCCCGACCGTCAGCCAGGCACTGCGCAGCCTCTCCCTGATGGGCCTGGTCGAGATCCGGCACGGGTCAGGGGCCTATGTGATCCGCCGGCCGGAGGCCATGGTCACCACCTCGGTCAACCTGATGCTGGATCTCGACACGCAGTCGGTCGATCACCTGATGCAGTTGCGGCTGTGGCTGGAAACCATCGGCGTCGAGGAGGCAGCCACCCGCAGTCCCGTCCTCGGCGACGGCGAGATCGAGGACATCCAGGGCGCGCTGCACCGGCTGCGCGATGCGGCCGGGCGCGCTGGCGAGCTGATCGCCGCCGACACGGTCTTCCACGCCACGATCGTGCGCAGCGCGGGCAATCCCTACCTCGCCGCCATCTACGAAAGCGTGCACAGCGCGGTGCTCTCCTACCAGCTCAAGGCCTGGGTGGACACCGAGTCCGTGCCCCCCTGGCTGCGCGGCGCCGGGCCGGAGCAGCAATGGGCGCTGCATGAGCCCATCGCCGCCTCCGTCATCGGCCGCCGCAGCGCGGCCGCCCGTGCGGCCGTGCTCGACCATCACCGGATGATGGCAGAGCACGTCGCGGCCGCCCGCAGGGCGCACCTGAGCAGGCAATGATGCTGCCTATCGCGCGTCTTCGGACACGTCGGCGGTGGGTGAGCCCAGGCGCAGTGGCGGCAGTTTGTACAAGCCGTCTATGTCGAGCTGCTGTGCGTCCGCGAGAACGAGATCCTGCTGCTGCTGTGCTTTCCCGGCGGTCTGCTTGGCCAGTTCTGATGCCAGGCCACCCAGCTGCCGCACCCCGGTGTCGTCCACGAGGACGTGGCTGGCCGAAAGGATCGTGATGCCCTTCACCCGCCGCTCCGCCTGCCCGGGCAGCGCAAGCGCAGCCCCGACCTTCGCCGTCTCGAATGGGTCCGCCGGATGCACAGTCAGCTTGCCGCGCTCCCCGATGACCCATTTGTGATATTTCATGACCTCACCCTGCAGCGGCAGGGTTCGTATATCCTCAGCCGCCAGCCCGAATCGCTTTCCCTCGGTAAAGCAGCGGGCGTAAGCGACCAGGGCGGCTGACCAGAGTGCCTGGGGCACCACCGCATCCCGCTCGTCCTCGGGCCTTGCCATCTCGGTAAGCAGCCGCTTGCAGCATTCCATGACGAACTGAAGATCGGCGATGATCGACGCTTGATCGGCGAGAATCCGCGCTGATGGCACATCAAGAGCCACGGTCAGCATCGGCGCCTCCGACGATCCTGGGTTCGTCCCGCCCATAGTTCCTCATTCCGGGATTGCCGACGCTGTGACGACCTCAGCCTGGATTCTCGCAGCGGAACGCCTCGCCTCAGGTCTCACATAGTGACAAGTCAGGCCCAGCCAGCTTGCCCGTTACTGAGCTGACACGTGTCATGAATTGCTGGTGGTCACGGGGTGCCCTGGGTCATCCGCGGCAGCGAGGGCCGATGGCGCCGCGGGGTTGATGATCAGGATATTGCTGCGGGCGTGCCGCCAGAGTTCCCGGCTGGCGCTGGCATCCATCAGGGCGGGAAGCCCGCCGTGGCTGGGCGCGCCGATCACGATGGTGGCTGCCCCGATGGTGTTGGCGTACTCGGCGACCAGCCGCCCGGCGCTGCCGTGATCCGCGGCGTGCAGCAGGATCTGGCCCTCGGCGGGGATGCGGTGGGCGGCGAGTTGCTCCAGGTGCCTGGTGACCACCGCCCGGGCGGCGGCCAGGTCCTCCGCGTCGAGCCCGGCGTCGCCGGCTGTGGCGCCTTCCTGTGCGTGTACCACATGGACCATCCGGTCGCTGGCCGCCGCCAGCTGGGCAGCCGCCTCGGTGACCAGGCCGGCGACCGGGGAATTGTCGATGGCGGCGAGGATCCCGCCGGCGGCCGGCCGGCCGCCGGGCATCGCGGCGCTGCCTTCCACCCACACCGTGGCCACTGCCGGGGCCTCGCGCGCGGTTCCGCTGACCGCAGTGCCGCTGACCATGGGGCCGCTGACCTGCTCGGCCTGCACCCGCTCCGCTTCCCCGAGCAGGCCATGGGCGGTGGACAGGATCACGATCCCCAGGACTATGGCCCCCGCCCCGATGAAGAAGGGCACGTGGATGTTGAGGGCGATCACCAGCCGGCCGGCCGCGTACGGCGCGAGGCCGCCGCCGATGAACCGGACGAAGCTGTAGGCGGCCGAGGCCACCGGGCGCTCGACCGGGGAGACGGTCATCACCGCCTGGGTGGTGACCGTGTTGTTCACCCCGATGAAGATGCCCGACGCGATCACCGCGGGGATCAGCACCGCGTTGTCGGTCGTCCAGATCGCGATGATCAGCACGACCACGGCGAACGCCGCCAGGTTGATGTACATGGTCCTGGCGATGCCGAGCCATTCCTGCAGGCGGGGCGCGGCGAAGACGGCGAAGGCGGCGACCAGCACGCCCCAGCAGGTAAACACCAGCCCGAGCCTGATCGGGCTCAGGCCCATCGGGAACGGCGCATACCCCAGGACGGTGAAGAAGCCCCAGTTGTAACAGAGCGCGGTCAGTGCCATGGTCAGCAGCCCGCGATGCCGCAGCGCGCGCAGCGGCTCGGACAGGCCGGTCTTGCGGGCTGGCACTGGGGTGCGCTCGACCAGCACCACCGTGGCGAGCAGCGCGATGGCCATCAGAACGGCGACCCCGAAGAACGGTCCGCGCCAGCTGATCTCGCCCAGCACGCCGCCCAGCAGCGGGCCCATGGCGATGCCCAGGCCCAGGGCCGTCTCGTACAGCACGATGGCACCGGCGAACCCGCCGCTGGCCGAGGCGACGATCACGGCCAGGGAGGTGGCGATGAACAGCGCGTTGCCCACGCCCCAGCCGGCCCGGAAGCCGATGATGCCGCTGATGCTGGGGGATGCGCCGGCCAGCGCGCTGAAGACCACGATCAGGGCCAGCCCGGTGATCAGCGTCCGCTTGGCCCCGATCCGGCTGGACACCCAGTTGGTGATCAGCATGGCCACCGCGGTGACCACCAGGTAGCTGGTGAACAGCAGCGTCACCTCGCTCGGCGAGGCGTTCAGCTCGTGCGATATCGCGGGCAGGATCGGATCGACCAGGCCGATCCCCATGAATGACACGACACAGGCGAAGGCGACCGCGAAGACGGCCTTCGGCTGCTTGAACGGGCTCGCGGCGGAGCCTGCGGACCTGCCACTCATCGAGGGTGCTCCGTTCCGGGAGGGACGGCCTGCCGGGGCGGGTGGGCCCCGGCCGCGCTGTCGGCAAACTGGTAGTCCGCGGCGAGCGGGTCCTCCCGCGTGGCGTTCGCCAGCGCGTCCATGGCGGGCAGGGCCGCGGCGAGAGCCGCCTGCTCCGCCGCGCTCAGCCGGGCCAGCATCCCGGCGAGCCGCTCGGCCCGGACGGCGCGGCGGCGGGCCAGCATCGCCTTGCCCTCGCCGGTGATGCGGACCTGGACCACCCGCCCGTCGGCGGGATCGGGGGCGCGGGCGACGAGGCCCGCCTCCTGCAGGCGGGCGACCAGTTGCGTCATCGCCGGCTGGGTCACCGCCTCACGGGCCGCGAGCGAGGTGAGGCGGCACGGGCCGGCCCGTTCCAGGGTCGCCAGCGTCGCGGCCGCCGTCAGCGACAGCCCGCTCGGCGGGCTCAGCCAGCGGAAGAGGCCGATGAGGCGTTCCAGGCCGGCCGCCACCCCGGCCGCCAGAACCTGCTCTGGTTCAGTGGACACATCCATAGGATATTTATATCGAATGCTTATGCTTATGCTTATGCTTATGCGTGTAGTGTCCGGCGCTGTGCCACACCGGCCACTACAGCCTCTGCGGCCGCCCTGCCTGCCACTGATCCGACGTGCCGCGTGGCCGGGAGCGGGACGGCTGCCGGGTTTGTGGACGCTCAGTGCCGTGCTGACGGCAATTACTGTCCATGCCAGGTGCCGAAGCTGTCGGTTGCGGCATCCGTCAGGTGTCGTCGGGTGCCCTGAGCCCCCGGTGTGCCTGCCGGCCCCGGGCCGCTGGCTGGATCTGCGGGGCGGCCCGGGCGGGGCAGGGTCGACTTATCACGGATCTGGTACCGGCAAACCGGTCGAAACCGGGCGGGTAGGCGTACCAGATCCGTGATATGTCGCCGCAGGCCATGATCAATGTGACCGGTGAGGCTGGTGGTACCGGTCATATCCGGCAGCGACGCCGCGGTCGCCCCGGGCCGCGGCGGGCTCAGGGCCAGGCTGCCCCGGGCGGCCAGGACTGGCGGCCCGGGCCGAGGTCACCCGCACATATTGACAGTGCTGCGCCAGCGGTACTTCCCGTCCAACCGCCGGGTGGCGGGTGAGGACAGGATCTGGCCGGCGCCGCGGCTGACCAGTTACGCTCGCGGCATGGGATCGGGGCACCGCCGGAAGTGGCCAGCGAAGGGGCTGCCTGACCCGGAGGACGACAAGGGCCTGCCGGAAGGCGGGCCGCAGGACGGGCCGGAAGGCAGGACTCCCTTAGACCAGGTGTGGCGGAAAGAGGCCAGGAACACGCGGCGGCGGCGCGCTGCCAGCAAGGCCCTCAAAGCCACCCTCGAGATGGGCCTGGAGGTCTTGTCGAACTGGCCGTGAAGGAGCGCGAAGTCGAACTGGCCGTGAAGGAGCGCTGTGATCCGCAACGCATGGTACGTCGCTGGCTTCTCGCCGGAGTTCGCGCCTGGCACGATCACCGGGCAGGTGATCGCGGGCCGGCCCCTGGTCCTCTGGCGGACCAGGGTGGGTGAGGCCGTGGCGCTGGACGCCCGCTGCGCGCACAAGCGGTTCCCGCTCTGGGCGGGCAGGCTCCTCGACGGCGACGTGCTGGAGTGCGCGTACCACGGGTTCGGCTACGCCCCGGACGGCCGCTGCGTGGCCATCCCCGCCCTGCACGAGCAGGACGAGAAGATCCCGCAGACCGCCCGGCAGCGGAAGTTCCCGGTCACCGAGCAGGACGGCGTCGTCTGGCTGTGGCCGGGCGACTCGCCGCCAGCGGGCAGGCCGCCGCGCACGCCGGAGATCGGCTCGGACGACTGGGAGACCATCAGCACCGGGCCGATGGAAATCGCGGCGAACGCCCGGCTGCTGATCGAGAACCTGTTCGACCTCACGCACTTCTACCCGCTGCACGCGGGCAACATCGGATCGCTCGCGGACGCGCGGGTGCCGGTCGAGATCGAGCGCGGCGAGCGCGACGGCCTGCCGTACCTGAAGACGATCCGCCGCCGGGACAGCTTCACCCTGCCGCCGATGACACGTGATCGCTTCGGCCTCGAGGTCGCCGACCAGGTACAGGAGCACACGATGGAGGCGGGCGCGAGCGTGATCCCGCCCGGCGGGCGGCTCACACCGGCCAGCCCTCCATCCGGTAGCCCATGTCCCAGAACATCCACTCGTAGCGGCTCGTCGTGCGGAAGTGCTGATGCACCCGGGCGCGTTCGGGTGCCGCGAGATCCGGGCCCAGCGCGTCGGTGACGGCCAGCACCGCCCGGACGACGTCGCCGAACTCCTCGCTTCCGTACATGTCGATCCACCGCTGGTAACGCGGATCTGGTGAGCCACGGCGCAGCAACTCCTTGCCGACCTCCCAGTAGATCCAGTAGCACGGCAGCACCACGCCGACCCCCTCGGCGTACGACCCGCCGGTGACGGTGGCGATCAGGTAACTGGTGTAGGCAAGGTTGGTGGGGGCCGGCTGCGCCGCGGCGGCCGTCACAGGGTCGATGCCGAGGTCGGCCAGCAGCGACCCGTGCAGCGTCTGCTCGACGGCGACCACATCGGCCGCATGGCGCGCGAACATCTCCGTTGCCGCGGTGTCCGGCGCGCGGCTGGCCACGGCCGCGAGCGCGCCGGCGTACCGGTGCAGATACAGCGCGTCCTGCACGACATAGAACGCGAAGGCCTCCTGCGGCAGGCTGCCGTCGGTCAGCCCGGCCAGGAACGGGTGGGCCAGGATGGCGTCATAGACCGTGGCAATGCCGTGCCACAACTCTCCGCTGAAGCTGTCACTCATCGCGTTGCTCCCCAGTGCTGGAAGTGAGCGTGGCGGGGTGAGCGGGGAAGGGCGGGACATCGTGCAGGACGTGCACCGGGCCGTCGCCGCCGCCGAGCCCGGCGAGCCCGTGGGCCACCGCCTGGCCAGCAACGCTGGCGGCCTGCCGGGCCGCATCGGCCAGCGGCAGCCCCGCGGCGAGCCCGGCCGCGAGCGCCGCCGAGTGCGTGCAGCCGGCCCCGTGCGTCGCGGCGACGGGATACCGGGCGACCGGGATGGCCAGGTGGGCCGACCCGTCGAAGAGGTGGTCGACCGGCTCGGCGCCGTGTCCCCCGGTGATCAGGACAGCAGGGGCACCCATCTCGGCGAGGCGCTCGGCGAGCACCGCGCGGTCCTCGGTCACCAGGCAGGTGAGCGCCTGCGCCTCGGGGAGGTTGGGTGTCAGCACGGTGGCCAGCGGGAAAAGCCGCACGACCAGGGTCTTGACCGCGTCCTCGCGCAACAGCCGGCTCCCCGAGCTGGCCACCATGACCGGATCGACGACCAGCGGCAGGCGCCGCGGTGCCAGCGCCTCGGCGACGGCCTCGATCAGCGGCGCGGAGAAGAGCATGCCCGTCTTCACGGCGTCGGCCCCGATGTCGTCGAGCACCGCGTCGATCTGCGCCCGCACGAAGGCCGGCGGCACTTCATGGATGGCCGTGACGCCCAGGGTGTTCTGCGCGGTCAGCGCGACGACCGCCGTCATGCCGTGCGCGCCGCAGCGGGCGAATGCCTTGAGGTCGGCCTGGATGCCAGCGCCGCCGCCCGAGTCGGAGGAGGCGATGGACAGGACGCGCGGCACGCTCATGCCGGACTCGCTGGCAGCCCGGCCAGGGGACTCGACGCCTGGGCGTGCCAACGGCGCGGAATGCGCCCGGCGGACCGCGCGGCGTGCCCGGCGGCTACCGCCAGCCGCATGGCGCGGGCCATCCGCTCCGGCTCGGCCGCGCGGGTGATGGCCGACGCGACGAGGACAGCGTCACAGCCCAGCTCCATGGCGAACGCCGCGTCGCTGGCCGTGCCGATCCCGGCATCGAGGATGACGGGGACGCCCGACTGCTCCACGATCATCGCGATGTTGTGCGGGTTGCGCACGCCGAGCCCGGTCCCGATCGGGGCACCGAGCGGCATGACCGCCGCGCAGCCGGCCCGCTCGAGCTGCCCGGCGAGGACCGGGTCGTCGTTTGTGTACGGGAGGACCACGAACCCGTCAGCGACGAGCAGCCTCGCCGCTTCGAGCAGTTCCACCGGGTCGGGCAGCAGGATGTGATCATCCGCCACCACCTCCAGCTTCACCCAGTCCGTGCCCAGCGCCTCGCGCCCGAGCCGGGCGGTGAAGAGCGCCTCGCTCGCGGTATGGCAGCCCGCGGTGTTCGGCAGCACGCCGACGCCCGCCTGCTGCAGGGTGCCAAGCAGCGAGCCCGCCCCGGCGGGCGCGACGCGCCGCATGGCGACGGTGACGAGAGCGGTGCCGGAGGCGTCGAGCACGCGGCTCAGCACGTCCAGGCTCTGCACTCCCCCGGTCCCGACGATCAGCCGGGAACCCAGGGTCCGGCCGGCCAGCACCCATGATTCACCCAGCTGCGCTGAGCCTTCCGGCTGCGCTGAATCTCCCGGCTGCGCTGAGCCTCCCGGCTGCGCAGCTACCGGCGGGCCGGGCACCGGCGTCCCGGCGGGCGCAGCCGCTTCCTGGCTCAGCAACTCCGCGTCAGTCATGTCATCCTCCCTGCACGGCCGTGACGACCTCGACCCGGTCACCGTCCTGGACCAGCGCGGCGGCCCAGGAACGGCGCGGCACGATCTCCCCGTTGAGGGCGGCGGCGACCCCGGCCGCCAGGTCGGTGATCATCGCGACCACCTGCCCGACGCTGGTGTCGGCGGGCACCGCGCGCCGCTGCCCGTTGATGATTACCTGGACGGTCATGAGGGCCTCAGCTGAGCGGTGAATCGCTGCGGTGCGAACGGCTGCCATTCCGCCGCTGGCCGCTGCCCGGTCAGGGCGGCGACGACGGCGTCCGCGGTCACCGGCGAGAGCAGGATGCCGTTGCGGTAATGCCCGGTCGCCACGAGCAGCCCGTCGAGGCTGGTGGCGCCCACGACCGGCCCGTTGTCGAGGGTTCCGGGCCGCAGGCCGGCGCATGCCTCGGCGAAGATCAGCTCGCTGGTCACCGGGAGCACGCTCATGGCGTCGTGCAGCAGGTCGTGCACGGCTCCCGCGGTCACCGCCCGGTCCGGCCCGCGCTCCTCGGACGTGGCGCCCACGATCATCTCGCCGTCGGCCCGCGGCACCAGGTAGACGTCCGCCCCGCGGACCGTCGCGCGGACCGTGTGGCTGAGCACGGGTGGCATCCCCGCGGGCACCCGCAGGCGCAGCAACTGGCCCTTGACGGGCCGGACCGCGGCAGGCAGCCCGTCCGGGAGCCCGGCGACCGCGCCCGACCAGCATCCGGCCGCGACGACAACAGCAGAGCAGTCAACGCAGCCGGGCCCGCTGCCGCCGGCGAGCCGCACGCCGCAGGCCCGCCCGCCACGGGTGCGCACTTCCGCCACCCGGTCACGCACGGTCCGGACCCCCGCGGCCCGCATGGCCTGGCGCAGCGCGGCCGCATACCGGCGGTTGTCCACGGACCAGTCGCCCGGGAACAGGACGCCGCCGCGCACATCGGGGGCGAGGAACGTCTCGAGCCTGCGGCATGCCCGGCTGTCCAGCTCTTCCGCGTCGAGCCCGACGGACCGGCGGAAGGCCGTCAGCCGCATCAACGCGGCGTGGTCACCCGGGTCGTACGCCACCGCGAGGGTTCCTTCGCGGCGCAAGCCGACGGCCTGGCCGGTCGCTTCCTCCAGCCCGGCGGCGAAGGCGGGAAACCGCCGCACGGCCAGCAAATTGAGCCGGAGCAGCGCGTCCTCGCCGAACAGGCTCTCCGAGACCGGTGCGAGCATGCCCGCCGCGACCAGCGACGCAGCGCCGCCGTCTTCGGGGTCAACGACGACGACATCGAGCCCGGCGGCTGCGGCACGCCAGGCGATCGCGCTCCCGATGACGCCGCCACCTGCGATGACGACGTCGGCGGTAACAGCCACATGTGCTCCCTTCGCCGGTATTACCCGGATCAGGTTCGACGGTCGGAGGCGGTCAGCCTCCCTCTCAGCCCCTCACGGGACTCCCGTGGTCGGAACGTGCCGACGTGGCCAGCCTAACTCACGCCGCGCGCGGCGCCAGCGGCCATCCGGCGGCCATCCGGCGGCCTGGGCTGCCGGGCACGGTCAGGCCGGGGGTGCCTTGGGCGGCCGCCCGGGACGCCGGAGCGGGGTGAGGCGGCCAGGGAGCCGGCCCGCGTCGGCGAGCGCACGGCGCAGCAGGAACTCGATCTGGGCGTTGGTGCTGCGCAGCTCGTCGCTGGCCCAGCGGGCGAGCGCATCGTGCACGGCCGGGTCCAGCCGGAGGAGGATCTGTTTCCGCTCGGTCGCCACGCGAGGCCTGGCCTCCTCGTCCTGTCGTCTTTGAATTAGCCTATCATTATGATATCAATATCGAAGCCTGCCGGGGTGTCCGCAGGATGCGCCCGCCGGCGTGCCGGCAGGATGTGAGGTGGCGCCGTGGGGCCAGCTGTGCTCGAGATCTCCGGACTGTTCCACCGGTTCGGCGAGCGGGTGGCGGTGGACGGGCTGACGGCCACGGTCGGCGCGGGTGAGATCGTCGGGCTGGTGGGCCGGAACGGCGCGGGCAACCCCGTAATGGAATTGTGACTGTCATTTCCTCAAGGCTCGGTTGCTGGACTGGCGAGAGATTCCTGCGGGTATTGCGATCTCTACTTCGGCTTTGACATGAACTCGCCCCAGCGGTCCACCGCCTCTTCAAGGCTCAGGGCGGCGACATCGTGCGGTGCCATGCCCACAGTGTGGATCAGCCGCGCCGCGAGCCAGCCCGGTACGGGCTCGCGAGCCGAAGCAGCGGGCGCGGTGACGCCGCCGCTCAGCTTGCCGAGGCGCTCGATGACATCGGCGAGCTTGCGGATCTCTGGCCGGCGCCCCGACGCGGCCTGCACGCGCGCGGTCGCCTCCGCGTAGACCTCGGCGTCGGCCCGGGCGCCGACCGCCCAGACCTCGCAGATCTCGATCTGCTTTTCATTGAGAACTCGGTACACGATCCGCCACGTGTTGCGCCCGACGACGAGCTTGCGGAAGCCGGTGAGCTCGCCGCCGAGCGGATAGCCGGCCTCCGGTGAATCAAGCAGGATGAGCACCTTCTTGAGCACCTTCGGCACCGCGTCCGGCCCTATCCGGCGCAGGTCGTCGATGGCCGCGTCGGTGAACGTGACCTCGGTCACCGCTCAGTCGTCTTCTGGAAGTGCCGCGAGCGACTCCCGCGTGTGCCCGAACGCCGCCAGCACGTCGTCAAGCGAGGTGCGGCGCCCGGTATCCGTCGCGGCGCGTGCCAGCACGAGCGCCAGGTCGCGCAGGTCGGACTCGGCCGCCTCAAGCAGTTCTAGCCTGGCGATGCCCACCACTGCGGCCACCGGGTGATTCCGGCGGGTCACCACGAGGTCAGAGCCCCGCTCAGCGTCCGCGACGAGCCCGGCCACGCCCCGCTGAGCCGCCTCCGTGACACTCAGCTCGTGCACATCCCGCATGATTGTCATATTGTAACTATACAGATATCTGCACAGATTGGCTAGCGTCCCGTCAGCCAGCAGACGCACCGCACGGAGCCTGGTGATGTCGAAGCAGGGCGGTGGAGGACGCCATCCACAACAACGAGATGGAAGGCCTGCACGTCAACGCCGATACTCTCGCCGACGCGGACGAGTACGTCGCGGGCCGCATCGACTCCGACGAGTTCGTGGCGCGGGCACGCGCCCGCTATGGCCTGGCCTGAGCTGCGGACCGGGCTGGGGTTTCCCGATGCCTGACAGCGAGGAGTTTCTAGATCCCTGCCTCGATCCGGAGACAGGGGTTCTCCGTAACCTGATAGGAGCGCGGACCAAGGAGTCCCTCGAGGACGCCGAGGGCAGCCTGTCGTTCGCCAGGCTCATCCAGCTCATGGACCAGGCTCCACCTAAGATGCCGTATCCGCGCATAAGGCGGATCTCGTGCTCACTGCCCATAGTCTCCCTGCCGCATGATGACACTCCGGCAGCGCTCTATGTGGCCAGGTTCCTGCCGAAAGCAAGAACAGAACGGCGCTGCTGTCAACGGGGCTGCCGGGCAGCACCGTTGCCGGTTTCCGCTGGTCAGGTGGCACAGGATACGCAACGGTACAGGCAACCCCGTTACTGAATTGCGGCTTTCATCGCGTGCGGTAGGCGTCGGCGCGGTGCGTGACGGAGGTGATGATGATCGTGACCTGCTCATCCTCGATCAGGTACAGCACCCTGTATTCGCCCCTGCGCGCCGAGTACTGCGGCGCGAGCGGCTCGAGGAGCGGCTTGCCGACCCGGTGCGGGTTCTCCGCCAGCGGGCCGTGGATGAACTCCCAGCACGCGGCCGAGATCTTCTCGGGCATCCGCTGCAGCGCCCGCACTGCCGCTGGGCGCAGCACGACCCCGTAGCTCACCGCGCCCTCTTCCGGCGGGCCGCGATGAGGGCGTCCAGCGTCGCCATGCAGACGGGGTCCGGCAGGCCGCGGGCGTGCATGTCGGCTACCACGTCCGCGTCGTCGCCGATATCGATCCCCTGCGCCCGGGCGGCCATGATCTTCTCCATCTCGGCGGCCGTGACATAACGGCCTGCCGCGGAGTCCGCCTTCGACTGCGCGACGTCCTGCATCGCGGCCGCGTCGGCGAGCACGTCGAGCGTCTCCATGATCGACTCGAAGTCCTCGTCGGAGATCATCCAGACCACCGGGACTCCGTTACGGGTCACCAGGACCCGCTGGTGGGTAGCGACAGCCTCGTCGACGAGCGCCGAGAAGTTCTGCCGGGCCTCGGCAACGGGAACAGTCGTCATGTACAGAATTCTAGCGCACTGCCTGGCGGCCGACGAGCGGTAGCCAATCCCCGCCGCAGCCCGCGCGAGCGCAGCGCCAGCTCAAGGCACCGACCACGCCCGCCAGAGCGGCATCGACGATGCCAAGCGGAAGATCAAGATGCGATTCCCCTGGTCAGCGACCATAAGACACGCATCGGCGCGGGCAAGCCCGTAAGGTAATTGTGGCCTACATTGTGGCCGGGGCGCGATCGCTGGTTCGGCAGGAGATTGGCCTTGGCCAGTGTTGCGGTGAGCTGCTCTTTGGGCACTGCCTGGCGTGCCTGCCGTGCAGAACTCTGCCGTCATAGGTCGATGCCGGTGCTCGGCACAACTGCCGACTGTCATACTGTATACGGACATGACATGGCGTGACGGGAAATCGACCACCCAACGCTCAGGACCGTGCAGAGCGAGTGATACACGGGTGATCATCTCCGTATAATATTTCCGAAAAATTGAGCGATAATCACTCATGTACCTGGCGTTATACGGTCAAATGGTGATGGTCTGGTTTTCGATCGATCACCCGTATAGCGTCAAATATTTGCGGTCATAATGCTCACCGTCCTTGCCAAAGCGCTCATATAGGTCATCCAGCTTGGAGCGGAATTGACGGAGCACCCTGGCCCACACGAGGTCCCAGGGTTGGGGGCACTTCACTGAGGTACAAGGTCGGCCGATTGCACTAGGGCGGTGGTCGGGATGGCGGTGAGGCCAGCTTGGCGTGCGGCTTGGCATGCGGTTCCTGGTGACGTCCCGGTCGCGACGATCTGGCCCTGATGCAGCGCCACCCAGGTGCCTGGTCGGGGGGCGAGGTCACCCAGTGCGTCGAGGGTGCGGAGGCCGTCCGCGAGGTGGGGGCGGGCGGTCGCGGATTCGGCCGCAGTCGGCTTCCGAGCGTAGCGGCGCCAGTAAAGGTATTGGGCGACGATCAACAGGCCGAGTGGCGTGGCCATGGGGACGGATGCGGAAGATCCCAGGATACGCGTCATCGTTGCGAGGACAGGGCCCACCGTCAGCAGGTCGATCGCCGCAGCGACCCAGCCGGCTGTTCTGCCGTATCGCTTGGCTGCAACTAGGGGCCAGATCGTCAATAGCAGGCAGTCGCCAATCCCTATGAATACTGGCAGGGGGTGGTAGTGGGTGGCGAGTAGCGGCGCGAAGGGCAGCCCGATGACTCGCCTGGTGAAGTTGGCTGTCAAGCCGCTGAGGCCGGTAGCGAGGGCGTCGTAGCCGCTGAGGGTGACTGCGAGCATGGCCACATGGCCGGGTGCCATGCCCGTCTGAGTCCATAGGTTCGTCACCCCGACCACTACGACTGTGATGATCAGGTCGTTGATGACGAGGACGCCGAGCTGCCAGCCGGCGGCAAAGAAGATAATCTCCCCGCCGCAGAGCAAGCCGGCGCCCAGACCCGCTAGGCGGCCACCGATGAGCGGCGCCAAGGTCTGCTGTGTCGCGATGAACATCACGATGCCGAAAATCACCGTAACCAGCATGACGGGAATGGCGAACGACCCGATCGGCGGCCGCGGCATGGCGGATACGCTCGCGAGGGCGCTGTTGAAGCCCAGTGGAATGTCGTCGATGAGCGACAGCAATGGGGTTACCACGGCGGTGTCGATGCGGCGGTGATAGCTCGCCCGGTTGGCTTGCATTGTTTATCTCTCCTGGTTTTCTCGTGCCCAAGAAGAGAGATTGCCTGATGCCGGGGCGAAAGTCACTATATGGCAGCTGGCCGGATTCAGCCTGACTGCTTTACGCCACACCTCGGGCCGGGTCAGGCCCAACACCACGTAGTTAAGGGTTGAGGTAGCTCACCGGTGCTCTGACCTGGGATTTTTTGGATGCGGAGACGAAGAGGGACTCCTGTGCGGTAGGCGTTTGGGTATCGAATCCAGCCGTCCGCAAGGA
>Ga0307372_10002213_pt1 | contig 32653 bp, 23 predicted proteins | sample OX1MG_FD_202533 | JGI IMG/M metagenome (GOLD analysis project Ga0307372, IMG submission 202533) | Soil microbial communities from Risofladan, Vaasa, Finland - OX-1 | ecosystem: Environmental > Terrestrial > Soil > Coastal area > Acid sulfate soil | place: Finland: Risofladan, Vaasa | collected... | reverse complement strand
AGCTGCAGTTCGAGGAGAACGCCCGGGTGGCGCGTGGGGACACCGGCCCCTGGCGCGGCTTCGAGCGGTCGGAGCAGGCCATGCACGCCGCCGCGTGGGGGAAGACGCCCATCGCGCACTACGGGCGCTGGCTGGCCGCGCACCACCCGGAGCACCTGCACAGCTTCGCCGGGCTGCTGAAGGCCGAGCCCGGTGGCGACACGTTGGCTCCCGAGACCAAGAACAACCCGATCCCGCGGGAGTGGTACCACACGGACTGGGTGGCCGACCTGGCCGTCTCATGGCTGGACTCGCTCGGACAGGACGAACCGTGGTTCTGCTGGATGTCGTTTCCCGACCCGCACCACCCCTGGGACCCTCCGGCGTCCGAGCTGCACCGGGTCCCCTGGCAGGGTCTGGACCTACCCCCCGGGCATCCGGGTTCGGACGACGCAATACGTGCCGTCCTGGCCCGCAAGCCCGAGCACTGGCTGGCCTACTGGGAGGGTCGCTTCCCCAACATGGAGGGCGGCCCGGCCGCCTTCGTGCCCTCGCGGCTCTCGCACGACCAGATCCGTGAGGTCAATGCCAAGGTGCACGTCATGAACGAGCTGATCGACGAGGCCTGCGGGAGGGTGCTTAAGACGGTGGCCCACCGCTCGTGGACGGAGGACACCGACGTCATCTTCACCACCGACCACGGCGAGCTACAGGGTGACTTCGGGCTCCTCTACAAGGGCCCGTACCACACCGATGCGCTCATGCGCCTGCCGTTCATCTGGCGCCCCGCTCCCTCAGCGGGGATCGCGCCGAGCGTGGTGCGCGACCCCGTCGGGCAGGTCGACCTGGCCCCGACCTTCTGCGCCATCGCCGGTGTCGATCCGGCGGACTTCATGCAGGGGCACGCCCTGCCGACGGCGGACGGCGAGGCCGGACGGGAGCGCATGCTCTGCGAGTGGGACAGCCAGTTCCCGGGCTACGGCATGCACCTGCGCTCCATCTACCGGGACGGTTGGTTGTGCACGGTGTACGAGCCCTCCACCGCCGGCCAACCCAACGGGCTAGAGGAGGTCTGGGGCGACGGGGTGCTCACCCCCTGCCCGGTCGTGTACGAGCAGACGGAGACCGGCCCGGGCGGGATCGGTATCGCCACCGGAGAGCTCTACAACGTGGACGACGACCCCTACCAGTTCGACAACAAGTGGGACGACGAGGCGCGGCGGGCCCTGCGCGACGACTTGGTGGCGGACCTCTACGACAGCCTGCCCACCGAGGTGCGCAGCCTCAAGGTCGTGGCACCGGCCTAACCCAAACCGGGCAGCACCGCCTGGAGGAAGCGCCCGGGCGCCTCGACCATCGGGTAGTGGCCCACGCCGTCGAGCAGCGCCACGGAGGCATCGGGGCGGGCGGCCACCAGGGTGTCGACCATGGACGGGACGGCGATGGGATCGTCCCGGCCCCAGACGACGTGGAGGGGGGACGGGTCGGACTCGATGGCCCCGGTGAAGCGCCGCTCGCTCCGGCGCCGCTCCTCCACGTAGCGGATGAGCCTGGCCAGCATCAGGTGCCCGTCGGCGTGCAGGATCTGCTCGACGGTCGGGGGTAGCGGGTCGTCACGGGATCCGACCGGGGGCAGGGACGCGGCGGGGCTGAAGGTGTCACGCAGGCTCCGGGTCAGTGACCCGGCGTCGATCGGCATGTCGGGGGACAGCTTCTCGTCGGGCAGGCTGAGGAGGAGCAGCTGGCCGTCGGTCAGGTGGGCCTGCGCTATGTAGATGCTCCCGTTGGTGATGACACGGCGCGTGACCGTCACCGGCCAGGTCCCGTCCCGGCGGCGGGCCAGGAGCTCCCCACCGACCGTGTCACCCATGTCGTGGGTGAGAAGGGCAATGCTGGCCAGCCCCAACTCGGCCACGAAGGCGGCCGCCAGGTCGGCCTGCAACGCCATGGTGTAGGGCTGGTCCGGCTTGTCGGAGAGCCCGTACCCGAGCAGGTCGATCAGGAGCACACGCCGGCCGGCCCGCAGGCCGTCCAGGACGGCGGCGTAGTCGAAGGACGAGGTGGGGAAGCCGTGCAGGATCAGGAGGGGGTCGTGCACCTCGGTCCCGATCGCCGGTGCGTCAACGGTGAAGACGTGGTGCCCGCACAGCCGGCGGTGCGTGCCGATGGCTTCCCACCCGGTGCTGGTGGTGATGGTCATGTGCCCGACAACCTACTCACCACCGGCCCCAGGGCCTCCCAGCTGTCGGCCTCTATCGACCAGTAGGAGATGCCGTACTCCTGGCGGCGCCACTCCAGCTCCTCGACCATTTCGTCCAGCGTGCCCAGGAGGGCCAACGGGATATGCCGCGTGTCGGCCGGGCTGATGCCGAAGTGCGGTGCCATGGCCCCGGCCAGTCCGGTGGCGTCGTCGGTGATGTTGACGAAGCCGATCAGGGCGTTGAGCTCCAGATCGGCGAACCGGGAGCCGGCGGCCTCCCTCACCCAGGCCACCTTCTCGCGGGTCCGCTCGGGTGATGCGTCGGGCGCCGTCTCGGGCCCCCCGGTGCCCTCCCGCAGGTTGACGTTGATGCTGACGATGTCGGCGTGCCGGGCGGCGAAGGTGAGCACGCGGCGGCCGCCGCCACCGATGATCAACGGCGGTCCGGGCTGCTGCACCGGTCGGGGCAGGAGCGTGTGGTCGTGCACCGTGTAGTAGTTCCCGGAAAAGGAGAAGGGACCGTCGGTGCGCAGCAGCCCCTGCACGACCTGCACCGCCTCCTCAAAGCGTTCCACTCTCACCCGGGGTGTGTCGTAGGTCAGGCCGGCTTGCGCGTAGTCGGTCTTCATCCACCCGGCGCCCAGGCTCAGCTCGAAGCGGCCCTCGCTGAGGAGATCGAGGGTGGCCGCCTCCTTGGCCAGCACGAAGGGGTGCCGGTAGTCGTTGCCGAACACCAGCGCGCCCATGCGCAGGGTCGTGGTCGCCGCGGCGACGGCGGCCAGCGCCGGGACCGGGGCCAGCTGGTCGCCGAAGTGGTCGGGCATGAGGAGGGTGGCATAGCCCAGCTCCTCGGCCCGGCGGGCCTGCTCGGCCCAGGAGCGGGCCGTGCCGCCCGGGCTCTTGCTCAATTGCGCGGCGAAACGGAACTTCCGGTCGTGTGCCATGGCGCCATGGTGCCCCAAGACCGGCGCACGGTGCAGGACCGGGGGGTGAATCGACATCTTCAGGTGAAGTATCCGGCGGGCCACCCGGCGGCGACCGGCCCGCTACGGGGCCACCTTGACCAGGCGGAGGGACGTGGCGCCGTAGGTGCTCCCCGGGTGCACCTCCATCCGGAACGACAGCACCGAGTCCGAGGCGGTCGTGATGAAGATGGTGGCCCGGTGCTGCCGCGCCGACGGTGCGGCGGACGGGCGCAGCGGGACGTCTGCGGTGTGTGCCGCCGCCAGGTCCAGGGCCGGCGCGGTGACCGAGAGCAGCGCGGCGTCGGTCGGATGGGCCGGCGTCCACCAATGCGAGACCACGCTGCGCTCCTCGGGTGTGGCCACCAACGACGCCACCGCACCGGTGGCGCCCGGTGCGCCGGCATAGGTGAGCGTGGCCCGGTAGGTACCGGGCCCGACATCGACCAGGGGCACCGGTGGGAAGGCGGCTCCCCGGCTCGGACCCGACCACGGCGCCCCGAGGACGGTGCCCGGCCAACTCAAGGACGACCGGGGTTGGAGGACTGGTGCCCAGGCGACCACCAGCACCGCCACCACGGCCAACGCGGCCAGGGTGGCGGCAAGCCCGGCCAGGCGCACCGGTTCCGGGCGGGCCAGTTGACCGAGCACCAGCGCCAGGCCGCCGGCCACCAGGACTTCGCACAGCAGGTGGCTCCAGGTGGTGCCCAGATGCAGGGCATGAGGCAGGAAGTCGGGGAGGTCCTGGCCCGACCCGGGCCACCACCCCGGGTAGAGAGCGGGATCCCACGGCGCGAAGGGGGCGAACGTGGCGTTCACATAGACGTGGTCGCCCCGGAGGATGGGCACACCCTGGGCCAGCCAGAGGGCGGCCACGGCGACACCCACCCCGATCAGGCGCGCCCGGTGGATCTGCAGACGGGCCAGGAGGAACGGGGCCCAGGCCAGGAGCAGGGGCACCACCGACCACTCGAAGCGCCCGGCCAGGGCCACCCCGCCGAAGGGGACGTCGGAGGTGTAGGTCCCGTTGATCACCAGCATGGCGAGCGAGCCCGCGGCGGCCGCTCCGGCCGCCCACGGGACGGTGCGGCGGGCCACCCACAGCCCCAGCAGGCCGAGGATCACCGTCGGGACCTGCACGAGGAGCCCCTGGTGACGGTCGAAGACGAGGGCCAGCACCCGGGAGGCACTGTCCAGGGTGAAGGTGGGGTTCGGTTGGGGCAGCCCGACCAGATGGGCGAAGAAGTACTGGTTGTAGGCCAGGAGGAGGAGGAGGCCGGCGACCACCACCGCGGCCATGGCGAAGAGGAGGCGGCGCTCTGGGCCGAGGCGCCGGATCACCACGGCGGCCGCCACGGCGCAGGAGAGCGCAGGGGCCAGGTTCTTGATCTGCAGCCAGGGCACGAAGGCCAGCGAGAGGGCGATCACCGCAGCGCCATACCGGCTCAGGTGCCGGTGCCGCTCCACCAGGGCGATCTCCACCAGGGCGGCCGCCAGGAGGACGCCGCTGACCAGGTCGGGGTAGATCTGCGTGCTGGCCAGCCACAGGGCGGGTGCGGCCAGGGCCAGGGCGAAGACGACCTGGCCCTGGCCCCCCAGCCCGGCCAGGCGGGACGCCCTCTGGTGGATGGAGACCAAGCCGGCGGCGGTGATGGTGAAGAGGCCGAGCAGGGCGAAGGGGACGGATCCGACGGCGAGGAACGGGCTGAGCAGGAGGGGGAGACCGATGGGGTGGGCGAAGACCGATCCGTGGGGGCCGGGATAGGTCTGCACCACGGAGTAGTCGGTCACGGTGGCGCCGTGGGGCCACCGGTAGATGAAGTGGGTGAGGAAGTCCCGGCTGTACTCGGGTGCCGGGTGGAGGCTCAGGTGGCTCAGCGCCTGCCCGGCGATCAGATAGTGGGCCTGGTCACCGCCGAGGTCGTTGCCCTGGGAGCGCAGGAGCAACCAGGTGAGCACCTCGCCCAGCACCACCAGGGCCACGGCTCCCGCCAGCAGCGGGGGGCGGGGAGAGGACCAGGGCGGGGTCTCCGGACGCTTAGAAGAAGCTGAACTTCGGGACACCCGAGTCGATGCCCTTGAAGAGCTCACCCTTGGCATCAATCAGCTCACGGGGGGTCCAGGCGGAGTCACGGGTGACCTGGCCCACGGGCTGGAAGGCGCTCATGGCGTAGATGTTGCCACCGAAGACGACGAAGATCTGGCCGTTGATGTCGGCTGACTCCGGGGCGGCCAGGAAGGCCACCAGGTTGGCGATGTTCTTGGGATCCCAGGCATCGAAGGCCCCGTCGTCCTCCTTCTTGGCCATCTCCCCGAAGAGGTTCTCCGTCATGCGGGTCCGGGCCCGGGGTGCGATGGCGTTGGCGGTGACGCCGTAGCGCCCGAGCTCGCGGGCCAGGATCCAGGTGAGGGCGGCGATACCCGCCTTGGCGGCGCCGTAGTTGGCTTGGCCTGCGTTGCCGTACAGTCCGGCCTCTGACGAAGTGTTGATGATGCGTCCCGTGACGTCCTCGCCCGCCTTGGCCCGGTTGCGCCAGTAGACGGCGGCGTGGTGCGACGGGGCGAAGTGACCCTTCAGGTGGACGCGGATCACGTCGTCCCAGTCCGACTCCTCCATGTTGAAGGACATCTTGTCCCGCAGGATCCCCGCGTTGTTGACCAGGATGTCGAGCGAGCCGAAGGTGTCGACGGCCTGCTCGACGACGTTCTTCCCACCTTGCCAGGAGCTGATGTCGTCGCCGTTGACCACGGCCTCGCCGCCGTTCTCCCTTATCAGGGCCACCACCTCGTCGGCCGGGTGCGCATCGGCACCGCCCTCGCCGTGCAGCCCGGCCCCGACGTCATTGACGACGACCTTGGCGCCCTCGCCGGCCAGCAGGAGCGCCTCCTCGCGACCGATGCCGCGCCCTGCGCCGGTGACGACCGCCACCTTTCCCTCCAGCAGTCCCATGGTTTCCTCCCTTGTGAACGAGCGTGGTGTGGCAGCATGGCCGACGCGGTTGCTCAGGGGCAAAACCGGGCCAGGGCCTCCGTGGTGACCTCGGCGATGACGGCCGCGGTGCGTTCCCGGGAGCGGGTGGCGCCGAACCGGGAGGCCAGGCTGATGACCTCCAGGCCCGGAGGTGGTGTGTCGACGAGGTCCTGATCGGCACCGCCCACAATGCAGAGCACCGGGCAGTGCCCACGGGCCAGCCGGAGCACGCCGCCGGGGACCTTGCCCTGGAACGAGGGGGGGTCGAGATGCCCCTCGCCGGTGACCGCCAGGTCGGCTCCCACCATGCGGGCAGCCAGACCCAGCAATTCGGCTACCAGGTCGAATCCGGGAACGATGCGGGCCCCGAGGGTGGCCAGCCCCCCGGCCAGCCCGCCGGCGGCCCCGGCCCCGGGGATGGCGTCGACGTCCACGCCGCACTCAGCCCGGTAGCGCTCGGCCAGGGCGCGCAGGCGCGCCGTCATGGTGGCGACCTGGGCCGGGTCGGCGCCCTTCTGCGGGCCGAAGAGGGCGGCGGCGTCCCGAAAGGCGGTGGTCACATCGCAGGCCACCACCAGGTCCACCCCGCTCAGGCCCCCGCCCCGGCGGACGGCCTCGACGGCGCCCAGCCCGCCGTCGGTGGTGGCCGAACCCCCGCAGCCGATCACGATGCGCCGGGCACCGGCGTCGCGGGCGGCCACGAGGAGTTGCCCCACCCCCGTCGTCCCGGCCCGGAGGGGGTCTTCCCCCCGGGGCCGGGGTAGCAGGGACCTCCCCGAAGCCCGGGACATCTCCACCACCGCGCTCGGACCCTCGCCCCCGGGTCCGCGCTCAGCGTCCCGCAGGCGCCACTCGGCCCGGACGGGTGCGCCCAGCGGCCCCTCCACGATGGCGTACTGCGCCGTGCCACCCAACACCTCCAACAGGCCCTCGCCGCCATCGGACATCGGGACCTCGTCGGCGGTCCAACCGGCGGCCCGCGCCGCACCGGCCACGGCGCCTGCCACCTCGGCGGCGGAGGCCGTGCCCGCGAACTTGTCGGGGGCGGCGACGAGGTGGGGCACGGGAGTCGAAACTACCTGGTCCGCCCCACTACGTTGAGGGGCATGCCCACGGTGAGAGGAGCGCTCCGGCGCGTGCGCGGTGCGCCCGTCCCACTGCCGGGGACCCAGCAATGGCGCGGCCTGTCCGGCCTGTCCGGGCGACAGGTGCTGAATATCGTCTACGAGCTGATCCTGCACCGGGAGCCCGACCCGACGGGGGCGCAGAGCTACCTGGCCGGATTGGAGAACGGTTCGATCACCCCCCAGGAACTGGCGGCCTGGGCCGTGGCCTCAGGGGAATGGTGGTCGGTCACCCCGTTCCCGGGGTTGGGGCAGTCCCTGCACTTCAGCCGCATGATGTTCGTGCGCTCGCTCCCGGCCGCCCGGCGGATCCTCGACCTCGGTGGGACCGCCCTGGGCAATGCCACCGGCGCGCTGGTGCTGATGGGCTATCCCTACGAGTTCGAGGACCTGGTGGTGATCGACCTGCCGTCCGAGGAGCGCAACGAGCTCTACCAGGAGGCGGCGGCGCACGAGGTCACGCAGACCGGTCTCGGCCCGGTGCGCTACCGGTACCACTCCATGGTGGACCTGGCGGACTACCCCGACGGGTCGGTGGACCTGGTCTACAGCGGGCAGAGCATTGAGCATGTGCCCCTCGACGTGGCCGACACCGTCCTGGCCGAGGTGCGCCGGGTGCTCAAGCCCGGCGGCCACCTGGGGATCGACACCCCCAACGCCCGGGTGACCCGCCTGCAGCAGGCGTCGTTCATCGACCCCGACCACGAGCACGAGTACACCCACGCCGAGCTGAGCGAGAAGCTGCGGCGCGCCGGCTTCGAGGTGGTGGAGGCCAAGGGGCTCAACTACGCCGGGCCCAGCTTGGCGTCAGGCCGCTTCGATCCCGACCAGGTCGCCACCGCCCGCGGCCTCTTCGCCCAGATAGAGGACTGCTACCTGCTGGCCTACGTGTGCCGGGTGCCGGGGTAGCGACCCGCCCGTGCGGAGCGACCGCCCGGGCGCACCCCTACGACGAGGCCGAGGTGATCGTCTGGTTCAAGTGGTAGTTCACGGCCGAGCCCAGGAACGGGGCGTTGCCCAGGGCGAAGACGCCGCCGTCCCCGCCGATGAGCCAGTAGCCGCTGCCGTCGGGCATGGCCACCATGGCCACAATGGGCTCGTTGAGGGTCTTGCCGGCCAGCGAGCCGTAGAACTGGGCGTCACCGAAGCTGAACACCCCACCGTCGGCCGCCACCAGCCAATACCCCTTGCCCGAGGGCGTCATGGCCATGCCGACGATCGGGGCGTTGAGCTTCTGAGCGCCGAGGGACCCGTAGAACGGGGCGTCGCCCAGGGCGAAGACGCCCCCGTCGGCGCCGACCAGGAGGTAGCCGCCCCCGTCGGCTGATGCCACGATGCCGACGATGGGGGCGTTGAGGTGCGTGCCGACGAGTGAGCCGTGGAACCTGGCGTCGCCGAAGGTGAACACGCCGCCGTCGGCCCCCGCCAGCCAGTAGCCGCCCATGTCGGGTGTCCCGGCGATGCCGTCGATCCCGGCGTTGAGGTGCGTGCCGGCCAGGGAGCCCTTGAAGGGTGCGTCGCCGTAGGTGAACACACCACCATCGGAACCGGCCAGCCAGTAACCGCCGTTGTCGAAAGTGTTTGCGGTGGCCTCAATGGGATCGCCGACCAGGCCATGGATCTGGCCCTGGGGCAGTGAGCCGAGGAACAGCGACTGCCCGAAGTCGAAGACCCCGCCGTCATGCCCCTGAAGGCGGTACCCGATGGCGTTGTGGCCGGGTGCCGAGGCGACGGTGGCGGACGTGGTCGGCCCGATGCACGACGGGTCGTAGGTGCCCGTCCAGGTCAGCTTCAGCACGATCTGGGTGAGGCTCGGGGCCCCGGTGAAGGATACGAGGAACTGGGGGAGCCCGGTGTTCGTCGACAGGTTGTAGGGGGTCAGGTTGACCGACCCCGTGTTGTCGAGGGTGAGCGTCGGGATGCTCGGTATGGGGTTGCCGTCGCCATCCTCCACCTGCACGGTTCCCGAGGTGTAGGAGCCCGGGGCCGGGGTCGTCACCTGCAGTGACGAGTAGGAGCTAGGAGTGCACAGGGTGGTGGGCGGGACCACGCTGGAGACCAGGACCCTCCCGGCACCCGTGCCGCAGGCTCCGCCCGTGTAGGCGTCGAAGTTCTGGATCTGATCAGCCCCGGCGTTAGAATTGACCCAGATGCAGGAGGGTCGCTGCGGGTCAGGGTTGACCGTGTACTCCAGATCCGAGATTCCGGGCAAAGCGTGGGGGAAGTTGGTACACGAGGCGTCCTGGCTGTAGTCGAAGCAGGCGACCCCTTGACTCCCGGAGAAGCTTCCCTGGGGGACGTAGACACGCGGACCAATGGTCAGCGAGGGTCCGTCCCAGTTGGCATTGGGAACGACCACGGCAGCGAGACCGCTCGGAGTCGTCACCGAGGCACCCGTCAGGTCGAAGCAGGGATCGTTGGTCGTCGGTGCGCAGAGTCCCGAGAATGCACCGTTGGAGCTCAACATGGCGAACGGCGCACCCCCGCTGACGGAGTTGGTGTTCGACGGGTACCCGATGCCGGTGGTGGAGACAGGCCAGCTTCCCCCGCAGGAGTTGCCGGCCACGGTCGGGTTGAAGCAGGCCATCTCCATGCCGCTGCTGAGGGCGATCGGAATGATGATCTCGTCACCGAAGAGCGCGATGGACGGTTGCGGGAAACCCTGGTCGGTCACGTTGGGGCTGGGACCGAAATCCACCGCGAACGGCTGCGAGGCGCAGGCAGCTCCGGCGGCCACGTCGAAGCACATGAGCTGGTCCTTGGTGCCGGTGGGTGTCCCATCGACTGCGTTGAGGGCGTACCAGTCCGACCCGAAGAGCACGGGATCGCTGGCGGCGCCGACGCCGCTGAGGGTGCCGCTGTCCCCAGCGGCGGTGAGGGGGGTGTAGCCGCAGAAGGCGGCGGGGCTCTGGCTGAGGTCGACGCACACCACCCCTGTCGTGTTGTCGGATGTGCGGGTCCCGAAGACGTAGAGCTTGTCGGCGCTCTGGTCGATCGTCACCCCGGGCTGGCCCGAGGTGGCGAAATTGTTCCCGCTGCCGTCGGTGATGGTGACCGGTGACCAGCATGCGCTGGCGTCGGTCTGCAGGTGGCAGGCCACTTGCAGCGTTCCGGAGTGGTGGAAGACGTTGTAGACCGCGGTCGGGGTCATGGCCACGGCCCACCCGTCACCGCCGGCGGAGCCGGCGAAGTTGGAGGCCGGCGGAGCGGGCACGGTGATGGTCGCCGTGTAAGTGGCGATCTGGGTGCTCGTGGCTCCCGCCGAGGTCACGGCGCTCCCGCCGACCAGTCCGGCGAGCGCCAGCACCGCCGCACCTGCCGCCGCCACTGCACCCAAGCGAATCCGCATGTCCGTCCACCTTGTCATCCATGCCCGCCACTCGGGTGAGCGCGGACCACCGTCACTACAGACGACGGGGAATATAGGCCACCCCGGACTTGGCGTCACGTATGCCGGCCTACGCCGGCCGCGGCCGACCCGTCCCGACCGGCGGGCAGGCCGGAAAGCTGGTGCGGGCGAGAGGATTCGAACCTCCACCCCCAGTGGGGACCGGGACCTAAACCCGGCGCGTCTGCCAATTCCGCCACGCCCGCAGCGGGCCCGCCATGCGGGTGAACAGGGAGTGTACGGCCATGTGCCCGCGGGTGCCTGGCTCGGCCACTAGCCTCGTGGGATGGCCAGCACGCACGGACTCCCCACCAATATGGCCGCCAGCGGGGCATTCGACCCCACCGGCGACATCTTCCAACGCCTGCTCAAGGAGCGCATCGTCTTCATCGGCAGCGCGATCGACGAAGTGACGGCCAACCTCGTCTGCGCCCAACTCATCCTCCTGGAGGCCGAGGACCCCGACAAGGACATTTCGCTCTACATCAACTCGCCGGGCGGCTCGGTGACCGATGGCCTGGCCATTTACGACACCATGCAATACGTGCGCCCTGACGTCTCGACCATCTGCGTCGGCCTGGCCGCCAGCATGGGCCAGTTCCTCCTGTGCTCGGGCGCCCCGGGGAAGCGCTTCGCGCTGCCGCACTCGCGCATATTGATGCACCAGCCCTCGGGCGCCATGCAGGGACAAGCGGCCGACATCGCCATTCAGGCTGAGCAGATCATCTACCTGAAGCGCATGATGGCCGAGCGCATCGCCTTCCATACCGGCCAGCCGCTGGAGCGGATTGAGGCGGACTCGGACCGGGACCGGTGGTTCACCGCCGCCGAAGGCGCCGAGTACGGCTTCATCGATCAGGTGATCGATCGTTCCAAGGCCGCGGCAGGGAACGTATAGACGTGGCCTTGGACGTCCCGGCCTCTTCGTCGGGCGCCAAGACACCGGCGGACGGCGGCGCGGACGGGGAGAATTTCTCGGCGCGTCCGGTCGCCGATGCCTCACCGATGGCCGCCCAGGCGGCCGGCTTCACGGCGCGGGAGTCCCGTGGCCACAAGGTCACCCGTGTCGTCTCCCCGACCATCGGCGTACGGCAGCGGCTGCGCGAAATCTGGCTGTCCAGGGAATTGCTGGTGTACCTCGTCCGCACCGAAATCAAGGTCAAGTACAAGAACTCGGTGCTCGGACTGGTGTGGTCCATGGTGGCTCCGGCCATGACCCTGGCCATCTACTTCATTGTGTTCCAAATCGTCCTGGGAAATCACCAGCCGAACTTCGTCATCTTTCTGTTTGCCGGGTTGCTTCTGTGGAACCTCTTCTCGCTCGGTGTGCTGACCGGGACCGGAGTGATCGTCAACAACTCCGGGATCGTCAAGAAGGTTTCGTTTCCCCGCGAGATCCTCGCCCTGGCTGCGGTGGGATCGGCCTGCGTCTTCTTCTTCTTCCAGTCCATTGTGATGGTCATCTTCATGGTCGTCCTCCATGCCGGGCCCGACTGGTCGTACCTCCCGATTGTGCTGCTGGCCCTCTTCACGGGTGTCGTCCTGGCGTCGGCAATCGCCGTGCTCCTCTCCTCCATCAACGTGTACCTGCGCGACACGCAGCACCTCATTGAGGTAATCCTCACGGCGTGGTTCTGGGCTTGCCCGATCGTGTACGCCTACCAGGGTCAGATCGGCTCCAGGTTGGGACCGAAGGGACTGACCTGGGTCTATTTCCTCAATCCCATGACGCCCCTGGTGCTGACGTTCCAGCGCTTCGTCTACGCACACCCGACGACGCACGCCATCGTGAAAGGCGTCCAGACGACGTTCTACGTCCTGCCGACACACGGCCACCTGTGGTACCTGTCGCTCGATCTGGGTGTGCTTGCCGCAGCCGGTGTCCTCTTCATCATTGCGCTCGCCGTCTTCGGCCGTCTCGAGGGCAACTTCGCCGAGGAGCTTTAGGCGATGGCCAACGTCGCGGTCGACGTCAAAGATGTCTCCAAGCGTTTCCGGTTGGCTCACGGGCGTTACAACTCCTTCAAGGAGCGCCTGATCCACGCCGGCCGCGGACAATACGAGGACTTCTGGGCCCTCAAACATCTGGCGCTGCAGGTGAGGGAGGGAGAGACGGTCGGCATCCTGGGCCGCAACGGCTCCGGCAAGTCCACCCTGCTCAAGTGCATCTGTGGCGTGCTGCAGCCGACCTTGGGCGAAGTGGTGGTCCGGGGCAAGCTGGCCGGACTGCTGGAACTGGGGGCCGGGTTCCAGCAGGACCTCACCGGGCGGGAGAACATCTATCTCAACGGTTCGCTGCTCGGCATGTCGAAGAAGGAGGTCGACAAGGTCTTCGACGAGATCGTGGACTTCTCCGAGCTTGAGGAGTTCATTGACGGCCCGGTCAAGTTCTACTCGTCGGGCATGTACGTGCGCCTCGGCTTCGCCGTGGCCGTCAATGTCGATCCCGACATCCTGGTCATCGACGAGGTCCTGGCTGTGGGCGACGAGCGCTTCCAGCGCAAGTGCCTGGACCGGGTCAAGCTCTTCCAGCAGGAGGGCCGTACCATCCTTCTGGTCACCCACTCGCCGGACCAGGTGCGCTCCATCTGCGACCGGGCCGTCGTGCTCAGCCACGGTGAGATCGTGGGCCAGGGTCCTCCCGGAGAGGCGGTGCGGCTCTTCCGCGAGGGCCTGCTGGAAGAGGGCGCCACCCTCTCGGTGCCCGACAAGGATGCCGAACTGCCCGCCCACAACCCATTGGCGGTGGGCTCTCCCGACCCCAGCCATCCGGTGCGGGTGACCTACACCGCGCACTCGTACCCCAAGTCCTCGGAACTGGACTACCTCAGCACCGGCGACAGCCTGACCATCGGGGTGGGCTACCACGCATCGATCGCCACGGAAGACGTCGTCTTCTCCATCGAATTGCGCGATGCCGATGACAACACATTCATGCGCACCGACACCAGCATCATGGGACTGCGCTTCGACCTGCCAGTCGGCCCGGGGCTGGTCAACTTCCTGGTCGAGAAAGTCCCCTTGCTGGACGGCGCCTTCACATATTCGATCGGCGTGCAGAGCCGTGGGGGAGTGCTCTTCGACTGGCGTGAGCCGGCGGGCCGGGTGGCGGTCATGAATCCCGGCAAGACCACGGGCTACATCTACCTGCCCGTCCGGGCCTTCCTCCTCCCTCCCGAGCCTGACGCCATCGCCCGATTGGCGCCGGAAGAGCTCGTGCATCTTGAGCAGCAGGCCTGATCGCCATGTCCCAACCCGAGAAGATGCCGACCCAGGACCCCCGGGCCTACGTGGCCCAGGTGATGACCGAGATCGAAGAGGACGTGCGCATCCGGAGGTCGTCGGGCGATCTGCCACCCAAGCTCGAGCGCGAGCTGGACGAGCTCTTCCTGGCGCATTCGCCGGTGGCGGGCCGTGGTGGTGACCTGGCCGAGGCCCTGCGCATGGTCGATGCGGCGACCTTCATCGATCCGGTGGTGCCGGTCGACTCCCAGCGCGCCGCCGGCGCCTTCGTCAAGAAGGGCATGCGCTCCCTCCTGCTGTGGTACCTGGGTTGGATCACGCACCAGGTGAGCCAGTTCGCCTCTGCGGTCAGCCGGACGCTGCACATCATTGACGGGCGCCTGCGGGAGCTCGAGCGCAAGGTGGATGTCCAGCGCGTCCCCGAGCCCGAAGTGGTGGAGTTCCCGGCCGTGCACCGCCCGGATGCATGGTGGGTCGAGCCCGCCGTCGGCGCCGTGGTGGGCACCCGGGGAAGGATCCTGCACGCGGCCAGTGGCGACGGTTGGCTGGTGCGGCGGATCAACGAGGCCGGAGGCGATGCCTACGGAGTCGACCCGCGCCCCGATGTGGTCGAGCGGGGCACGCTCGGGATCTCCGACCTGCGCGGTGAGGACCTGGGGGACCACCTGCGCGCCACCGCATCGGCGGGCCTGGGAGCCATCGTGCTCAGCGGCGTGGTGGACGGCATGGGCAGCGGCCAGCGCCAGCAACTGCTCGCGCTCATCGACACCCACCTCGCACCCGGGGGCACGCTGGTCATCCACTCGGTGACCAGGAAGTCGTGGGACGCGGCCGACGCCTCCTTCGAGGCCGACCTGTCGCCGGGTCGGCCGCTCCGGGCGGAGACGTGGTGCCGCCTCCTTGAGCTCAGCGGGTACCAGGCCACGGTGCAGAGCAGCCCCGACGGGACGGACTACCTGGTGACCGCCGTCCGGGCCAGCCTCTCCCCACCCGAGCCGACCCTGGCCCAGTGAGTCCCGCCGCCGGGCCGAACGGACCGCCGGTGGCCGTCCATCAGTTCATCCCGACCCTCAACCCGCACGACGCCACCGGAACGCACACCCTGCTCCTGCGCGACATACTGCGCCGGGCCGGCTGGCGTTCGGAGATCTTCGCCGAAGCCATCCATGACGACCTGGCGTCGGAGGCGCACAAGCACTGGATGTACCCCGAGCACGCGGCCGACGGCGACGTGGCCATCTACCAGTTCTCCACGTCGTCCGCCGTGGCCGGCTACCTGGCCGAGCGTGACGTTCCCCTCATTCTGGACTTCCACAACTTCACCGCCCCAGAGCATTTCGCCGGCTGGGAGCCGCACACCGAGGAACGCGCGGCCCGGGCCGGCGACGAACTCGCCCTCCTGGCTCCCCGGGCCGCATTGGGGCTGGCCGACAGCCCGTTCAACGAGAGGGAGCTCAAGCGTGCCGGCTGCCGCCGCACGGCGGTCATCCCCGTCCTGGTCGACTATCAGCGGGTGTCGGCTGACCCCGATCCCCGGGTAATGGCCGAATTGGCCGCGTTGAAGGCAACGGGTGGCACGGACATCCTCTTCGTGGGGCGGATCGTGCCGTCCAAGGCGCAACATGAGTTGGTCAAGGCCCTCTTCGCCTACCGCCGACTGTACGACGCGGGGGCCCGGTTGCACCTGGTCGGCGGCACATCGAGCTTCGCATACCTCAAGGCATTGCGCGGCTTCGTGCACGACCTCGGCCTTTCGGCGGCCGTGCGTCTCACCGGTGACGTCTCCGACCGGGTACTGGCGGCCCACTTCGGTGCCGCCGACGTCTACCTCTCCCTTTCGGTCCACGAGGGCTTCGGTGTGCCCCTGGTGGAGGCCATGGCGGCCGGCGTGCCCGTGATCGCCCGCGGTGTCGGAGCGGTGTCCGAGACGGTGGGGGACGGGGCACTTCTCCTGGCCGGCCGGGATCCTGCCTACGTCGCTTCTGCGGTGCACCGGGTCTGTGCCGACGACGCACTGCGCCAGTGGTTGGTGGAGGCCGGACGGCGCCGGCTCCCGGAATTCTCCCGGGACGCCCTCTCCACCCGTTTGATCGCCGCCGTGACCAGCGTGGCCGGCCCGAGCCCGATCGGGGCCGGGCGATGAAGGTGGCGTTCGTCACCCCGCGCTACGGCCCCCAGGTGATGGGGGGAGCGGAGACGGCGGCGCGCCAATTGGCCGAGCACCTGATCTCCGAGACCGGATGGGAGGCCGAGGCCTACTCCACCTGCGCGCTGGATCCCCACACGTGGGCCGACGAGTTGGAGCCGGGAGATTCGGAGATCAACGGCGTACCGGTGCACCGATTCCCCTCGGCCCACGGCCGGCTCCCTGACTTCTACGGCCTCGACGGGCGCCTGCGCCTGGCGCCGCGACTGGCCACCAGGGACCAGGGCCGGCGCTGGGTCGACTACAACGGTCCGGTGTCGCCCCAGCTGGTTGAGGCGGTCTGCAGCGCCGATGCCGACGTCATCGCCTTCTACCCCTACCTGTACCACCCGACGGTGGCCGCCATCGGCCGGGTCAAGGTGCCGGCCGTGCTCCACCCGGCGGCCCACGATGAGCCGGCGCTCTACCTCCCGGTCTTCCGGGGCACCTTCGGCGATGCCGATGCCTTCTGCTTCCACACGGCCGCCGAACGCCTGCTGGTGGAACGCACCTACCCGGTGGCCGAGCGCCCGCAGATCGTCCTTGGACTCGGCGTCGGTGAGTCGGCCGGTGCCGGTCGGCCCGGAGGCGCGATCGCCGGCCTGGGCGAGCGCCCGTACCTCGTCAGCGTGGGGCGGGTGGACGAGCACAAGGGCTCGAAGATGCTGGCTTCCTTCTTCGCCACCTACAAGGAGCGCCACCCGGGCCCGCTGGCGATGGTCCTCGTCGGCCCGGTTTCCTTCGCTCTGGAGCCCCATCCCGACATTGTGGTGACCGGCACCGTCAGCGAGGAGGACAAGTGGGACCTCGTGCGCGATGCGCTGGTCGCGGTGTCACCCTCGGCACTCGAGTCGTTCTCCCTGGTCGTGCTGGAGGCGTGGGTGGACCGGGTCCCGGTCGTCGTCAACGGCACCTGTGGCCCGACCCGGGAGCACTGCGAGCGATCGGGGGGTGGGTTGTGGTTCACCTCCTATCCCGAGTTCGAGGCGGTGGTCGAACGCCTCGTCACCGACGGTGAGCTGCGGGCCGCGCTGGGGGCGTCCGGCCGGGCCTACGTCGACCGCCATTACCGGTGGCCGGTGCTCATCGCCCGCTATGCCGACTTCCTCACCTCGGTGGTGGCCCGGGGGCGAGGGACACCGGGGGTGTTCTGAAGCTAGAACCCGACCATGCCCACCATGGGCCTGTTCAGGTGGATGTTGCCGGTCGAGCCGCTGAACGGCGCGTCGCCATAGGAGAACACCCCCCCGTCGGCGGCCACGAACCAGTACCCCCCACCGTCATCGGTGGCTTGCATCGCCACCACGGGCTGGTTGAGATGGATGTTGCCGGTCGAGCCGAAGAACGGTGCGCCGAAGCTGAAGATGCCGCCGTCGGAACCGACCAACCAGTAGCCGCCACTGGTGGGGTCAGGAGTGATCCCGACAAGGGGCGCATTGAGCCCGTAGTGGCTGGCGTCGCCCTGGAAGACGGCGTCACCGTAGGGGAAGACGCGCCCGTCCGAGGTGACCTCCCAGTAGCCCTGGCCGTCCGGTGAGGGAGCCATGCCGACCACGTTCAGGTTGGGCACCGACGCCGCGGCGCCGTAGAACTGGGCGTCGCCGAAGGTGAAGATCCCGCCGTCGGCCGCCACCAGCCAGTAGCCCTTCCCGTCGGGGGTGACCGCCATGCCCACGATGGGTTTGTTGAGGGTGAGGTTGCCTGTGCTGCCGTAGAACTGGGCGTCGCCGAAGGTGAAGATCCCGCCGTCGGACGCCACCAGCCAGTAGCCACCTTGGTCGGGCGCCTGGCCCATGCCCACCACCGGCTTGTTGAGGGTGAGGTTGCCGGTGCTGCCGCAGAACTGCTGTCCCCCGAAAGAGAACACCCCGCCGTCGGACGCCACGGTCAGGTACCCGTTGGAAGCGGCCGGCGGCCGTTGGCAGCCGGAGAGCCCACTTGTCGGCGTCCCGGTGAACCCGCTGAGCGACGGGTCGTGGTGGAACTGGGGCCACCCCCCAGGCGCGCCAACCAGCGCACCGTTGGACCCGGTGACGGTGAAGTGCTGGACCATGCCCTGCACGTCGCGCGTGCTGTTGTTGATGGCGAAATAGCCGGCGACGGTGATGCCGATTGAGCTCCCGTCATTGGTGATGAGGGGCGCATTCTGGAAGCCGAATTTCTGATTGACCGGTACACCGCCATTGCCCGAGCCGTCGTCGACGTGGGTCACTTCGGCACCCGTCTTGCCGTCGAGTATCTCCAGGCCATGAGTCGTGGGCACGATCACGTCCTGATAGCCCGATCCGGTGAGATCGGCCGTGGCCACCGAGCCGATCACCGCGCCGATCACCGGCTGCTGCCAGATGACGGCGCCGGTGGAAGCGTTGAGCGCCCAGACCGATCCGTACCCGTTGCCGCCGACGGTGCCTTCGACGACGGCCAATTGGCCGTTGCCCTGAACGTCCGCCAGCGCCGGGCTCCCGCCGGTGGTGCCGTCGAGCCTGTCGCTCCATACCTGGTGGCACTGGGTATCGAAGACCTTCACCGTGTCCTCGTCGCTCCCACCGAAATAGCTTCCCGTTCCGGTGGCGATGCCGAGCGCGCCCCCAGGGAGGATCGGGCCCACCGCAGGGGAGGAGTCGATCTCCTCATTGGTGTCGGCGGCGCAGATCAACCCACCATGGTCGTTGTAGATGCGCACATGCCCGCCGTCCTGGTAGTGACGCCCGTAGGCGAACCCGGTCGACGAAGCGCCACCGACGACCAATTCGTCGTGCCCGGTGCCGTACAGGTCGCCCACCGCCGCGGTGGAGAACACGCTGTCGGCCGAGAAGGAGGGCCATCCCGAAAGCGGAACGCCGTTGGAGGCGTTCATGGTGTAGGTCTCCTGCCCGAGTGAGCCGGCGTTGACGAACGGCACCCCGCCGCTCTGCCCGATCGAGAGCGAAGCCTGCACGCCGTTGTCCGGCACATTGTCAGTGGGTGGATTGACCACCACCTGATTCCACAGCTCACTCCCGGTGGCCCCCCAGGCGTGATAGCCGCCGTCGACCGGCTCATAGGCATTCCCGGTCCCGAAGAACACATTCGATGTGCCGCTGGGATTCGAAATTGCCGAAGCTGTCGAGTCAATGGGCACATTCCCGGCGACGGCAGTACCGTCAATACCCATAGCCGGCGTGCCATTGTCGAGTCCGCTTATGCCGCAGCCCCCACCAGACGCAAGCGCATGTCCCGTCCCGGACGACCACCCTGCCGGAGCGGTGGGAACTTCTCCGCCCGAGGCGATATGGAACGCATAGAGGTAACCCATCCGGTCTCCCACCTCCACCGAGGGGCCCGACGAGTCGAGGGTCGCTTCCACGGGAGAGGCCAGGGCCACACCACATGGAGCGTCGTTGAGGTCCTGGATCCACGCTTGGGTGAGGGTGACCGCAGGAGGCGTCGCCTGCGCAATGGTGGCCATCGGGCCGGCTGTGGCCAGCACCACAATCGGCGCAGCTGCTCCGAAGCACCTCAGCAGCGCGCCGACGCGACGGTGTGACTTCGTGCTGTGCAGGGGGGTCACGGCTGAGCGGTCTCCTTCGTGGCTTCGGACAAAGTTAGCGTCCTGGGACACCCCACCGAGCGCCCATCGTGGGTGCCGAGGGCACGCCCGGTAGCATCAACCGGCGTGTCCGCTCCTCTTACCCCACCGGGCGACCACGACGATGGGGAGGGTCGGGAGACCAACGAGGAGAAGGCTGCCGCGGCGCTCCACGCCGCTTTTTCCCGCCTGGCGCCGCAAGGGAATGACGCCTGGAATTTCCTGGCCGCCTTCACGCATCTCGGTGATCGCTACGGGCCGTATCACCCTGGGACCTCAGGCTTGTCGGACCTGCTGGGGGAGCCGGGTCCTGACCGCAGGACCCGCCGTACGCGGCTGGCCCGCCTGCGACCCCGGGGCGATCGGCCCACGGCAGACGACGCCCGGAGGGAGATGGAAGAGGCGATGGCCCAGGTCGTCGAGGCCTTCCGCTTCCTGTCGGCCCGCGTGGGCACGTTGGAGCAGCGCCTGGCCCACCAGGACAGGCCGATTGACGCGGTCCCGTGGTTGGTGCCGGCCGAGGAGCTCGGACCGTGGGCCGGGCCGGTGGCTGCGCACATGGTGGCGATGACGCCCGGTGGCGCCGTGCTCCATGCCGACTGCGGTGAGGGGCTCCTGCTGGACACCCTCGCCCAAGGAGGTGTGGATGCACTCGGGGTCGAGCCCCGGGGCGGGGTGGCGCTGCGAGCGCTGGAACGCGGGTGCGCAGTCACCATCTGCGAAGCGCTGGAAACTCTGGAGACCCTGCCCTCAGGCACATTGGGGGGTGTCGTGCTGAGCGGCGTGGTGGATCGGCTCGCCCTGCACGAGCTGCTTCCCCTGCTCTCCCAGACGCGGCGTGCGTTGCAATCGGCGGCGCCGATTGCAGTGGTGGCAACCGACCCCTCCGGGAACGGCTCAGACCGGGGTGCCGCGGCCCTCGAACTGGTCGCGGGCCGACCCCTGCATGTCGAGACATGGGAGATCCTGCTGGACCGGGCCGGCTTCGTCGATATTGCGCCGTTGACCCGCGATGGCGTGGACGACGGACGCTTCGCCCTGTCCGCCACGACACCCTCGTGAGAGGTATCCACCACTTCGTTCCGGTCATGCACCGCGGCGATGCCATCGGGCGGCACACCCTGCGCCTGCGCAATGCCACCCGGGCCCGCGGTTTCGAGTCGCACATTTACGTCGACGTGACGGAAGAGGAAACGGCCCGCGAGACCATTCCTGTCCTTGAATATCCGGCGTCGGCGCAGCCGGGCGACGTGGCCGTCTATCAATTCGCCACCGCGTCCTACATGGCGCCCTGGCTGGCCGGGCGCGGCGAGACGCTGGTGGTGAATTACCACAACATCACGCCACCCGACCTGCTGGCTCCGTGGGACAACCACCTGGCCCTGGGTCAACTGCGCGCCCAGGCCGACCTGCGCCTCCTGGCCCCGCGCACGGCCTTGGCGGTGTCCGATTCGGCCTACAACGAGGCGCACCTGATTGAGGCGGGCTTTGCCGCCACGGCGGTCATTCCCCCCTCGGCCGCCCTCGGTCATGACGTGATCGCCGTCGGCATCGATGCTCAGGTCCCGGCCCGGGAGACGCCCCGCGGGGCGCGCTGGCTGGCGGTGGGCCGGGTGGCACCCAACAAGGCCCTGCAGGACACCATCGCCGCGTTGGCCGTGACCAGGGCCCATGACGATCCCGAGGCCACCCTTCTCGTCATCGGAAAGCCGGCGACGGCCCTTTATGACCGGGCGTTGCACCGCTATGTCGACGAGCTGGGCCTGCACGGTGCGGTGACGTTCGCCGGTCATGCCAGTGACGCCGTCGTGGCGGCGGCGTACGCGCAGGCCGATGTGCTGGTGATCACCTCGGAGCACGAAGGCTTCTGCGTCCCCGCCGTCGAGGCCATGTCGGTCGGGCTGCCGGTCGTGGCCTTCGGGCAGGGTGCGCTGCCCGAGGTGCTGGGCGACGCCGGGACGTTCGTCACATCGAAGGATCCGTACGCGCTTTCGAACACGATCGACGCGCTGCTGGCCGACGCGCCACGTCGGGCATCGGTGACCCAGGCCGGCCGACACCGGTTGGACTCGCTCGACCTGGCGTCGGCGGCCGAGCGGTTCGTGGCCTTGCTCGTCGCCCTGGTCGAGAGCGGCGGCAGGAGACGGTGAGCGGCATTCACCAGTTCGTCCCCATGCTCCACCGCGGTGATGCGGTCGGGCGGCATACGGTGCACCTGCGCGACCTGATGGTGGCCCGAGGCATTCTGTCCCGGATATACGTGGAGATGACCGATCCCGGCACGGCCGCCGAGACTCAGCCGGTCGCCGCGTATCCGGATCAGAGCGCCGCCGGTGACGTCCTGCTCTACCAGTTCGCCACCGCCTCCGACATGGCTCCCTGGCTCCTGTCCCGCCCCGAGACCTTGGTGGTGAATTACCACAACCTCACCCCTCCCGAGTTCTACGCCCCCTGGGACAACGGCCTGGCCCGCCATCAGCTGCGGGCTCGTGCCGAGCTTGCCTCGCTGGCTCCTCGGGCCTCCATGGGCATCGCCATGTCCTCCTTCAATGAGTCGGAGTTGCGGGCAGCCGGCTTTGGCGCCACCGCGGTCGTGCCCCCGGCCGCCATGCTGCCGACAGGATCCACGGCCCGTTCCGGAACCGCCGGGGTGCGCCAGGGCGCCCAGTGGATCAGCGTGGGCCGGTTGGCTCCGAACAAGGCGCTCCAGCACGCCGTGATGGCGCTCCTGGTGGCACGGACGCACCACGACCCCGAGGCGACGCTGGAAATTGTGGGGCGTTGCGTGGTGCCGTCGTATACCGGCGCACTGCGCCGGTTCGTCGACGAAATGGGCCTCCACCACGCGGTGACGTTCCGGGGCCAGTTGGGCGACGACGCCCTCGTCCAGGCCATGGCTGGTGCCGACGTGATGGTGGTGACCTCCGCCCACGAGGGCTTCGGGGTACCGGTCGTCGAGGCCATGGCGATGGGGCTCCCAGTGGTGGCCAACGCCGCGGGCGCTCTGCCCGAAGTCCTGGGGCCGGGCGGAGTCCTGGTCGACACCACGGATCCCTGGGCGCTGGCCGAGGCCACGGCCGCCGTGCTCGCCGATCCGGTGCGGCGGGCCGCCCTCGCTGCCGGCGCACACGCCCGGTTGAGTGCTCTCGACCTGGCCACGGCGGGTGACCGAGCCATCGACCTGGTGAGACAGGTCTGCTGACAACGCTGGTCGCGAGGGTGACTCCTTGCAACGATGGACGCAGGGGAGGCGAGTGCACGATGGCGACAGATACCAGGCAGACGGTGCCCGTGATTCTGGGCACCTGGCCCACACCATTGGAGCCCGCCCCCCGGTTGGCCCAGGCCATTGGCCTCGGGGCCGAGGACCTCTGGATCAAACGCGACGACCTGACCGGCCTCGGGGGAGGTGGCAACAAGGTGCGCAAGCTCGAGTGGATCTGCGGAGAGGCCATGGCTCAGGGGGCCGACACCTTGGTGACCTGCGGTGCCCGTCAGAGCAATCACGCCCGGCTCACGGCGGCCGCCGGCGCGCGGTTGGGATTGAAGGTTGTGCTGGTGCTGGCCGGCACCAAGGGCGGATCCGACAATGGCAATGTCGCGCTCAATGGACTCTGTGGTGCCACGGTGGCATGGGCCGGCGACGTGGCGCACGAAGCACTCGAATCGGTGGCGTCATCCATCATGGAAGTACTTCGTGACCGGGGCGCCCGACCGGTGTGCATTCCCTACGGCGGTTCCAACGCCCTCGGGGCGCGGGGATACGTCGAAGGTGGCCGTGAGATCCTGGCGCAGATGCCGAGGCTCACCACGGTGGTCACCGCCGTCGGATCCGGGGGAACCATGGCCGGACTGGTCCACGCGCTCGGCGCGCGCCGAGTGCTCGGCGTTGACACCGGTGCCCTCGTTCACCCGGGCGAGGCAGTGGCTGACCTCCTGGCGAGCCTGGCGAGCCTGGCCGGCCTGCCCTCGGCACCGGAGGAATTGAGGCTGCGGGTGGACCATGTCGGTGCCGGCTACGGAGAGCTCACCGACACAGTGATGTCCGCTCTTCTGGTGGCGGCCCGAACCGAAGGATTGATTCTTGATCCGATCTACACCGGTCGCGCCCTGGCCGGCCTGGTCAGTGCGGTGAACGATGGGCAGATCCGACCGGGCGAACCCACGGTCCTGCTCCACACCGGGGGATTGCCCGGACTCTTCGGCCACCCGGTCACCATCTCGCGTGCCGCCGAGAAGGTGACAGAGTTTCGCTTTACCTAGCCGACCAATCCGCAGCACCGTCGGCGGACCGTGTGCAGCCGGTGTCCACCATGGAACCGCAAGAACTGGCATGTTGCGCCGTTGCCAAGGTGCCGGTGTGACCCCAAGACGGATTTCGGCGCAAGGAGCCCGGAGGTGCGAGCGCGTGATGGCCGGAACCGAACGGGTCGCCACGGTCCACGCATGGCGCTGAGGCTACGGCTGGGTATGGCGCTGGGCGTGCTGGCTGGCCTCGTGGGGGGAGTCGGGAGCACAGCTGCCGGATCCGACCGACCGCCGGTGATCGCCGCACAGTGCGCGGAGCAGGGTCTCAACACTCCGGTGTCCGACGTCAACGCCCAAGCAGGAGACCAGCGCATTACCGTCGGGTTGAATGCCGCCGGGACAGTCACCGTGTTCAAGTACCCGAACCCGAGCTTCTACAACCAGGTGAAGTACTACACGACTGGCAGCGATGCGAACGGGAACCCGGTCGGCGCCCTGCCGAACGAGGGAAGTTTCGCCGGGTTGCTCTACACCGAGGGCGGTGCCCAACAGTTCGCCTGGCTCAGAGACTGGCCGCACTCCCAGAGCTACCTGAGCGCCGACACACCGGTCCCCGTCACCACCTACACACAGCCCACGCTCGGCCTCACCGTCACTGACACCGACCAGGCCACCGTGGCGCCCGCCGACGCGTTCGTACGCTCATTCGTCGTCCAACGAGCAGCGTGGTCACCCGTGAGCGCGGTCTCCCTCGTCTACTACGAGAAGTTCAGCCCGATCGCCTCAAAGGTGCCTTACGCACCCGGTCAGGACAACTGCCTCCAGCAATTCGACGATCAGCAGCTGGCCGCCTACAACCAAGGGGCCCAGGCGATCGTCCACTCCTGGCTCGGCGTTGACGCCAGCACCGGCAAACCGGCGAGCGTCGCCGTCGCCTTCGGCTGGGACGCGCCTGCTGCGTCGCACGAGATCGGACGCGATGGTTCTGAGCCGCTCGCCCCTCCGGTGGGACCGGCCGATGGCTACGACCAACTCGTGGCGCCGCCACACCGTCTCGGTGGGGCCAATCAGGAGGTGGGACAGGCGACGGGCGCTCTGACAACCGCCCTGAATTTCGACCCCTCGGGTCGGGCGACGGCGCGCATGATCATCGCTCCTGCGGCGAATGCAACCCAAGCGTTGTCCGCGCTGAGCGTCGAGCGCCAGCGGTCATTCGCCGCAGAGTTGTCAGCGGTGCAATTCGTGTGGGCCAACTGGCTCAGGTCGGCGGTACTTCCCGCCACGACCGACAAGACTGTCCTTGACGACGCGATCCGTGCGTTGATCAGCATCAACCTGGCCATCGACCCGGACACCGGAGCGATCGTCGCCTCTGCTGACACCGAGACCCCGTATGGCGAGGACTGGATCCGCGACGGGTCGTTCATCAACCACGCGCTCGATGCCGCCGGCTATCACGACATCGTCACCCGCCACGATCTCTTCGAGGCGGCCGCCCAATCGGCGCCGGGCCACCTCGACCCGGGCGCGCCGCCGGGGAACTGGCCGATGGACGTGTACGGCGACGGGACTCCCGGGGGGCCCATCCCCTTCGAGATCGACGAGACCGGCTTCGGGGCCTGGACGCTGTGGGACCACTACGGGTACCTCGGAGGTGTGTCGAGCGCGGCGGCGACGGCCTACCTACGCCAGGTGTACCCCGCCATCGCGCGCGCCGCGACCTTCCTTTCGGCCTGCATCGACCCGAAGACGGGGCTGCAGTGCCCGGCCGACGAGGACGACAGCTACACACCGTCGCAGACCCTTCACGGTGCCGGCCCCGACCTTCTCGGCCTCAGGTCGGCGGTGGCGGCGGCCTCCGCCCTCGGGGACCAGAGCCCTGAAGTGGCGGTCTGGCAGCATCGCGTGGCCACCCTGACCGCCGCCATCGACAACCTCTACGACCCGAAACAAGGCGCTTACGAGGAACAGGCTGGCGCCGGCTCCGCTCTGCCCGTCTCCTATACCGACGGCGGCTGGTTGCTCTGGCCCGTCCAACTCCATCCGCTCGGCAGCCCGCCCATGCAGGGTGAGGCGTCGGCAGTCTGGTCCGCCATGCTGGCCTCGTTCGCCAGCAACTCGGGCGGCTACGAGGGAAAGGCGCTCTTGGGGGTGTGCACGGCTTGGTCGCCGCCCACCCCGGCCCAGCACCAGGCCCTGCAGGCCGAGCTGCACTTCATGGCGACGCAGCTCACGACCGACACCGGTCTGTTCGGCGAGTTCTGGCAGCGCTTCCCGGCGGGGGGCCCCATCCGCACGCAAAATGACATGCCCCACGTCTGGGCAGGTGCCTTGTTCTACCTGTCGGCCACGTGTATCGACCCGGCCGGCGTGACGCCCAGTGCCATCACCCAGTCGGCGCCAACCTCCGGTGCCACCTCGGTTGGCCGCGGGTTCAGCGGGCAGCTTGAAACGACGGGGGGGCAGGGTGCGGTCACCTTCACCCAGAGCTCGGGCACTCCCGACCTCACGGTCTCGCCGTCGGGTGTGGTCAGCGCCCCCTCGACCCTCGCCGCCGGCAGCTACTTCGCCAGCGGCAATGACACCGACGTCTCGGGTGACTCCGGCGTCTGGTCCTTCTCTCTGAATGTCACCGCCGCACCTCAGAATCACGGCTACTGGCTGGTCGGTTCCGACGGCGGGATCTTCAGCTTCGGTGCAGCCCGGTTCCACGGCTCGACCGGGTCCCTCAAGCTCCAGCGACCCGTGGTCGGCACCGCACCGACTGCCGATCGAGGTGGGTACTGGCTGGTGGCGTCCGACGGTGGAGTCTTCTCATTTGGAGACGCGGGCTTCTTCGGCTCAGTACCGGGTCTCGGGCTCTCTCCGGCCGGCACCGTTGGCGCAGCCAAGAAGCTCAACGCACCGATTGTCGGCATGGTCCCTTCTGCCGATGACGGCGGCTACTTCATGGTGGCATCTGATGGCGGCGTGTTCGCCTTTGGCGACGCCAAGTTCGAGGGCAGCTGCCCGGGCCTCGGAGGGTGTTCGGGAGCAGCGGTGGCCGTCGCCCCCGACGCCAGTGGTAAGGGCTACTGGCTGGTGACCCAGACCGGGCACCTCTACACCTTCGGCGATGCCCCCTACGACGGCGCACCGGGTCCCCAGAGTTCCCCGGTCACGTCCATGGTGCGCACCACCGACGGCGGGGGCTACTTGCTTCTCTTGGCCAACGGCACCGTCGACGCCTACGGCGATGCGGTGGGCCGCGGCGGTCCGACCGGCTCAGTCGGGGGTACGAACCCGGCCACGGCCATCTTCACCACGCAAGACGGCGGGGGCTACTGGGTGGCCTCGGCGGACGGCGGGATCTACCCCTTCGGCGATGCCCCCTCTGACGGATCCATGGCCGGCCAGACCCTCAACGGATCGATCATCGCAGGGACCGGGTTCTGATCTTCCGGTGCTCGCCCTGACCCCGCGGCATCCACCCATTCAAGCGTCGGCTATCTCTGATCGACCGCCCCCCGCACCAGGGAGACGAAGCGCGCCTGGGACGCCCCCAGGTCGAACTCGGCCGCCCGGGCCCGGCCGGCGGCAGAGAGGCGCTGGCGCAACCGAAGGTCGCTGATGACCCGCCCCACCGAAGCGGCGAAGGGGACGGCTGACTTGTCGGGCAGCACCAGGCCGGCACCGGCCACCGTCTCGGGGACGGCGGCGACGCCGTAGGCCACTATGGGGAGCCCGTGCCCCATGGCCTCGGCCAGTGGGACGCAGAATCCTTCGTGGTCGGAGGCGCAGACGAACACATCGGCGGCCTGGAAGTACGCCTCAAGCTCGGCGCCGTTCACCGATCCCGGCAGGAACACGGCGTCGTCCAGCTCCAACTCGGAGATGAAGGCACGCAACGCCGGCCCGTAGGTCTCCCCGAGGGGAGAGCCCACAAGGTGCAGGCGGGCCTCGGGGTCGTAGAGGCGGCGCAGGACATGGAGCATCTTGACCAGGTCGTGGGGTGCCTTGTGGGGCGAGATCTTGCCCACGTAGAGCAGGTCTGCCCCGCCCCGGCGCTCCTTGCGCCCGGACATCAGCTCGGCCAGGGCCCGATCGGGCTCCTCACTCTTGCGCTGCATGTCGACCAGCAACGGCACGACCGCCGTCTCCTTGAAGCCGAGCGCATGGAGCTCCGACTCGTTGAACCCGGAGTCGGCCACCGCCAGCCGGCTCTGCGCGGCCAGGCGGGCCAACTGGGTGCGGCCCAGGGCCACCTCGTAGGCCACGTTGGGCTCCCAGTCGCGCAGGAGGGCAGCCGGGGTGATGTTGTGGTAGTTGACCAGCTTCGGCTCATGGCGTGCCGCGAAGATGTCGTAGACCGGGCTGCCGATGGAGGACTGGTAGAGCAGCCAGCGGTCGCGCCCCGCCCGCCCGAGCTCGGTCACCGAACGCCCCTCGTGCTGCACATCGGGCGTGAAGCTGCCGTAGAAGATGTCAGAGTCGATGCCGGCACCGCGCAGTGCGTCGCGCAGGTTCAGCGTGTGCACCCCGATGGCATCGCGGCTGGCCAACGACGGAATGACCTGGTCGACCCGCACGGGCGTGCAGTGTACCGGTGCCTCGCTGCCACCCCGATTGCCGGGGATGCGCCCGTGGCCCGCCACCTCGCCGGTAGGATGGGCCCATCGTGCTGGCCGGTTCTCTTCGTGCGCGCCCGAAACTCCTCCCTCGACGACTTGGATCCACCCTCGTCCTGGGCCTGGTGCTGTCGCTCCCGGGCGCGACCGCTCTCCTGGGCGGTGCCACCCCGGCGGCGGCGTATCCCACATCCTCGGTCGTGCTCAACGGCCACGGCTACGGGCACGGGATCGGCATGAGCCAGTGGGGATCGCTTGGTTATGCCCTCGGGGCGGACGGTGGCGCGGGCAACTTCACCTACCAGCAGATCCTTTCCCACTACTACGGGAACGCTTCACTGCAGACGCTCGGCGTTGGGCCGGCCCCGGCTGCCTTTAACAGCGGCAACGTCCTCGTGGCCATGACCGAAGTCAACGGCAATGACGCCATCGTCACGGCCCAGTCAGGGAACGTGAACTATCCCGGCGGTTCAGCGACGGCGGTCCGATTCGCCATTGATTCCTCGGGGACGTACACCATCTACACCAGTGGCGGTTGCGGCGGGGATCCCGGTCCGACCCCGTGGACCCAGGTGGCAACAGGGGTCAACAAGCCGACGGCAACGGCCGCCAATGGTGGTCCTGTGTTTCTTTGCGGCCCGAACTTCACACTCCACGGCGCGCTGACTGCAGAGCCCAACTCAGTAGGTTCACCCCGCACGGTCAACACGCTTCCCTTGGAGCAATACGTGGCCGACGTGGCCCCGGCGGAGTCCCCCTCGTCGTGGGCCGGCCTCGGAGGCGCCGGGCCACAGGGTCAACCCTGGGGCTTCCAGCAGAGCGAGGCCCAGACCGTGGCCGCCCGTTCCTATGTCGAGTCGAATCCCGGGGGCTACGGCGGCTACGCCGACATCTGCGACTCGACCGCCTGCCAGGCCTACCCCGGCATGGCCGACGAAACACAATCCTCACGGGACGCCGCCACTGCCACCGCGGGTCAGGTCATGCTGACCGCAAGCAACACCGTGGCCAACACCGAGTATTCGTCGTCGTCGGGGGGGTATTCCACCGGTGGCCAGTTCCCCGCCGTCCTTGATTCCGGTGACGCCATCTGCATCCCCTCCGCCTGCAACCCCCACCACAATTGGTCGGCGTCCATTCCCGTGTCGACCATTGATGCCGCCTACTCGCAGATCGGCACGCTCAGTGCGCTGACCGTCACCTCGCGCAACGGCCTGGGCGACTTCGGGGGCCGGGTTGAGCAGCTGACCCTCGAAGGCTCGAACGGGTCGGTGTCGATGACCGGAGATGCCTTCGCTGCCGCCTTCAACCTGCAGTCCGACTGGTTCACCGTGGGTGATCAGCCCAGCGGCGGGGTCGGCGGCTACTGGATCAACGCCACCGACGGGGGCGTCTTCAGCTTCGGCAATGCGAGCTTTCACGGCAGCACGGGCAACATCACCCTCAACAAGCCCGTGGTGGGCATGACGGGCACCCACGACGCCGGTGGGTACTGGGAGGTGGCCTCCGACGGGGGCGTCTTCAGCTTCGGTGACGCCACCTTCCACGGCAGCACGGGCAACATCACCCTCAACAAGCCGATGGTAGGCATGGCGGCCACGCCCAGCGGTGGCGGGTACTGGCTGGTGGCGTCGGACGGCGGCGTCTTCAGCTTCGGCGACGCCACCTTCCACGGCAGCACCGGCAGCCTGAAGCTCAATAGGCCCATTGTGGGGATGGTCCCCACCCACGACGGTGGTGGCTACTGGCTGATCGCCTCCGACGGCGGCCTCTTCGCATTCGGGAACGCCGCCTTCCACGGTTCGCTCGGCAACAACCCGCCGCCCACGCCCATCGTGGGCGTAGCCCCCTCGGCCGACGGCGGTGGCTACTGGATGCTGGAGGCCAACGCCACCGTGCACGCCTTCGGCGACGCCCCGTCGGTGCCGCCCGGGGGCAGCTCTCCGGGTATTGCGACAGCCAACAGCCCCATGTCGGCGATGATCCCCGACTTCAGCGGAGGTGGTTTCGACGTGGTCGATCAGACCGGTCAGGCCTTCAGCTTCGGTGACGCCCCATACTTCGGGGACGTGGCCACCACCATCGCCGGTTATTCAGGACGTGTGGTGGGCATCGCGGTCACCCCAGGCTGAGGTTGGCCGCCCGCCTCCCTGTTCACATCGACCAGGCGGGGGAACCGGCGCAGCCGGCCGAGCGGCCCCAACCTCCCGGCGTCGACCCCGTGATCGGCCGCGCTGAGGAGGCGCAGGTCGCCCCGGCTGTTGCCATACGCCCACAGGACCGGTTGCTCCCCCCCGTGGCCCGACAGCAGGCCGTGGGCGCGCAGGTGGCCGACCAGGCGGGCGTACTTCTCCGCGCCGCGGCAGTTCTTCCCCTCGTAGCCACCGGTCAGGAGCCCCCCGCCGCCCACCGCCAGGCGGGTAGCCACGACCCCGTCGACCCCCAGCTGCTCCCCGGCCGGAACCACGTAGCACTCCGGTGACGCCGAGACGATGACCACGTGGTGGCCCTGACGCTGATGCCACTGGAGGCGCAGGCGGGTGTCCTCGCGCAGGTGGCGCCCGAGGTGCCGGGTGGCGAACGCGGCCGCCAGTCGGTCCACCTCGTCGACGGGGAGCCCACCCAACAGACGGGTGAAGAGCCTCTCCTTGGTCTCATCCGCCGCGGTGCCCCCGGCCACGGCGGCGCGCAGCAGAAGTGGCGCCAACCGGGCCATGGCCCGCAGCACAGGCCACGTGCCGCGGAGGGAGACCAGGAAGGGAAAGACGCTCCCGCCGTCGGTCAGGGTTCCGTCGAAGTCGAAGGCGGCGACGGCCGGCACCGGTGGTAAGGCAGCCGACGGGGTGGAGGAGGGGGGCATGCAGTTCAGGTGAGGGAAGCGCCGCCGCGCCCGGCGCCGCCGGCGAAGCGCAGGGCCCCGGCCAAGGTCTCGCCGCTGCTGATGACGGCGCGCCCCCGCCGGGCCTCGTTCACGGCGGCCTCCTCCTCGGACATGCCCCACTGTTGTAGGGCGGACATGCGGTCCGAGCGCAGGCAGAACTGGGGTAGCGCACTGAGCTGGTGGGCCAGGGTCCGCGATGCCTCCAGCGCCTCCCCGTGGCCGACCACCCGGTTGGCCAGTCCGAGCTGCAGCGCCTCGGGCGCCTCCACGGCGCGGCCGGTGAGGATCAGATCCATCGCCCTGCCGTGGCCGAGGATCCTCGGCAACCTGACCGTCCCCAGGTCGCAGAGGGGTACCCCGAAGCGCCGGCAGAAGACGCCGAAGATGGCATCCTCGGCGGCCACCCGGAGGTCGCACCACAGGGCCAGCTCAATGCCTCCCGCCACCGCGAAGCCCTCGACGGCGGCGATCACGGGTTTGGAGAGGGTCAGACGGGTAGGACCCATGGGCCCCGTCCCCTGATCGGGGAGGGGCCGCCGGTCGCCTTCCGCCACCGCCTTGAGGTCGGCTCCGGCGCAGAAGGTGCCCTCCGCTCCGGTCAGGATGGCCACGGATTGGGAGTCATCCTGGTCGAAGGCCACGAAGGTGTCCCGCAGCTGATCGGCACACAGGCTGTCGACGGCGTTCCTCCGTTCGGGCCGGGTGATGGTCACGACGGTGACCGCACCGTCACGTTCCACCGCCAGCGTGTCCGTCCGGTAGGGCGAGTAGTCGCCGCTGCCCAGGAAGTCGAGCGCGGGCGTGACGGGTGACCCGGATTCCTGGGCAGCCATGCGCCATTCTCGCACGAACTCCCTGGTCAGTGTCCCCGAGGAGCACCGCCACACCTCCGCGTTCACCCGGCGCACGCCCGGAGATCCATTCCGCATAAAGATGACCAAAGGAGTCGACAATTGACCGGACAGCCGGTAAGGTTCCGGTCTCCAACCCCCGGCAGCACATCTACAGGAGGATCACATGGCAGTACGACTCGGGGACACCGCTCCCGACTTCACGGCCGACACCACCGACGGCACGATCAACTTTCACGAATGGCTGGGCGACAGCTGGGGGATCCTCTTCTCCCACCCCAAGGACTTCACCCCGGTCTGCACCACCGAGCTGGGTGCGTTCTCTGCGGCCAAGCCCGAGTTCGACAAGCGCAACGCCAAGCTGATCGGTCTGTCCGTGGACTCGGTCGAGTCCCACAAGGGCTGGGCCGGCGACATTGAGGAGACCCAGGGCTCATCCCTGGCCT
>Ga0307372_10002212_pt1 | contig 32654 bp, 31 predicted proteins | sample OX1MG_FD_202533 | JGI IMG/M metagenome (GOLD analysis project Ga0307372, IMG submission 202533) | Soil microbial communities from Risofladan, Vaasa, Finland - OX-1 | ecosystem: Environmental > Terrestrial > Soil > Coastal area > Acid sulfate soil | place: Finland: Risofladan, Vaasa | collected... | reverse complement strand
GGACACATGCTACGCTCCTGGCTGGCAGTTTGGACGCTGGCTGATTGACGTACACAGTACGATGGGTGCTAAAGACCGGTTCAAGGCGTGCAATGGTGGGCTTATTTCGCTGATGGCGATGCCACTGCAGCACCTTCCGTAAGCTCTCCTCGAGCTGTGTACAGGCGGTTGCGCGTTCCAGTTCTCCCCCTGATTGATGCTTTTTGACATGCTGTTTCACGATACGGATCGTCGTTCTCAATATCTGTGATTGGTCGGGATCTGTAGAGCGTATCTCTGCATCGTCGAGAACAGGGTCGAGGTCCTCTTTTTGAAGAAAGATATCTTTGAGTGGGATGAACTCGTCATGCGTTTCCTTTTCATTCAACGATGGTTCATCTACAGTGACGAACGGAGCGACTGCTCCGTGTTGAAGCGCGTGCTGATTTACCCACAATCGCTGTTCATGCGAGTCGAGATGTTGCAGGTCACTTGACCAGGGAAGCGATTGGTCGATGTATTCCGCTCGCATCCATACGGTATAGACCGGGCCAGTCATTTTGTTGGCGAGCCGATCAGGAAAACACGAGACATGAACCATTTGCAGTTCTTCGTCCCGGTTTTCCGTCGGCGCAATGTACCAGACATCAAAGAGGGCACGTGTTTCTCCATCTTGCTGTGTCGTACCCGTTGTTGACGGTGCAAGTTTGGTGATGTGCTTGTCTGTCTGCTCATCTTTCTCTGTTGTTTGTGTTAGAGAACCCATCTTCTCCTCAGAGAGGCAGAATGATGTATTTGAACTCAGGCTCTGAAGGTCGTATGGGAGAAAATACATTGGGGTGGCTTTGATCGTACCGGTTGAAGCAGCCGGAGTAGCAATGGCACGGTGTATCGCATCAGCTTCCATGGCTGTGATTGTAATCTGTTTCGCTTTGACAAGCGCCTGTGTAGTAATGGCGACTCTGGTAATGAAGTGTTCAGGCTGGCAGGTGTTTTGTTCGGGTTCTTCGATGTAACATATCCGTGATCGGCTAGGCAACCTGTCGCGGTATTTCACAGGGATGCAGGAAACTGGCACCTCGAAACAGAAGCGTGCATGATGCGCCTTGTCGTACTGCTCCAGTAGCATGCCGCCCTTTGGACCGGATTCTTGTCCGTCCTGCTTTGGGTTTCCGAGATTGGCTTCTATCACTGTGCCAGATGAACCAACTGCTGACGCATAGATCTGATTGTTGCGGCCATGCATTGCCGCCCCCTTTCTTGTAGAATCATACAATCTGTTGTGCGAGGGGGTGGGTTGGTCCTCAGTATGGTATACTAAGATAGCCCACACCCTGTATCAGCCTTTTTGGCTGGGATGTAGTGAGCGGCAGACGCGCTGGCGATTGGCGGTCAAGCAGACACAGCACGTATGCCATCCTGGTGACCAGGAAGGCCGAGCGTTGCGAGCGCTGTCGGCCTCCCTGGCATTGGTGTGCCGTGAGTCTGGTTGGTCTTACTTGCGATAACACCTTCCAGCCTCCCGGCGACCTGTGACGTCGCTTGAGCTATTTGCACGCATCGTGGGCATCTCAAGAAACAGCTGAGGCACCTGCGTTGGGTGCGGCTTCAAGCACTCCAAACGAAACCCTACTACCTTCTCCCCACTCCACGTCCCATCCGGTGCTGAAAGAAAACAGTTCTTTCACTGGCAACCTCATCATTGGTACAAAATAAGTACCATAACTATTATAACTACCGTTTTTATAATTGTCAAGGCTAATTCGGGAGCTATTTTCACTTGTACACATACATGGTATAATGGTTAAAATAGTTTTGGAGGTAGATGGCGCTCATGACGCAATCCCATGCACCTGACCCCCTGCAAGATGACTTCATCCCCGCTGCCGAGGGACTCACACTCGCACGAGATGCGGGTTTTTCAGAGACCACCTTCTACCGTTGGGCTGCCGAGGGCCGCATAGCGAAACGCCTCGCAAGCGGACGGCAACGCGGTGCCGAGTACCGGCTCGCTGATATTCTCAAGCTTATCCACAAGCGAGAGGTTCGCGGTACAGGGCAGACCAGTGGCCCACAGGGAGCCACGGACTGGATTGCACGTTCCGACTTCCCTTTTGTTCAGAGTCTCGATTTAGAACTCTATGGCCCGGAAAATATCGTGGATATGGCCATAACCTGGCGCTGGTGGGAGAAAAACTCCCACATGTGTCGCATCCTGTTCAATGCTCAGGACCGGCGCGAGATCTGGGGTGCTTTGACCATCCTGCCCATGAGAGAGGAAACGATTTTCCGCCTCTTGCGACAGGAGATGTCAAAACGCGAGATAACTCCCACCGATATCTTCACCTACGATCCCGATCACTCCTACTCGGGGTACGTGGTTTCGATCGCTATCCGACCGCAGCATCAGTCTCATCTCCGCTCTCTCATTTGGAGTGTACTAGAGTTTTGGTGCGGTCTCTATCCTTCGGTCAAGTTGTCGCGCCTCTACGTCTTTGCTATGGGCGATGCGGGCTTGCGCTTAATCCGGCACTTGTTTTTCTCTCCCCGCTACGATCTGGGTTCCGATGCCTTTGAGCTTGACCTGACGCGATCGGGTAATCCCTCCCGCCTCGTGAGCGAGTTCCAACGATGCATCCGTCAGAAAGGAGATAGCACATCTGGACACTGATCACCACAATAACCCGCTGCGGTTTGAGCCAGGGTCCGGGATATCTGAGATTTCGGTGCCTACTTTCGTTCAGGTAGCGAATTCCTCTTCCTCCAACGCTGTTTCTATTTGCTCATTCAGGTGCGAGACCCTGTACTTGCTATAATTGTAAATGTGCTTTGTGATCATGCCATTTTTGACTCTCGTTGCTGTTCCAAGTGTACCTGGGAGAACCGGGTACATGTCTGCACATCTGTGCGAGTTCTCTGATGAGAACCTGCACATCTGTGCAGGTTCTGCGCCGGTTCGTCTGAAGCAATGGGGAGGTCTGAACTCATGCCGAAGGCATCCGGCTGCTCATACGCCGCTTTGTCGCCATGTAATTGGTTCATCTTTCCAATAAAAGTGAAGCAGGGAGTTGGATTTTATATCGTTACGTATGAGCTATTGTGTGGTGAAGCCGTATATTGGGTGTTTTTGTGGGTCAAACGTAAGAACGTACCCACTGTTTAATACCCAACAGTAAGGTGATCACACCTTCGAGGTCGTTGACAGAGACTCTAAACTTCTTCTCGTAGGGCATGCATCACTTCTACAATCCAGACACATACAACCATGCTTTAGAGCCGACGATTGAAAAGGCTAACCTTCAATCGTTCCTGTATATCGTGCATCAGAAGCACAGAGGCAAGTTGGCAGGCGTTACTCCTCATTATTCTCGTCTTCATCCGTTTCTGGGGCACGACTATAAAGGAGTACTCTCTCTCGTCTTCGCAGCCAACCGGTAAGGCTTTGGCTCATCTCTATTCAACCTCCATTTCTTTTTTCCTCTCAGGCAGACAGGCACAGGCGTGTTTTTCGATCATTCGTAGGGTGAGTACTGCACGACGCCTGGATCCTGGATGGCTGTCACTACCTCCGCCACGATGGAATGTAGGTGCAACTTACGATTAGTATACCTGTTGGGAAGTGCCGCATGCCTGCACATTTGTGCGTGTTTAGAGCGGAGAACATACATGGTGTCGCGTGTATGCCACAATCCACGTTGAGTAGACCTGAGGTACTTGCGGGCATCGCTTGATCGTGGTACCCTATAGTGAGAGAGAGCAGCAGTTTTTATCAGCTTGATGAAGCGTTTGCGTGACCAGGGGGCTTATGGCGGAAGCAAAATCCTGGCTCGCTCTCATGCGGGGTGGTTTGCCGCTCTTGTTGTCGCCGAAAGGAGTTGCGTGCGGTGCTTTCCCCCTTTCAGGGAAGGTGGCCGCGCCAGGTATGGTATGGCCCTACACTCGTCCGTTAATACGCAGTCTTCCCCTTTGAGTTGGTCGGCCGCGCTGGTCCCGGCGACGTTTGCCCATTTGCTCCGTTTCTGGCGCGAGCGCGAACAACCACGCATCAGTCAGATCGATGTTGCCGAAAAAATTCAGTCCCTCTCAGGTACCCCCTATGACCGAACACTCTACTCTCGTCTGGAGGCGGGAACCGCCTATCCACGCTTTGATCAGCTCTTCGTGATTTATCAGGCGTTTCGATCGCTTGGAATCCTGATCGCAGTGGAGGAGCGGGCCCTGTACCTGTTGCTCGCACGGCGGAAAATCGAAGCAAAAGCGACGCACCAGGAGAGACGTGTGACACCTGAAGATTGGGAAACCCTCACCCATAAGATCGAGATGTATGAGCGGGCGTCACCTGTCCCTGCGCGGCAAGCCTATCAACCCCTTTCCACACCGAAACCCCCCAAAGGAACGGCGCATCTGGCAGATGTGCGCCACGTGGTTGGGCGTGACGAACTGATCGCAGGCACCGTCGGGCAGCTACTCGACCCGCTCGCTCCGAAAGTCCTTATCCTACAAGGCTCGCTCGGATCCGGCAAATCATGTGTACTCCACGCAGTGGGGTGGCAGCTCAAGCAGGTTATCCCATGTCCGCCGCAGATCGTCCTGGTGGAATTTCGCGAGAATGCAGCCACCTTTCCCGATGAGCCGTACCTGGCGGAGGACCGCCTCGATCAACTGCTGAGCGCCGTGTTGACCGATCTCGGGTGCGTAGCCGATGTGGAAGTGTTGCGGCAAACGTCAACCCTCGAAGAGCGCATCGAAATAGCGATTAAGGCACTGGAAGGGGCGGAGCGGACGATCATTTTAGTCGACAACGCCGAAGGAATGCTCACGTCTGACGGGGCAATCACCCCTTCCTGGGAGCGGTTTTTGACGGCTTTTACCCGGCGTCAGCACCAGGTGACGGTTCTATTGGCGACACGAGAGTGGCCGGGATGGTTCGGAGAGGGGACCTACATCCGCGAAACCGTTCTTCCTCCGCTCTCTCCGGAGGCGGGCGCGATCATCCTAAGTAGGGCAGGGTTCGCCGCCGTACCAGAAGAGGTGTTGCGCAAAGCGAGTAGTGCCCTCTGGAACCATCCAGAAGCCATCCAGTGGCTGGGAAGACTGGCCAAGAAAAATGTGTTCGCGGTTTCCTGGTCGGAGAGTGGAGAGGATATCCGGTGTCAGGCGCAAGATGACGAGAGGATGGAAGATGGGTCGGAGGAGACCCAGACGCTGCTGCGCGTGCTGCGCGACCCGCATATTTTCAGTGGCAGTGCCGTCACAGTGCTGTTGCGGCCCTTGCTCAAGAGGGTCATTAGCAGGCGCATCTCCCGCAATGCCCACAGCCTGCTGGAGGTTCTGGCAGAAGCGAAGGTCGCGCTTCTCCCGGAATCGCTCGAACACATCGAAAGCCGCCTCTACGAGTGCCATGCGGAGTTGGAGTGTGCCTCCCTCTTGGTATCCAGGGAAGATCGCTTCCAGCTGCTCCCACTCGTCACCGCCGCTGCGAGTCAGAGCATATCTCTTGCTCGCAGGAGTGAAATTGAACGGCAACTGATCCAGATTTATGCGACGTGGATAGAGCTTGGCTCGTTTAGCGGAGAGCGGGAACAGGGACAAGTGGTAACGGAACTGGCACTCTTGTTGCTCAAGCACCACCAGTTACTCGATGCGGCGGAACTGCTCATTCAGTATGGATGGCTCAGCCTCGATCTCGGATACGGTATCCCGCTCGCACGGCGGGTGCAAGCGGTGATGAGGCAGCCCGACTGGGAGTGGAGACAAAGCCTGGAGAGCGAGTGCGGTGGTCTGCTGCTACGTGCATTTCTCGGACGCTTCCTCGGAGAAGACCGCCAGTCCCCTGAACGCAAGCAGGCATATCACCGGGTCTTCTCACTGGCGGAGAACGGGAGTGTCGCACTTCGGCCAAGGACCGCCGTGCATGTGATTCACTCCATGCTCCGTGACCTCATCAAGCAGGACCGCTACGCCGACGCGTGGTCCCTGATCGAAGATCGATGCGTTCGCTACGATGATCTGGACCTGCGAGAGCGTGAGCCCATCACCTATGCGGAACTCCTCGATAACAAGGCCTACGTGGGAGGAAGGTGGGGGGACTATCAGGACGTTCACCAGGAGCAAGAAGAGGCAAGAAAGCACTGGCGGGAAGCGGTCGCGGTCCACCTGCACTGCATCGCGTTGCTGCAACAGTGCGAACTGTCGGCATCGCCGCTGCAGCGGAGCCACATATGCTTTAAGCGAGCAAAGTTTCTCAACGACGTGGCCTACTACCAGCGCCGCGTGGGCAATCTCGAGGCAGCCCGACTGGCTATAGTGGAGTGCCTGAAGTTGAAAGAGGCTGGTTATAGCTGGCCGAACTCACTGGCAGTCTCCTACGGGGATTACGCACAGCTGCTGGGAGAACTGGGACACTTTCGCGAGTCCCTCGCGTATAGCGAAAAGGCGCTGCAGATCGTGCAGCGCCTGATCGATGCCGGGCAGCGTTCACTGCTTCCGGAAAAGGGCATGCAGCTTGTTGACCGGGGGAGACTCTTCTTGCTCCTGGGACGCCTCGAAGAGGCGAAGAGCCTCTTCGAAGAAGCCCTTCCCTCGGTGGAGGGTACTCCGCGCCGGAGTTATGCAGTGTATGCACGCGACAGCCTCCAGCTTATCGAACGGCAGGAGCGCGAGCAATCCCAGCGGCGGCTGGATTGGCGCTGGTTTGACCGCTATCACGAACTCGTGGACTACAACGATATCGATTGGTTGAGGCCGGCGGCCTTTTCCCCCGATGACTGGCGTGCCTGGGAGGCCATCGCTGACCAGCGCGGGGAGGCTCTAGCAGAGAAACGTATGTCGAGCCTCATCGCCCAATCGAGGAAGAGAGAGGTTGCCGCTGCGATCAGCGAGCAACGTGAGCCTCGCTTTCACTACCCTGCCATTCCTATTGACGAGGTGCGGCGGCGCGACGCAGAGCTAGCAAGCCTGCGTGCAGAGATTGAGCGCGATGAACCGAATGCTATTGTGCGCCGCTTTTATATGGGTGCTATTGACGAACGACTAGATGAACTTCACTTGGTCGATGCCGCATACCGGCAGGACGATGAGGCGTTCTGGACCTATAATCAGCGGCTCTTCCCGCCGCCGACTGCGCAGGAAATGGAAATTGCCCTCGCGCAGTTCATGAATTTTGTCCAGAAGGGATTGAGCCGGGACGACACCCACGCGATTGCCGCTCGCCTCTTGCAGCTCCTATGGGACTGGCATCTGTTGCCGATAGGGAAACCACAGCTGACTTCTGCCTGTGAGCGAGAGGCATTGGCTGACGAAGCCTCCCCGTCCACCACCTCCACGGGCGCAATGGTTCGTTTCCCGCCAGACACCGTGCAACGATTTTTCGAACAGGTGTTTCGCACTTACCAGTTCCCTCACACGGTGGTGATCGATCCTGACGTGGCGAGTACACGCGTGGATTCGAGTCCCCGCAGGCTTGTTTTGGCCGACAAGTGGGTGAGCCTAGCGAAAGTGCGAGAACTGCTCGCGCACGAAAACGAGATACATATCTTTCGCACGACAGCAGGGGCAAAGTCCCCGCTAGGACTGCTTTCCCTGGGTACACAACGGTATCTCGCGACTGAGGAGGGGCTTGCAACTTATTACGCACTCCAGGCGGCTCGTGCTGGCTCTACAAGCAAGCCAAAGCTGTGGATCGGAACACTCGCCACCGGTCTAGCATCGGGTGTCGTGGGTCAACCTCGGACCTTTCGAGAGCTGCTGTCCTTTTTCGAACTGGTGAAATTGCTCACCGATCAGCTCGATGGGAAAGACGCTCCATTTGAGGTTCTACAGGAGGATGCACGTAAATATGCTCTGAACCGTTGCCTGCGCATCTGGCGCGGGGTGTCTCACTTGGCCGTCCCTGGCATCATTTCGAATAAAGATGCCTGCTACCTGACCGGGTTCTTGGCGGTCTGCCGTGCGGTGGAAGAGGACGTAACCGCGTTCGATCGGTTGATGGTGGGGGCCGTTGGGGTGCATCAATTGCAGGATTTGGCTGAACTAGGAATAGAAACGCCGAGTATCCCGCACCAGCATCTTGCGATTGATCCCCATCTCGACGCCTACATCATGCGCTTTGCAGAGAGTGTGGATAATGGATCCGCCCAATGAGCGAACACATATTGCAAAAGTGCGCTGGGTTGTGTATGCTTGGAAGCGAGGATTGACCTCGCGTTGTATGGATGGATTTAAGGAGACACATTCAATGGATGAAGTGAAACTGATCGTGTGGAACGACGACCCCCAGGCCCCGGAAGACGATGACGAGCCGGGGGACTAGGCGGCTCTACTCGCACGCGCCAGATAGCCTCCCAGCGGGAGGCTATCTGGCGCGTGCGAGCCATGAGAGGATGCAGCATATCAGAGTGTTCAGTGTGCTTGATTTCAGGCAAACAGAAACTTGCTCTACCGTTGGGTACTGCGCATCGTCTGGTCGCTCAGGGTTCAGCATCTCACAGTCATCTTGCACTGTAGTGCAAAGGAGTCACACGTCTAATTGGATAAAGGTGTGTTCGGCTATACTACCAGGCCACACAAGGAAGTTTGGAGCGAATGAGCTATGAGCGTGTTTACGTGGCTATTTCCCAACCTGGCGGATCAACCCAATTTGCCGGCCCTTAGTGAAGAAGACCGTTTGCAGATTAAGGCGTGGCTTGTGGCAGAAGGTGACTCCGTGCTGCAGGGACAACCGCTCGTCAGGATAGAGACCGAGGATGTTTCCCTTAATTTGCATTCGCCCGTCGATGGGCGGCTCAAGCAAATCACCACAGCGGTTGGTCAGCAAATTGGACAGGGTCAATCCATTGCGCTGTTTGAGCTAGAGGAATTGTAGTAATGCCAAGTGTTTTTGCTGACCCATCTCGCTAATCAGCTTGATCGACTGTCAAGGACAAAGCTATGCCGAACCGGGGTTGCCTGTGTTTGAGATAGAGCTAGGATCGCGGAAGGCAAAAAAAAGTTCCATCTCAGCGTCCGCTTAGCTCGAGAGCGAGGCAACTAGCCCCAACCCCTTGCGCTCCACCAACAAAAATGACCTGCATCCAGGTGTTCCCTTCTCCTGACTCAGGACACAATCCCCTATTATATCCGTCCTTGACAATTGAACGGAAGAATGCACTGGTCCAGCTCGGCACAATGCGAGGAACGAGAGAAACGGCTATGTTATTGTGGCTGCAGGTGCCATTTTGACGAAAAGGTACAATGTGCGATATAAGTATCGCTTATATCGCACATTGTACCCTCTTTTTCCTCGCCTTCGCTTCTCATCACCCCGCTTCTTTCCTGGCGATGGCTCTGTTGCGTTACTCCTCTTCTCATCGGGCAGTTATAGTACTTATATCGCACTTGAGAGGAAAGGCTATGACAACGACGAGCGAGGCAGTCGATCTCTCTGTGGCAAGCTTGCGTGTTCGTCACGTTCCCACCAATACCACGAAAGCCTATACCCATGATTTGCGCCACTTTGTGGCGACCATCACCGCAGGGATCAAAATGTTCTCAGGAGCAAATGAAACGCCAGTCTCATGATCGGGGGGTCGAATCCCTCCGCCCTAACCAGATGCGAGAGCAGAAAATGTAACCCATATCCCTCTTTCTGCTTTTTCATTTGGTTCTCACTTTTATTGAGCCCGCTCAAGAAGCTCTTTGGTTGCCTCCCATAGTCTACGCTCACGTTTCGTGTCGTGCGCAAAAGGCATCAACTTAGTTTCCTTATGAATGATCACGTAAGCACCGTCCCTAAGATGTGACCATTTTTCGTCCAGAACAACAGAGGCAAATGCAGGAGCTGACCTGGCAGGTGTCGCCATGCCAGGGAGGCGCCCTAAGGCACGTCCCATAGATTCCATTGCCGCACCCGCTCCCCGACTCAGTCCTGTACCTGGCATCCACCCGGGCTCAAAGACGATAATGTTTACCCCCTGAGAAACGTGTCGCTGGAGCTCATGAGCGTAATAGAGAATTGCGAGCTTGGAGTCAGCGTACGCGGTGCCTGCACCTTTAACACTTGGGTTGACGTCTGCAGCTGCCGGTTGGGCAAGTTCAATGGGATCACGCCACTGAGCCTCAGGTACATGAAGGATGCGCCGAAATGTGTTGAGGTAGTACGTATCAGACCCCACAAGCACAATACGCGCTGGCGCGACGAATGAATCGATGAGGTCGCCAATAAGTTGTGCGTGAGCAAGGTAGTTGACGGCGAATGTCATTTCATATCCATCAACAGATGTCGTCCTCGTATCCATCGACATGAGACCAGCATTTGCGACAAGCGCATGCAGAGGACGTACCTTACCGCTTGCAAGAATGGTCTTTACGGCATCTGCTGCCGCTCGAACGTCGGAGAGTCGAGAGAAGTCGCAGGGTACTTCGTCGGCGGTTGCACCGGCGTCACGTACCAGCTTCAGAATGTCCGCCAGCTTCTCGCCCTTTCGACCAATGAGAAGGAGGTCAGGTCGGCGAGCTTCTGGACGCTTTGCCATTTCTAATGCGAGCGCCTTGCCAAGTCCACCAGTTGGCCCGGTAATGATGACTGTTCCGTTCATACTATTGTTCATGTATGCTCCTTTTTCAGCGATTTATTTTCAAGAATTGCCGTAATTCCTTTTAGGCCCTTTAACATGTACTCAACGTCCAGCGAGTAATAGACGTAGAGTCCACGCTTTTCCTTCGTAATTAACTGAGCGTTCTTGAGCACTAAAAGATGTTGGGAAGCCGTTGATTGCGATAGGTGAAGATGATCTGCGATTTCACCGACAGGACAAGGACCACCGGCGAGAAAGTTGAGCATCTTAAAACGCGTGCTATTGCCAATTCCTTTTCCAAAATTTTCAGAAAAGAGAAGTATATCGTCTGCATTGTCCATATTAGTATATTAGTATGTACTTAAATAATATGCAACGGGATTCAAAACGTATTTCAGGGTTTCTCAAAAGTCGACAGGGATGCGCAAAGAGGAGTCAATCTGTACATGTGATCATACGATGTCGTATTTTTTGTTCCACTTCGTGTCCTACCCTCTTCTCTTCCCAGCTTGAAAACGGACTTTCTACGACACAGAGCACGTTTAAAAATACGACATCGCATGATCACATGTACAGGCTATCTGGAACGAAGGGTACCTGGCAATCCCTACTTATAGCGCACGTTGTACCCTATCGTCAAAATGGCACTTACAGGCCGGTTGAGCGTCAAGCACTATCTCGTCTCTCATTGTCGGTGCATGCAGTTTCTTGATCCATACTCACCATAGCATAATTTTACCACAATACCATAATCATCCAGGCTGTTCCTACCTCATTGTGGTATTGTGGTATATACGTATGATGTAACACAGTGAGAGAGTTGATATGTAAACGAATGAATATATTATGTCAACTTAAAATGAGTTGGTATGACTTGTTCAGGTAAAAAATTGTGCTGAATGATGAAAGTGGATGAGAATGATCCCTTCAATCAAATAGATGGCTATATCTATTTATGAGTGCTTTGTGGCTTAGCCGCGGAATTCTACCGTTTCTTCATTCCCAAAGTGTTGTCCCTGATAGAGCCGTACATGAAGTGTTCTGCAGTGGATTTCAGCGAGTGGTTCGATACAGTCAGGTAGAAAGAGTGGCACCCATTCTTGCAGCTCTCGCCGAGCGACGAGCAGTTGTTTTTCATGGTTGCCTTGTATGATTGCAACAATGCTATCCCCGTGTCGGATGAGTTTCATTGCTTTCACGACTCTCAGGAGGTATGCTGTTAGAGCAGCATACCTCCTGGCTACGGAGTGTATACTAAAGGTGAACACAGACCTGCTGCAGCCTCACCGATACATTTCCCTTTAAGGACTGGTGGGTGAAAAACAGATTTCTCAGGATATGCAACGGGTATCAGACGGGGTAACTCCTTCTTCATTGAAAGAATCCCATCTCTTGCTCTCATGAGCATATCATAGCAAGTTATTGATGTAAAGGCTTTCATAGAAATACAGACGAAATAATGTTTCACCTCGTCTACTCGATCGTCCAAACTATAGACGCCAATGATCATCAGATTCCGTTGACGCTCTTGTTCAATACTTCACCTTGTTTGAAACGTTACCCTTTGAGTACATATATTGCAATAATGTGAAGAAAACATTGCCTGGTAAAACAGCATTCTGTGGCTTCCACGCTTCTATTCATTCAGCAGCAGCTTCAGGTGTCGGATGGACTTCTTCGCATCACATGCAATACTGCCAAACGGTCAGCTTTAACTTCTCCCTTTTATAACTCTTGAGAGAAAATGCCTGTGACTCAGAAATGATGGACTTCTATTGCTCTCTCAACTGCAATTTTATGTCAAGTAAAGAAGACAAGAAATACTTACCGCTTCTCTGTTCTTGAAATGTATCGTGTTTTTGCTGAAATGGAACGCTCCTTTGTTTCATCAACCCTTTACACAGGATGCCAGGATGATCAAACTACTGGCATTGACCATTTCCTCAAACAGGAGCTGAACATGGTGTTGTTCTTTGTTTTTGGCACCCGGTGCATTTGAACAATCGAATGTTTTCGAGAAAGTAAAATTCATCTAAAAACTACTTGTCAAATGGAGATTTTTTCGTCATAATGAAGAGCGTACACTTTTGTCTGTTTATACAGACAAAATGCATTGAAAAGACAACGCTGAACAGTGATTGCAGACGAACAGGAGGACGCAATGAAACGCTATGTCTATACCAATCAAAAAGGAGGTGTCACGAAGACGACGACTGCGCTCAATCATGCTGTGATGGGAACGCTGTGCCAGAAGCGGATCCTCCTGGTAGATATGGATAGCCAGGGGAATACCACCTGGAGTTTAGGCTACGCTCCGGATACCCTCGAACATACGGTATATACGGTAATGCGAAAGGAATCCTCGCTTGAGCAGGCGCTCAAACCTACCTATTTCGATCCTCAGACAGGAAGATTTTTTGACCCCAACCAGAAGGGCATCTATGAAATGCTGGGACTCTCTTCGCTAGACGACGCCCGACGGGGGCCAGATCTCCTACCAAATAACATCATTGCGAGCAACGCTGACATGGAACTGGCGGAAGATCCCACCTGGGGGATACTCCTCCAGCAACTCCTGGTGAATCTAGATGCGTATGATGAAATACATATCGATACCAATCCCAGTCTAGGCAAATTGACGGTCAACGCGCTCTATAGTGCGACGGATGCCATTATCCCGATGACACCGGAAGCGTGGTCCCTGCAAGGAATGATGCAGCTGGCACGGGTGGTCGCGCAGGCTCGCAAGAGTAACAGCCATTTGCGAGTCGGAGGCGTGATTTTTACCCGGGTGCGCTATGCTTCACATCAACAGGTGATGAAGCAGGTACGCGATGTCATCTTACCGGATATTAATCAGCGGTATCCCGGGTTGGACATGGGAGCCTTCACAGCGGTAATCAATGAGGGGGCATCTTTTGGTGAGGCCGTCAACAATCGGACGAATGTCATTCTTGCTGCACCCTGGAGTCCCGTTGCTCTGCAGTACTGGCAGTGCTATATCGAATTGTTGCAGCGAACCAATGGCCTGGGTCTTTCTAAGGCGATGCAGATATATCAGGGCTTGCATGCACGCTATCAAGAAGAAGATAGGCGCAAACAACAGCGCAAGCAAGAGAGCGCGAAAGGGGAAATGTGATGGCGAAGAAAACGAAACCAGGTCTCAATGATCTCTTCCCCATGGCAAATGGAGGAGCAGCAACAGAAAGAGCGCTGGAAAATGCTTTACCTCGATTAGAGGAAACCGTTTTTGGCGATGTCGGCTACTCGTATGGGAATATTCCCACCACAGCTATCGTTCCCAACCCATTTCAACCGCGTCGGCATTTCGATCAACAGAAACTTCAGGAACTGGCGACGTCTTTGAAGGAAGACGGCATGCTTGAGCCTATCCTGGTGCGGCACTCTCACAGAGATCCGGGAAGGTATGAGCTGGCAGCAGGAGAGCGACGCTGGCGTGCTGCTCAACTTGCCGATCTGGCCGAATGTCCGGCGAAAATACTGGACCAGTGTTCTGATGCCAGGATGCGGCGCATCGCGTTGCTGGAAAATTTGCAACGAGAGGGGCTGACACCACTTGAACTGGCAGAAACCTATAGTGCGCTGATGGAGGAACGGGATGAACAGGGACAGAAATTTACTATCCGCAGTCTGGCCGCGATGCTGCACAAAGACCGCAGTCATGTTGATGACCACCTGGCGCTCTTGCGCGTCCCTGACGATGTACGCAAACTGATAGAGGAAGACCCTGCTATTCCTTTGCGGGTCATCCGCGAGTTGGGGAGCATCTCTGAGGAGAACGACCGTGCCTTTCTGATTGCAGAAGTACGTGCGAGAAACCTCAAAACGGCTGACCTCCTCGCGATTTTGCAACAACACCGCAATCCCAAACGTGGCAAAAAGACTTCGGAGAACGAGGAAAGTATGGAACCTGCAACATCTGTGACCCACCCTTCCTCTGCCCTCGCTCTGGCTGTCCTCGAACGGAAATTACATCGATATCATACCGACGTTGCGAAAACGGTGAAGCGCCTTTCTCATGATTGGCCTACCATGAACAACGAGCAAAGAAAACTCGTCCGTCAGTATACAATGTCCTGGATTACCGAATTACAGCAGTTGCTCGAAGAGGAGACGCATCATCCAGACACGAAGCCTGTATAGGCAAGTTGCTATTATTGACATGTTGTGTCTGTTTATACAGACAGCAAAAGTCCGAGATCGCTTTCTGCGAAATTGAGTGGTTGAGAGGGACAACTGCATTTCTACTTTACATAAAGTTGTAATGTAAAAAGAGAGGATATACAGTGATGCAACTGGCAATGGTTGAGAAACTGGAGTGGTTTTCTAGCAGACACATCTCCCGCTATTATCCTGCAACGCTTTTGTTTGTAAGCGAACAGCAGAGACGAGGGAGAAGATGAGAGAAGAATTGACGGGGTTCTAATAAGCGGTTACAATAAACACGCATCTTCAAGATGCGTGTTTATTGTAACCGCTTATCGAGGAAGGAATGAGAGGTATGGCAGGGCTTGAAATGTCGAAGATACCAGGAACCGACTTACTGCAGGTGTCGCAGGTAGCAGACAGAGAACGTAGGAATCACTCAACTGTTCTGCGATGGATTGAAAGGGGTTTCCCGTCTGTAGAAGCGAGCAGAGAGCAGTTAGGGTATCTGATCGCGATGAACCTGTTGAAATCGATTCCGCAACACAAGGTTTACCTCATTCGGGTGGAGGATCTCCAGTGCATTTCATCCATTCAGGAATTCACCAAACCTACCAGAAGACCGCGAAAAGGGAAGACAATTGGAGAAGGTAGCAGTGAGCAATTATGAGCTTGTGAGGATGCTATCAAGCTATGCTTGGCGTGGTTTACTCTCGCTGGAGGTGGATGATTTGGAACGAGTTTATTGATAAGACGTTACATCCAGTGGTCCATCATACGACTGCTATCTTGATCGGCTCATATCGCGAGAACCCTGAACATGGGCCAGATCACCAGAGGGTGTTCACTCACACCCATCGTTTCCGATAGCGGCGATCCTTCGAAGGTAGGAAGTGGCGCATACAATGATGGAAGGGTGGGCATGACAGCAATCTTTAAAAGGGTTTATAGTTGACATAAAATAGAAAAAGAAGAGCGAAAATCGGGAGTAAGCGATGTCCAAAACTGTTCGGGGGCTAGGGCTAGCGTCTGCACAGCCGCTTACCAAGGGTGTGATGTGATTGTACTGAGGCAAATTGGGAGTGCTAGTACACCCACGCCTGTTCTTTATCTCTTGTTCCTGGGCAGCGGCCTCCCGCGTTTTCTCTCCGGTTTCAGTGCGTCTGTCAACTATGCTGTCGCGCTCGCGGCGACCAGTGAAAGACGACGCATGAGACGGATGTTTTCAGAAGTCACCATATGAGCCAAATGGTAGTAACACGACTGTATTGTGGTGATTTACATCATAGCTATGGACAACCATTGCTGACACTACCGCTTTTCTAACTCCTGGGCCTTCTGCTCAGCAGGTGCAATGACCTGTTCTTTCAGTGTTGCGAGCAAATGGGCTTGATCGGTGTAGTAGTGAGTAGGCAACACCCAATGGTATGTCTTCAGGAAGTCTACAAACATGGCATATTCTCTTTTCCCTTCAAGCAGAACTGGTTGAACAGGGATGGCAAGAGTTGGGACAATGGCTTGTAACTCCTGGGGAATACTGCTTGGGTCGGTGAGATCAGCAATGATGAACCGTGAAAGATGCGCAAGTATTCTCACAGTCTCGGTCAAACTCCGGCTGCCTGGTTTGTCAAAGTCAAACAAAATCGGGATGTACCCATGTGTGCGAAGGACTTCTCTGAGGGCGTCCAAAACGTCCTTCCGTTCAGGAGTAAAGCGACCCAAGATAAGTACAACTTTGGATGTCATGGTATCAATAACATCGCGGATCTTTTGATTGTTCAACAAGAGGTAAATGAACTGAGCAACTTCAAGCTCATCTACTGTGATAACAGGCTCATTTGGCAGAGTAACGATTAAGTTGCGCTGAGTGGCATCTGTAAGTTGGACATTCCAGGCAGATACTCCATAGACAGAACAGTGCATCAAGTTTGCTCCTGTCAAATTTGTGCGATCTAAGAGTGCTTTCGCTAGATTTGCTCCCTCAAGGTTAGCATAAGATAGGAGCGTTCCGCTGAGATTCGCCTCAAAGAGATTGGCTCTACTGAGATCCGCGCCGCTCAAGTCGGCTCCACTCAGATCAGCTTTAGTTAGGTTGGTCTCTCTCAAAATCGCCTTCTTAAGCGTAGCTTCTTCAAGGAAGGCTCCGGCCATCGTCGCGCTGCTGAGATTGGCCTCGTTCAAATTGGCTTCCTGGAGATTAGTTCTGATAAAACCTGTATAACTGAGATTAGCTTTACTCAGGTCGCTTTGCCAGAGATTCGTCCAATCAAGATTCGTGTTCATAAAATTGACTTCGCTAAGATTCGCTCCTTTGAGTTCATCAGGGATGTTGGACAAATCTGCAATAAACACGTAATGTTGTTTTCTCCACTCATTCCAAACTTTTACGCCCTTTTTGAGTACATTGAGATGGTCTTGATTTGCCATACGGTGCCCTTCCTCTCCATTGCAGTTGGCGACACTTTCACTACTTTTCCCCTCTGAAAGAGAGTATACACTTAGTACTCGTTAAAAAATAACTTCCGTTCGAGTCTCTGGGCTGGTGAAACGAGAAGAGAGGAGGTAGAATAGGCTAGCAAGAAAACTACAGATGAGGGGAACCAACTATGCCGCGAGCAGAGGTGCATCACTGTGAGTGTCCGCATTGCCAGCAGGACACACCTCATCCTGATCAAGAGTTGCATCGGCAAATGAATCTGCTGCTGAGTCGACTGGATGAGCAACAACGTCGCTGGTATGTGGCGGTGGAGTCCAACCGCATCGGGACGGGTGGAGATCGCTTGCTTGCGCAAATCACGGGACTGGATGGGAAGACCATCCAGCGGGGCCGACAGGAACTGTCCAGTTCCTTGGCGGAGCGACCAGAGCAGCGGCTGCGGCTGCCAGGAGCCGACCGGCCCCGCGCCGAAAAAAAGACCCGGCGCTAGAAAGCACCCTGGAAGAGTTGGTTCAGCCAGAAACGGCGGGGGATCCGACGAGCGAGCAGAAGTGGGTGCGCAGCAGTCTGCGACATCTCTCCGAGCGCTTGAAGGACGCGGGTCATCCGGCCAGTCCCCCTACCGTGGCTCGTTTGTTACGCAAGCTCGGTTACTGCCTGCGGGTGAATGCGAAAAAGCGCGAGGCGAGCAGCACCTACCCGGATCGCGAGGCGCAGTTTGAGGTCATCGCGAGGCAGAGGCAGGTCTTTGAAGCCGCCGACTGGCCGATCAGAAGTCGGGATACCAAGAAGAAAGAGCTGATTGGCAACGCGCAAGAACGCCGGGCGAGCGTGGGGTCGAGGGGCTGAGGCGGAGAGTGCTGCATGACTTTCCGCACGATGCCTTACTGCGAGCGGTGCCCTACGGGATGTATGATGTGAGCCACAATCGCGGCTCGGTCTACGTGGGCACTTCCGCCGATACACCGGAGTTTGCCGTCACGGCTCTGGCCCACTGGTGGGAAGACGAGGGTCGGCAACGCTTCCCCCAGGCCACGCATCTGTTGATCCTGGCCGATGCCGGAGGCAGGAATGGCTCTCGCACTCGTAGTTTTAAGTTGCACCTGCAAGAACAGATCAGCGATCGCTATGGACTGAGCGTGACGGTGTGCCATTATCCCCCCGGCTGCTCGAAATGGAATCCCATCGAGCATCGGCTCTTTCGTCAGAGCAGTCTGAATTGGGCCGGCAAGCCGCTGCGCAGTCTGGACCTCATGCTCAACTACATCCGGGGCACCACCACCCAGACCGGCTTGACGGTTCAGGCGGCGGTGCTCGACGGCATCTTTGAGAAAGGACAAAAAGTGTCCGATGAGCAAATGCAGCAGTTCAACCTTGAATACCAAAGCGTGTGTCACCAATGGAACTAGACCATCCGACCACGCCTCGCCGTTCTTTTTGGGGCGACTTAAGCCTTACAGCGGTTTGCGGAAAAGTTGAGCGAGATGGTAGACTGAGGAAAAGAGTGTGAACCTCACCAAAAGAAGGAGAGCGGGCCGATGAGAGCGTATTCGGTGGACTGGCAAGCCAAAGTGCTGTGTGCAGTGGATCAAGGCTCTGCGCGCAAGGAGATCGTCAAGCTCTTAGGGCTGTCGCCAGCCAGCATCAAGCGCTCCTTGAAACAGCGGCGCGAAACTGGAGAGATGGCCCCCACACCCATCCCGGGATGGCCGCCCAAGAAATTGGGACCACGGCAATTTGTTGCGATGAGACGCATATGAGTCCAGACAAAACCCGAGTGTATCAAGAAATGCTTGAGGCCGCGTTTCCCGACCTTGTCATCAAGACGATGAAGATTCTAGACACTGGCTGGCATCATGACGCCGCTGAAGTCAACGGCTCAATTATCTTTCTCATCCCACACCATAGGTACGGCCATGCCATCACTCCCGAGAGAGTTCATCGTGAAGTGGAACTCCTCAAATTTTTAAAAGATAAAGTGCCGGTTCAAATTCCTGATCCACACTATGTTGCTGCAGACGAAAGCTATTTTGGCTATCCTAAATTAAATGGAGTGTTACTCCACGATATTCTTGAGACTTTTAGCCAAGATGATTGGGAACAATTTAAAGGAGATTGGGTAGCTATTGCGAACTCCCTCCATAAGAACGTCACCATTGAGATGGCAAGATCGCTTAAGGTTCCCGAGTTTGAACCGCCTGGTGCTGATACCGCTCAACGTATCTTTGATATTCCAGGTGTTGATGAGGATGTGCTCAACTTTGCCAGAGAGGTAATCAAACAGCTTGAAGCCTACGATCCAGATCCTGGCTCTTACGTATTCTTACACTATGATATGCAGTCTCGTAACATTTTAGCCAATCCAGAAACGAAGCGAATTACGGGTCTCATTGACTGGACCGACTCCCTTGTAGGCCCAAGCTCTCGGGAGTTTTCTGTTCACGAGTGGATGCAAGGCGATTTATTGAACGAGGCCGCAGCTTTATACGAGCAGAAGGCTGGGGTGCATGTTGATGTAAAACAAGCACGCCTGTGGTACAGCATTGATGAACTTTCTGCTTATGTCGAATACAGTAAGGCAGAGGACTTTGATGAAGCGGCTAAGTATTTGCAGCGTATTAAGGATTTAATTGCAGCCGGACGATAATTCCAAAATCATCGACGATGTCGTCAAGCTACATAAAGGGCGACTATCCCCTGACAGCAAGTAAATTGTGAGACGCTTTCTCTATGAAACAGTGGGAAGTCGTCATTCTGGTGCTCATACTACTTACAGCAGAAAGTTATTTTTTAACCAGTACTTAGCATTATGCCAAGTGAGCGAATTTCCAAAAAAGTAGCCTGAATGTCTCTCAGCCATCTTCCTTTTCTACAGGCTTCTCAGGACGTTTCAGATGCATTGCTCGGGGCTCTTTTCGCGAAGATTTTAACTGATCTGTTCGAGAGGTCATACAAGCGTTCGAGGGGTCATACAAAAACTGTTCGAGGGGTGGTACAAATTACCAGGAAGACTTGACAGGAGTCCTTTGAGGGGCTATAATAAATGTGCATCTGCAAGATGCACATTTATTATAGCCCCTCAAACCAGACATGGAAAGGAAGTGCTGTGGCAGATCTTGAGTCATTGGAAGTGCTGGGAACAGACCTGCTGCTCGTATCGCAGGTGGCCCGAAAAGAACGAGTGCATCGCACAACAGTCCTGCGGTGGATTGAAAAGGGCCTTCCGGCAGTAGAAGCGAACCGAGAGCAGTTGGGACAGATGATTGCGATTGATCTGTTGAAATCGGTACCGCAACATAAGGTGTATCTGATACGAGCAGAGGACCTCGGACTCATTCCCCACCTACGAGAATACCCGGATAATACCACCAGACCCCGAAAAGCGAAGAAAGTGGGAGGAAATGCTCGTGAGCGAACACGAAAAAAATATGGCACGTGATCATTCAACTAACAGGCAAGCATATCTGGCTCTTGAGTACGAACGGATCCAAAAACGGTTCTAACGCACAGTTGGTGGTAGGCTCATCAATTTTGATGAGCAGGTGGAATATCTTTTCCGCATTCAAGCGAACGGAGATTGAAGTTACTCATCGTTCTGAGTATCACTCATGAGCTTACCACCAACTGTGCGTTAGAACCCCAAAAACAACGATAAGGGTTCCTTTCACGTCCTCCAGGCTCTCCAAGTGGCGTGAGCCGAAACAAGAAGCAGGCTCTTCCCGATAGGGGAATAGTTCATCTCTTGGAGGGCATGTACCTCTATCAGCTCTACGAGGCGTTTTATGTTATTATCGTTGTTTTGAGTTCGTTCGTACTCTTTTCCCAAATCCGAGAATATGTTATTATAGTCTCTCTACAAATATGTACGCTTTGGAAGGAACCTAGGAGATGGCAAAGAAGATCAAAAAGAGAGTCGGCAGGAAAGAGCACCCACAGAAAGCCAGCAGACGCTTATCCACATGGACGAGAGATTCAAATACCCCCTTTTCAGAAACAGAATATCCCTTTGAACATGCCGTGGCTGTCGGTGAATATAGTGAGCTTTTTCAGAGAGATATGGGACCCGGCCTTATCATCTATCCGAGTACCATCTGTCTTTCCCGACAAGACTCACACGACTCTACAGTACTTGCACTTCTAGGCGAACACTTCCGCGAATTTTCCCCCGGCGAAATACCCTGGTTTAGGAAATCAACGGAGCAGATGTGCGCGGCAATGATGATACATGCTCAGGATGAGGAAGATGTTGAGGAGCTGGATGATACGCTTAGGTACTTTGCAGAGAAAGGGTTCCTTGATCTTGATCTCTCCCACCAAGGGATGTATCGCTATCGCTTGAATGTAGAGGCTGTACGCCAGACAAAAAATGCTTGCTTTAAGCCGATGAATGAGCTGGAGCGGATCATCCAGGCATACCCACGGCGTTTTCCTGATACCGACACGCAAGAGCTGGCGTTTGCCTTGATTTGCGATCGGAATAGGTACATGGCCAGAGTCATGTTGAATATGTGGCACCTCTCCCTGAGAGAGACTCCCTGGATGGCTCGGCATGTAGATGGACGACTCTGGTGGCTGGAAGAAAGTATGTTCCTGGAATACCTGCCAGTAGCCTTCTCGGACCAGGTGAAAGTAAAACAAACACTTGCCCAACTGACAAAGAAGGGGCTCGTGCAGATACGGCAGCACGGACGAATTCGCGAGTACCGTCCCAACGTCTCTCAGATGTGGAGTGAACTAGAACAGCTTCCCGGTGCCTTACCAGATAGTACAGCGCTGGGAGGGTATCTAGACGATGACGGCGATCCGCCCGGGACAGAAGAGTAGCAGTATGCACTACGTATTTCAGTTTGCACATCCAGAAAGCCATGAAGTGTACTTTATCTTTAGTGGATACAGTTTGAGAAAGCGCCTCAATGACCTGACGGGTGAGACCGGTCACCCTGTCTACTACTGGCTGCGTTTCTTAAAAGCGCAAGGGCTTGAGCCAGAAGTCACTACACTTGCAGAGGTTGCTTCAAAGGACGAGGCTGGCAGGGCAAAGAGGGAATGGATACAGCGACGAAAGCCGCTTTTGAATGGAAAGGAACGTACATTACCGTCACATATCAAGAGGGAGTTGGAAGAGTGGAAAAGGATGTATCCTCCGCCCTCATTTCTTGCATATGAGCAAGAAGAGAAGTTGCACATTCAGCAAGAGATACGCAGCCTTATTACTACGCTTGGATTGACGGAACAGGAGGCGGAGGCATACCACTCCTATATTTCTGGTGTGCCGCACCTTGATGACATTATTCAAGCCATTCGCTTCACCGAAAAGCTCTTAGAGCATACTCCTCGATTTACAGAAGGTGAGCTTGCCCGCCTTGTTCTCATGTTTTATGGCTTCTACATCGAGCCTTCTTTGTCTACAGCCGGAGCCGTTTTTGCAAGTTTGACCAGGGGAGTGAAACAGAGGGGCTTTTCCTTCAACTGGTATCCTGGGTAGAGCATAAATCCTATCATGTGCTCCCTGCGCCCTGGCGGCGAGCGCAGATGTTTGTGACGATGTATGAACGCCTCATCAACGATCGGGTAGATCGCGTCCGATTTGCAGATTCCAGTCCCGCCTTCACCTTGCTTATCCAACTGGTCGACGAGTACGAGGCGGCACTTCGTGACCATCATTTCACCGATCAAACGCTCATGCAGCAACAGGCATTGGAAATCTTGGGCTCTCAAGAGGGGCGTCCGTTGGTACAGGGCATTCAGTACGTGATTGTTGATGAGTATCAGGATACCAATCCCTTGCAGGCGGCCATCTATCGCGCCCTTGCAGCCATGCCACCTCACAACCTCTGCGTTGTTGGCGACGATGACCAGGCTGTGCATCGCTTTCGAGGCGGGACAGTGAGCTGCCTGGTTCGCTTTGCCGATGAGTGCAAGCAGGCCTGGCTTGGCTGTGAGGTGAAAACTGTGTCCCTCACAGAAACCTATCGCTCCCATCCGGCGATCGTGGACTGGATCAATGGGTATATTACGACACACCCGCAAATGTCGTTGCCCAACGCACGTGTGCGTGAGAAAGCTCCTCTCCGTGCCCAGCTCTCACCACATCCAGCCGCGCCGGTTGTGTGGGCCATTCGAGGAAAAAAGCCGCAGGAGGTGGCGAGCAACTTTGTTGAGGTTCTGCGCACTCTCAAAGAGCAGGAGGTCATTGAATCGTATGCCCAATGCGCCTTGCTGGCCTATAGCGTCAAACCCAGGCATGAAGCCAGTCCCTATATCAACGCACTTCAAGAGCAGGGGATTCCAGTGACGTTCTTCTCCTCCTCCAAAGACCAGCCAGTGTACCAGCAGATCCTCGGAACGCTCCTGATTGCTCTGGACCGCTCCGGAAATTTCATTCCTGCCAATTTTGCTGTAAACAATGCTTCCCTGGCGCGATACGTCGATGGGTGTCGGCAAGCAGCGCAGGCCGACCCCGTGCTTTTTGCCATGGCGCGCCAGATCAATACATGGCTGCTGACGCACGAGGATGCTGCTCGCCAGATGTCACTGACCACCCTGGCACTGCGCATCTTGAATGCCCAGCCGTGTATAGAAGCGATCCAGCAAGATAAAACTGCTGAGATGGCTGCTCATACCCTAATTCAGACTCTCGACTCTTATGACCGTATCGTTGAACACGGATATCGCATTGCATTAGAAGAATCGCAGGGGAAAAAGCGGGTGGCAAAGTGGTGGATGGAGCGGATCTATCGCATCCTGGTGGAAGGTGTCCAAAATGAGCAACTCGAGCGCGGGGAAGAAACGTTGGCTCCACCACCTACCGATGCCATGTCGGTCCTGACCATTCATCGCGCCAAAGGGCTGGAGTTCCCGGTCGTCGCGGTCGTCGTGGATGAACGTAACTGTGGCCATCCCGGCGCAGCACATCGGCTGGAGCAAGATGTCCTTCCATTCCGGCAGGACCTGGCTTTTGAGAAGGACCCAACGCCCACACTTATCCTCGGAGGAGATGAAGAGGCGCGAGCCGTACAGGATCTGGTTCGTCTCCACTACGTGGCCTATTCGCGTGCGCAATCGCTGCTGCTGCTGCTAGTTCCCGACGGTCTTTTGAAATCATCGCCGCCAGCCATTGGTCTGGGAACGGATGCAGCCTGGTTCCGGCAGCAGGCCGAAGAGTGGCCCCCAAGACAGCAAAAGACTAGAAAATCCAGGCGCGATGCCACGGCTGCGAAAGAAGAAGGAGTGGAGCAGCATGAGCTTTGGTGATAACCCGGCTTTCCTACTGGCCGAACAGGGAATACGCATCAGAACTACCCACAGAGTCGATCAGCATTCTCGACGAGCAGTGACCGACCTGATCACGATGAATATCTGCCCGCGCAACGCGCATTTTTTCTCGGAGGGACGTTATCCCACGAACACGCCCCCGGCTGTGATGGGCCGCCTCTTGCATCGGACCATCAAAAATTTGCACGGCCGCTATCTGGCTGCCCAGCGCCAGGGACCTGCCGACTGGATACCTGACGAACAGGCGGTGCTGGAAGAATGCCAGGTTGTCGAAGAAGCAGCACGGATGCAGGGGCTCCCACAACTCTTCCCCGAACAACACGCGCAACTCCAGCGCATGCTGCATACATTCCATGCGATTGAGGCGCGTTGGTTCTATCCACGTATACAAGCTGCCGAGGTATCCCTCAGTTGGCTCTGGGAAGAGGCCCCCGGCGGGCCAGTGCTGCTGGAAGGGAAGGTGGATGTGGTCTTTACGCAAGGCGAGAACTCGCTGCCAGGAATCGCCTTGTGGGATTACAAAACAGGGAAGCATCCCCAAGTGGGCAGCCCTGAACTGCGGTCGTACCAGCAGCAGATGAAGCTCTATGCCTTTCTCTACCGGCAATGCTTCAAGCAGATTCCCCAGGAGACGGCCCTCTATTTCATGCAAGAGTTGGCTGGAAAAATACCACCCACCGAGCGCCCATCCAGGGCGTTATATCAGGTGCCAGTCACTGCTGATGATGACGAGGATGTCCTGGAGTGGCTCGGAGATGTCCTCACTAAAGAACGAGAGTGCGAGGAGCGCAACCAATGGGACCCACCACCACCAGGCGAAGTACCACAACGGATGTGCCAAAACTGTGGAGTGCGATGGAGCTGCCCTTCGTTCAAAGAACCCTTTAATTGGGAGCAAGGGGGGAAACAAGATGACCCGCTGGAACCGCTTGATCTTTGACTGTCACTTTCAAACAAGCAAGGAATAGGGCCAATCGTTGGCCAGTTTATGCATTACAGGAAAGGATAAAAAAGGGTGCAATGCACAAAGAGCCTGCTTCTTGTTTCGGCTCACGCTACTTGGAGAGCCTGGAGGACGTGAAAGAGACCCTTATCGTTGTTTTGGATCCGTTCGTACTCAAGGGCCTAACTTGCTTCTTTTGTTTTACGTATCAACACTCAACCGGGTGGGAGAGCTTCGCTCCTGATCGCTATTAGCCACCGACCACCGGGCCGCATCACAGAGATTTGAGCAGGCGGTATGTGCAACCATGGAAACCATCAGGGATAGCGTTGAGGGAAGAACACCGATCACAGGCTTTCTAGCACGGTATCAGATAGCTGATGCTGAGCAAAGGACGAAAAGATTAGCAGGAGTAGTAATACTCAAAGCCTTCCGTTCCAGCGGTCACATTTCGCCGGTGCCGGTGTACCCGGATGGCAGTATACTTGTGCATTCAAGGCACCGAAAAACCCGGTATCATCTCCTACCTCGGAAGAACACTGGTATCTGTACCGGGTGACAATGACCTGTGACGATATCTTTCATTGTAAGCACGGTCGTATGTGTCCTTTGCGCTGTTCCACTTCTCTTGTACCAGATACATGCCGTATCCGCCGCCATTCTTTCCTTCTCCATCGTTTTATCCCAACAGCATGTAGAGGAATCTTTTCATCAGGTAGAGCGATGTCCCGCGAAGTAAAGCGAGAAGGGTGTTGTACCAAACATGCCGCTTGCCATCTCGATGGAGCTTTCTCGTCACTCTGAACGCGAGCAAAAGCAGGCGAAAGGTTATAAAGAGGGTAACAGTTCCCTTAATAACCGCTATCCCATTTCCGATCAGCCACGGAGCAACGATGGCCCCTAGTTGGAGCAGCAGACCGAGGAAGAGGAAGCATACACCAAGAACGATCAGACAGATGAGAAGAAACGTGAAGAGAGATGCACGGATGAGGTAGGGGGCGTGTTGTCCCCTGGGAGTGAGTGTGAATGTGAATTGCATGGATGACCTCCTGGTATGCCTTCCCACATGCTCTACTGGTGCAGTGGGATTTTTCCTACTGACGTGCGCTCTGTGCGGAGGGCATCATTCTGCCCGGCGCACACCAACCAACGCATGAGTGCGTTTCAGCATTGACTCTATCCACTAATCGAACAGGTTATCAACGGCGGCTTCCATTTCTTTGTTGACTGTCGTGAGCAGACCTGTTGGCGTTTGCTGTGTTTGTTCTCGCTCCGCCTCTTGTTGCAGTGAGCTTGCGGGCAGCGATTGAAGCAATCCACGAAGCTCCTCCTGAAGGGCTGCGCGTACTTCTGACTGAAGGATCATGCGAATCTCGGTCCGTATCAGCGTCCTGATGTCCACAAGCTCGGAGATTTGTTCTGCCTGCATCCGAATGACCGTGGGGGTCTTGCCATAGCGCATCTCGAACTCGATGAGTCCGTTCACATCGTTGAATATCTCAGCAGCCAGTCGCTCTCCATCATAGGTTCCGTGAAGACCGGTCTCCTTCTCCGGTAAGGCAAGGGCTGACTCAACGCGGTCTCCACGGTCGAAGATGCGGCGGGCAAGGTCAGGACGCGGATAGCCAAGTTGGACCATGAGCGCCTCCACGTTACTCACATTTTTCGTGAGCAGCCGCCAGTGGACGAGCGTGGACAGCTTTGCTTCTAACTCTTCCTCGTCGAGAAGTTCGGTTGACGCTGTGGATGCAGTCTGATCCTGTTTCCTGGTGGAAGTGGACGAGCGGGGACGTTTGTCCCGCCCGTCCGGCTGATTACGACGGTTCATAGCTTACCTCATAGCTCTTCGTCTGTTACGGAAATTGAATAACCCGTACAGCCCAATGGCGTTGGCAAACTTGGGCAGTGCGATCTCATCGCCTTCTGAATAGGGGAGCATGTAGTAGTAGTCGTTGGGACGACCCAGGTCCTTCATCTTCCCAATAATTTCGTTGTAAAGAGTGATCGAGAGTCCCCCGTACCAGAGGAACAGGCTATCGACCTGAACGTGTCTGGAAGCGAGATCGGCGATCAATTTCGTCCCCTCTTCCTCTTTGTATGTCTGAATCAACGTCTTTGCTCGCTGCGCATCTGCCACTTTGAGCGATTTACCGCCGATCTTGAATGTTCCTGTTTGCAAAGCCATCAGAGCGTCAGTATCGTTCATGGTCCCAACGAGCGGGAAGTTCTCCGATTTTTTCAACTCTGATGCAAGACCGCGAGCAAGAAACACGCCTCCGCCTTCAATGCGCTCGCCTGTGACATTGAAGCCCTTGCCTGCCCGGACTGCTTCCAGCAGGTGAAAGTCAAAGCTCCCTCCATCGAAACCGGTGATGCTATCGTTTTCCACCAGATGGTTATTCCCTTCAATGTCCGTGTCCAGGGCGTAGATGGCCCCGTATGATTGAGGGAGACTCTTGACCTCCCAGACGTTGAAGCGTCTGATGACGGTGGTTGTGCGCCCTTCAGCATCCAGAAACGTCTTTTCCAGGACGGTCTCTCCGAGGATGGACTGGAGTGCCTTCTTGACCTCTGGGAGCAAGCCCTGCCCCTGCCGCGTTTCCTCGTTGCGCACTCCGAAACAGAAGCCGACGTTCTTGACTTCTGCGGGTCGCTCGTCGTAATAGCCGCCCGCCTCAAGGAGATCGCAGATACAGGTGCGAATGAACCGCTCATACTCTTCCTGTGAGAAACGGGCGTCTGTTTTGCCAGTGACCAGGCTCTTGCGGGCATTGGCTCCCACATAAAATTGCCTGGAATATTGAGGAGGAATCTGCTTCACTCTTCCCTCGGATGACTCATGTTGATACTGGACCAATTTTGCATCGTCGTAGTGGCGCACGCGCCAGGCTACCGCGTCTGAAGTAGAAATGATGGCGCTTTTCGGCTCTTCGTAGGTCGTCCTGGTGCCACGGACGACGAGCTTATGGGATGAGCGGTGCAACAGTGCGAATTTGCCTTCGTTATTGCCGATATCGCCAATGCCCATGATGAGCCTGGCGGTTTGGAGGATATGTCCCACGCCATCGGTGATGTCGTAGTAGTATTCTCCTGGAACGGCTAGCCCGCTGGTCGTGATCCAGGGGCGTTCTTCATAGACAAAGGCCAGTAAGCTGGTTGGTGGCAGCCCCGCTGCGGCTGCCTTCTTGCCGGGTTGGATAACGGTGTTCAAGGTGGAAACTCCTTCTTGCTTACAACAAACGAGTGAGATTGTCTAATAAAGTATACTTTAGTACGAAAACTGTTATCTATATATACTTATATACCTTATTCTCGGCGGTTTGTCAAGTGTTTTCCTCACCAAAGTATGCCAAAATAATAAAAAGATAACGTAAGTATACTCTACATATTTGAACGCTCTCCTTCAGTCACTTTGGGACGTGGTACACCGTGAACTCTCGGAAGACGAAGGAAGGCATCTTTTCGGGCAGAAAGGAGGGAAAGATGCCCTTTTATGGTACTTTCCTGTCTGGCGCTCGTGATAGGTAGGAGGAAATTGCAGCGTATGTACTGGCTGTCCCTCTTTTCTTCTGCCTTTGTGTGCCGTATAATATATGCAGAAAATACCAACTAAATTTGTTGATTTCCTACTATTTCCAACTAAATCTGAATGAAGTGAAATGCGTAGGTCGGCACAGGATGGGATGTTGGTTCGCAAGGAGCAGGAGCATGGGAGCGCACACGTACTATCCGCTTGGTCAAGCACGTACGATGCTGGGGAAGATCGACTGGAAGACACTCAATAAATGGCTGAATGCCGCAGGGATTACCCCTGAACCTGACCCAAAAGACAACAGGATCAAGCGCATCTCGCGGACGCAGTTGGTGCGCCTCGCATCATTGCACGGTATTACCCTGCTCGAATCGGACGCTGTCACTTTGACGCGTGACCATGCGGTTGCTTTGCTTCTTCCTCCTGAAGCTGGAGAGCAGGCAGAGGTCCGACTGGAAGCCTTCATTGAAGCTGCTGTCGAAGAACGCCTTGAAGAAGCGACAGGGCGGCTTGATGCTGCGCTGCAACACGGCCTACAGGAGATCAAACAAGAGCTTCTTACAGTGATTCAGGACGTGTTTAAGCAGATCCTCTCTCCTGGAGCAATGCCACCACCACTGAGAAGAGAGGAGCGAGTAGGACGGCCTGTGCCCTTTGTCAGCAATCCCCACGCTCCTGTTTTCTCACCGCCTCAGCAAAGTGAGGGAGCCTTGCGGCAGAGCAAACTCTCTCAAGAAGCAGGCCTGCCGCCGAACTCTTTGCCTGTTCACGGTTTTGCCGAAGCGCATGATATTCCGTATGAAACTCTCGCCACAGCGATTGAGCGAAACGAATTGCGCGCAGAGAACAGACCAATGGAAAGCAATGCCGCACAGTCCTCTTTCTATTTCACCGCAGAACAGGCCGAAGCAGCGATTCAATGGTGGTTAGAGAAAGCACGTCTGTAACTGGATGTTCACGCTCCACGGTGACTGACCTGTGAATATACGATCTTCGCTCCTCATTGTTTGTATCTTTGTTGGCTCTGACCCCCCTCCTTGTTCGTCGCCCTCCTCTCGTCACACGGCCCCCTGCTCTTCTATTGAGGGGGAGGTATTATTTGTGACGCTCACCTACCCTCTTTCAACCTCACCTACCCGCCAACCTGTCGTTTTCTGGAAAAGAGGGTGGTCGTTGGTAGGGGGGTGCGCATCACATGCAACATGCACAAAATACGCGCACTCGTTTGTCTACGCCGGTGTGGGACGGGTCGTCCAGGCTGTTGATAGTGCCACTATAACTGAAGCAGTACCTGCTCTTTGTGTGTCAGGGCTGTTTGCAGCAGCGTGAGTGCAATTTGCCCTTTTTATTTGTTAATGTGCATCAGCTTCTCTGGCGCATCCTGACGCTCTCATGTGAGAGCGTCGGAACGTTCACGTGATGCATCACGTCGATTGAGGGAGAGCTTCCGGCCAGCCTGTGTCCCGCTGCACCGTCGCTGGCGAAAGGGGGCCCAGCCGATATTCATTCGTGCGCGCTTTCGCCCCCTGCAAGTCTTCCAGCGTTTCTTTAGAAGGCTCCCAGGCTTTCGACAGGCTGCGCATTTGCTTGCTGTACGCGGTAAACAGTTCGTCTACCTGGGCAGTTTGCGCCAGCAGCCCATAGTACGCGATGGCCCGGCGCAGCGCCCGTTCGCTCTCGCGCACCCGCTCACCCGGTTCGCGTCCGTTGCCCCCAAAGCTCACCTTCCGGTCGAAAGCGCTGTTACAGGCGGTGAGCGCGTAGGTACGGTACAACTCGGCGGAGCGGCCCAGGTGTGTCCGCTGGCGTTTCTGCTCAGTGGTCTGTTGACTGGCCTGCACTTCATATTCCGCTGCATAACGCACGGCCTGCAAGTAATAATCCCGGTAGAGGGTAAAGGGTTTACGGGCCCAGGACGAGTACCAGGGTTGAAATTCGTCGGGATAGTGGAGCAGGACATCACCCAGAAAGTCGCCCGGATACGCCGCGATGAGCGCATCGCAGGCACCCTTGATCGGGGCGGGTATGTCGCTGGCGAGCGCTCCTTCCTTGCGGGCTGTTTCGATCAGCTCGTGATAGCGGTCAATCGTGGCAAGATCGGAGACGATACAGTGGGGGGCCAGTTTCCACAGGCGCTGTTCCACCGCGAAGAAATCCAGATCGGCTGGCAGCACGGTCTGTCCAGCGGCTGTGTTGAGTGTCGCCACGGTTTGCCGCAAATCGCGGCGCAGCAGCTTGCGGTGGGAGTTAAACGCTTCGCTCAGCCGCTGCGGAGAAGCCTCCTCGTCGCTTTTGCCGTGTCCAAACACATCCTCAAGCAAGGTATCCCGGGCAACGGGCGTGCCGTGTTGCCAGGACAGGTAGGCCAGGAGCTGTGTCCGCAGCGCACTCTGGCTGAGCGGCACCACTGCAGTCGTGCCATCGGGAAGGTGCAATGTCACCCGTAATTCTTTGAGGAGGGTGATGGAAATGAGGGGACCAGCAGGTTCTGCTGGCGAGAGTGGCTCTCCTCCCTGGACTCCCTGGGGCGCTGCAGCTGCTTCATGCACAGGGGTGCTGCCCGTCATCTCTCCCGTGTTTTGCCTGTTTGCCTGCTCTTGCGTGCCACTTTCACCATCATCCGCCGATTGCATTGCTCTCGTCTGTGGCATCTGTGGGGGTTCGTCGGATCTGGACCTGGGGTAGCGGGAGCTGCGCCGACGCTCGAGGTCCTGAGCATGCTGGCTCACGCGACGCGTTGGCGGAGAGTGACGCTGTTCCACCGGAAGCACCATTGGGAATACGGCCGGTTGTTCGTCTGCCTGGGTCTGGAGCGCTGGCTGTGTCAGAGAGAGGGACTGGAACGGGGGTCGCTCCTTCGTCACCTGTATAGGTGACTGGAGAGATATCTCACTGTTATCTGGCATGGGAACCATGACCCGCGGGGTCTCTCTTGAACGAACCGCGGCCGCTGAAGAACGCCAGATGCGGGAGTACTGTTGGACGAGTACGGCGAGCCAGCAGCAACCACCAAGCAGTAGTGCCACCAGGAATGGTGACATGATTCTGATAACCATGGCAACGAGGATAATCCGATTGCCGCCCACTTGCCAGAGGGCAGCCCATTGCGGCAGTATGGTGATGAAGGTATTCCAGCTGGGTACCGTCCACTCGACACAGGCAACACAGGCTCCAAGCAGCATCAGTAATATGCTCAAGGTCGGAGACGGCGAGATGCGCCCAACCGTGGCAGCGCCAGTCTGACCTGGTGCGGGAGACGGGAAATGCTGTGGCTGTGGGTCACCCGGTTGCCGGGGGGATTGAAGCATGGTCTATTCCTCCTTCTGTATGAGAACTGACGAGACATGAACGAGTGGGTGTACATGCGTATCACCCTGCTGAGCTACAAAATCCATAGAAAAGACTTTTTTCATATTATATGTCTTCTTGCGCGTCCTGGCTAGCTCTTGCTGGCCCTGTTCCTCCTCAGTTCCCTCACCGTCGCGCCCGCTCGCCTGTGGTCCGCAACAGGTGTGCGTTGCTCTCACGCATGGCTGAACGCGCCGGGGAACGTCTCTTTTGCCGCACGGTTTCGCTGCTTTTTTCCCTATCACGAGGATGCCGGTCATCGGCCGCGCAGGTGTGCCCGGTCAACGATGGTATGGCCGCCGATATCGCACAGCAGCAGCGTGGCGTCCCGCCGCTGGTAAAGCAGGCGGTAGGTGACCGAGATATAGCAGACCCAGACTGCCTCGCGCGTCCGCTGCAGCTGATGGATATGCAGTGACG
>Ga0307372_10002211_pt1 | contig 32655 bp, 32 predicted proteins | sample OX1MG_FD_202533 | JGI IMG/M metagenome (GOLD analysis project Ga0307372, IMG submission 202533) | Soil microbial communities from Risofladan, Vaasa, Finland - OX-1 | ecosystem: Environmental > Terrestrial > Soil > Coastal area > Acid sulfate soil | place: Finland: Risofladan, Vaasa | collected... | reverse complement strand
GGATTTCCATCATGGCCACGGGCGCTACCTATGCCCGACAAACAGGCCGTATATATGACTGCAACCGTTTCCCCTCGATCCCCACTTCACCTCTTGCTCCAGGGCGGGGTCCATATATGACACAGGTGGCGCCCTGGAGCGGGCCCACGTCACTATCTTGAGCAGGACTCAATAGCCAGTAAGCAAACGTCATCGCTACCAGCTCTTACCGATCATCGGGAGGAAATGAAATATGGAATTTGGAATCCAGCTTGCCAACCTCGAGCCCGCCAGAATTCGCGACCTCGCGCAGGCCGCCGAAGGTCTGGGCTTCGACTACGTACTGTTTCCTGATCACATCGTGCTCGAAGGTCCGGAGCGCCAGTTCGATCCGCACGCGCTTGCGTGGGACATGGTCGCCATGGCCACCTACGCGGCCGCCGCCACGAAAAGAATCCGTATTGGTCACCTGGTCCTGTGCAATCTCTTCCGCCATCCCGCGATTACGGCGCAAAGCCTGATGACCCTCGATCACGTAAGCGGGGGGCGCGCAGTCGCAGGTCTCGGCTCGGGATGGACCGAAAGCGAATTCCGAATGACCGGCATACCGTTTCCACCGATCACCGCTAGGCTGCGCATGCTCGATGAAGCGTTAACCGTGGTCAAATCGCTCTGGACCAAAGAGCAGACCAACTTCGACGGCGAGTTCTACAAACTCAAGGACGCGATCCTGTGGCCCAAGCCCGTGCAGAAGCCCCATCCTCCGATCTTTGTCGGTGGCGGAGGCAAGGGCCTGCTGCGAATCGCCGCCAAGCATGCCGATTATCTCAACATCATTCCCGACGCCGGCAAGGGCGGTCACATCTCGATGGACAACTTTCGCAATCTGACCACCGAGTCCTTTCGCGAGAAGACCGCTCTCGTGAAGGAAGAAGCCAAGCGCAACGGCCGCAATGCGGAAGCGGTCAAGTTCAGCAGTTTCCTCTTCATGGTCCAGATTACGGACTCGCCTGATGCGACCCGCAAAACCGCTGGCGCGTTGGCCGGAGGATTCGGTCTCACGGCCGATCAACTCCTGCAATCGCCCATGATGCTGATCGGCACGCCCGACCAATGCGTCGCTGAATTGCGCCGCCGCTCCACGCAGTGGGGCGTCTCGCAATTCATCTTCTCCGCCTTCTCCGGCCTGGACGAAGCATCGCTGCGCCGTCTAAAGGAGCAAGTGCTCGCGCACCTCTGAGCAGGATCGCGCGGGCCTCGGGATTTCTCGCCGGGGGTGCAGCGTGAAGCGACGGCATCATGGCGAGCGGAAGATCTGGCTCGAAACGACGGTTGAAGAACGGCAGATGTGTCGGCGGCAGGGAGGCCGCCGAGTCACACGGGCCTCGTTATTCGCGCGGCGCGGGCGGCAAGCGGAACAGGCGGGTCGCGTTGGATACGGTCAGCGCCGCGAGAGCGTCAGGATCGGCGGCGCGCGTCTGGGCCAGCACTTCGAGCGTGCGGCGGACGTACGCGGGCTCATTGCGTTTGCCGCGGTAAGGCTCGGGCGCGAGATACGGCGCATCGGTTTCGACCATCAGGCGATCATCCGGGACGATTCGCGCGGCCTCGCGCACCTGGTGCGCATTTTTGAAAGTCAGGATTCCCGAGAACGAGATGTAAAAGCCCAGCTCGAGAAATCGCGCCGCTGCGCGCGCGTCGCCGGTGAAGCAGTGAATCACGCCGCCGGCCGTCGCAGTCGCGGTTTCGCGGACGATCTCGACGACGCGATCCTCGGCGTCGCGGCAATGGATCACGATGGGCTTTTCGAGCTCGCGCGCGAGTTCCAGATGACGCCGCAGCGCGGCCTCCTGCGCCTCGGCGGGCGAGTGCAGGTAATGAAAGTCGAGTCCGCTCTCGCCGATCGCGACGACCTTGTTCGAGCGCGCGAGTTCGCGCAGCTCCGCGATTCGCGCGGGGGTGCAGTCTTTCGCGTCGTGGGGATGCACGCCGATCGCGGCGAAGATATTTCCGTGGCGCTGTGCGATTTCGACCGTGCGGCGGTCACACTCGATCGATCCGATTGCGCCGACTGAGATGATCGCCGCGATATCCGCGGCGCGGGCGCGTTCGAGCACGCCCTGCAAATCCGCGTCGAGCTGTGGGTCGGCCAGATGGCAATGCGTGTCGATGAGCGGCGTCATCGGTGATGCGCGGCGCGCTATGTTTTCTTCTTTTCGATTCGCGGGAACAGCGGCACTGGCGGCTCCACGCGATGCCCCGGCTTGAGGCCCGCGCCGAACGGCGCGCACGCGGTGGTTTCATCCAGGCCGAGCAAGTCGAGGATTTTGCGCGAGGTCGCCGGCATGAACGGCTCGAGCGTGTCGGCGACGACGCGCAGTCCTTCGCACAGGTTGGCCAGAATCTCCGCGACGCGCGGGAGCTTCGCGGGATCTTTCGCGAGCGTGAACGGAGAAGTCGCGACGATGTATTTGTTCGCGGCATCGAGCGATTGCCAAATCGCTTCGAGCGCGCGATTGAACGCAAGCTCTTCGATCTGAGCGGCGCTGCGCGCAGCGACCGCGGCGAACGCGTCGCATAGCGCACGATCCTCGATGTTGGCTCCTGGAGCCATCGTGAGTTCACCGCCGAAATACCGCGCCGCCATCGCGAGCACGCGGCTGGTCAGGTTGCCGAGATCGTTGGCCAGGTCGGCGTTGTAGCGTTCGATTACGCGCGCCTCGGTAAAATCGCCGTCGAGGCCGTAGCCGAATTCGCGCAGGACGAAATGGCGCAACACGTCGGGACCAAGGCGCTCGGCGAGTTCCATCGGATCGACGACATTGCCCGAACTCTTCGACATCCGCGCGCCACCGGTGGTCAAGTATCCGTGGACGTTGAGGCGCCGGTAGAGCGGCAGCTCGACCGCCCTCAGCATCGCGGGCCAGTAAACAGCGTGCGTCTTCAGAATATCCTTGCCGATGAAATGCTCGGTGGCAGGCAGAATCTCGGCGAGCGCCGCGTGACTCGTGTCGGGCAGCTCGCTGAGATACGCCCAGAACGCGTCGTACCAGACGTAGGTGACGAACTTGTCGTCGAAGGGCAGCTCGATTCCCCAATCCAGGCGCGCCTTGGGGCGCGAGATGCACAGGTCGGCGAGCGGTTCATCGAACATCCGGAGCGCCTCGTTGCGATAGCGTTCGGGGCGGATGAAGCCGGGATTCGTTTCGATATGCGCGCGGATCTCGGCGCGATATTTTTCGAGCTTGAGAAAATAATTCGATTCCTTCAGGAACTCGACCGGCTGGTTATGCTCGGGGCAGATATTTCCGGGCAGCAGCTCTTTGTCGGTGTAAAAGCGTTCGCAGCCGACGCAGTAGAGACCCGCGTAATCGCGGAAGTAGATATCGCCGCGCTCGTAGGTGCGGGCGAGCATCGTGCGCACGAACGCCTCATGGGCGGGATCGGTGGTGCGGACGAAATTGGTATAGCTGATTTCGAGCCGGTCGAAAGTGGTGCGGAAGGTCGCGCTGATTTTGTCCGCGAATGCCTTGGGGTCAAGATTCGCTTTCGCGGCGGCGTCGCGGTTTTTCTGTCCGTGCTCGTCGGTGCCGGTGACGAAGGTGACGTTCTCGCGTCCGAGCTTGCGCCGCAGATGGCGCGCGTATGCGTCGGCCGCAATATCTTCGTACGCGTGGCCCAGATGCGGCGGCCCGTTGCTGTAATGGATCGCCGAGGTGATATGGATTCGATCCGCCATCGAGTTGAACAGGATAACGCGCGGCGAATCGCGACGCGACTAGTTCTGCCGCGCGGTGACCAAATCCTCGAGCGTCGCTTCGACGACGGGGCCGTCGTTTTCGAGCGCGATCATCACGGTCTGCTTCAGGATATTCTGGCGCACGACCTTGCCGTCGCCCTTGACCGACTGAACCCGCCTGCCCAGGTTGGGCAGCGTCTTCTTGAGTTCGAGATAGGTGCCGTATTCGTACTTGAGGCAGCATTTCAGCCGCCCGCACATCCCGGCCAGCCGCGAGGGATTGAGCGCCAGGCCCTGCTCGCGCGCCATTTTTATCGTCACCGCGTCGAAGTCGCGCAGAAATGAGGAGCAGCACAACTCGCGCCCGCACGGGCCGACGCCGCCGGTGACCTTGGTCTCGTCACGCGCGCCGATTTGCTTCATCTCGACGCGCACGCGCAGGGTGTTGGCCATGTCGCGGACGAGATCGCGGAAATCGATTCTGGACTCGGCGATAAAATAGAAAACCACCTTGCGGCCGTCGAGGCTGAATTCGGCGCTGACCAGCTTCATCAGCAGGCCGCGCTCGCGCAGCCGTTCGAGGCAGATGCGGCGCGCACGCGCCTCGCGCAGGAGGCTTTCGTGTTCGAGGTCGAAATCTGCTTCCGAGGCAATCCGCATGATCGGCTTCATCGCGGCCAGATCAAGCGTATGCGCGGGTTCGTGCGGTTCGATTTCGATCGTTCCGACCCGGGCGCCGTTCTCGGTGTCGATCAGAACGCGGTCGCCGCGGCGCAGCGCGATCGCGCCGGCCAGGTAGTTGTATAGATGGCCGGTCTGCTGGAGGCTGACCGCGACGATTTTGGGCAGCTCCGCGCCGCCCTCGAAAGGATCGATATCAGGGGCCATTGCTCACTCCGTTGCTTCCCGAATCGCCCGTGCGGCGGTCATCCAGAATTGCTCGGCCTGCATCCGCGGATTCGCCATCGCGTCAACCGCGCCGCGCGCCTTGACGGCGGCGCCCATGCATTCGACGATCGCGCCGAGCTCGAGCGCGTCCGCGAGCTTTCGAATCACTATGGTTTCCTCGTCGTGCGGCTCATCGCCCGCGCCGAGCAGCTTGAGCGATAGTATTTCCTCAAGCATCCGCGCAAGCAACTCGAAGTTGGCCGCTGCTTCGTCGCGCGAGCGGAACAGTCCCTGGGTGATTTCCTGGGCGCCGGCGAAGTCGAGCGATCGCGCGCGCGCGAGGGCGGCCAGGAGTTCCTTCATCGGCGGCGCGTCGCCTTCGATCAGCGCGATCGCGCGCGCGGCGCTGCCGCGTGCCAGGCGCGCGGCAGCCGCTCGTTTCCCGGCGTCCGAGCCTGCGCGCGCGGCAAGAATCGCCTCGATATCGGCGGTTGCGAGCGCGGCGAAGCGCACCGGCCGCATCCGTGAGCGAACGGTGTCGAGCAGCGCGCGCTCGGAGGCGGTGATCATGAAGATTATCGCGTGGCCGGGCGGCTCCTCGAGGGTTTTGAGCAGCGCGTTCTGCGCGGGCAGATTTAGGGTCTCGGCGTCGTCGATAATCGCGATCCGGCGGCCGGCGCGCGACGGCTTGATGCCGAGCTGGGCGATCAGCGCGCGCACCTGCTCGATCAGAACGTCGCTGCGGCCCGCGGCGCGGCCGATCCGGGTGAAGTCGGGATGCACTCCGGTGGCGATTTGCACGCACGCCGCGCAGCAGTCGCATCGTGGCGCGGGCTCGGCGCCAGCGCGGGTCCGCGCGGCCGGGGGTGGCGCGGTCCGCACCGCGCAGTTCTCGGCGCGGCAACAAAAATCGGGGCCGGGCGCGCGCTCGCAGAGCATCGCATGGGCCAGAGCGCTTGCGACCGTCGCCTTGCCGACTCCAGCCGGACCGGAAAACAAGTACGCGTGCGAGGGGCGCGCGTGCAGCTCGGCCAGGATGCGCCCGGCGAGTTCGCGATGCCCCCGCAGGCCGCTTAGAGGCATCGCCGTTTTATCAGCGCGAGCGCCGCGCCGTGGATATCGGCGGCGACGGTTTCGAGCGGCCGCGCCGCGTCGAATACCATCACGCGATCGGGTTCGGCGCGCGCGATCGCCAAGAAGCCCGCGCGCACGCGGCGGTGAAAATCGGTGACCTCGCCCTCGAAGCGGTCCGGTCCGCGCACCGCTCCCTTGACCCGCGCGCGAGTGCGTTCGAGCCCGGTCTCGACCGCCAAGTCGAGCACGATAGTCAGCTCGGGCGTCATCGCGTCGCTGGCGAGCTTGTTCAAATCGGCCAGGAGCTTGAGATCGAAGCCGCGGCCGTAGCCCTGGTAGGCGGTGGTCGAATCGGAATAGCGATCCGAGATCACAATTCCGCCGGCGGCCACGGCGGGGCGCAGCTTTTCGCGCACATGCTGAGCGCGATCGGCCAGCACCAGCAGCAGCTCGGCGGCGACATCGAGCGACACGGCGGGGTCGAGAAAGATCGAGCGGATCGCTTCGCCGGCGCGCGTTCCACCTGGTTCATGAGTGACCTGCACGTGGCGGCCCTCGGCGCGCAGCGAATCGGCGAGGATAGCGGCCTGGGTCGTCTTGCCGGAGCCTTCGACGCCCTCGAGCGTGATAAAAATTCCCTGTGCCATTACCCGCCAAGATACCAGCGCGCGAGTTGCGGCTGAAAGAGCGCGAACACCCCCGCAGCGACCGCCAGGAACGGACCGAACGGCACCGTGGTCTGCATTATCGACGCGTCGGCCTCGACCTGATCGGTGGCGGGATCGGCAACCGGGGGCGCGGTTTCGCCGCTGGTCAGCGCGAATATGATTCCGCCAACCGCGCCGAACATCGAGCCGAAGAACAGCGTGAAGACCACTCCCGGCCAGCCGAGGAACCCACCCACCATCCCGAGGAGCCATACGTCGCCCATCCCGACGCCCTCGCGCTTGCGGACCAGCTCATAAAGGAAGCCGGTCAGGAACAGCACGCCGCCGCCGGCAATGATCCCGGCGAGCGAGCTTTTCCATCCGACCTCGGGGACGAACAGCGCGACCATCGCGAGGCCGACGACCATGCCGGGCATCGTGATTAGATTCGGGATCAGGCGCCAGTCGTAATCGATCAGCGCGACGATAAACAGCGCCGCGCACAGCACGAACCGGGTGATCGCGTCGCCCAGCGGAAAGCTCGCGTACAAGTAGAGCGCGATAATCGCCAGCCCCAGCTCGGTCATGAAATGGCGAAACGCAATCGCCGCGCCGCACATCGGGCAGCGTCCGCGCAGGGCGATATAGCCGAGAATCGGGATATTGGCCCAAAACGGGATCGCGCGCTCGCAGCTTTCGCAGAACGAACGCGGCGAGACAATCGAAATATCGCGCGGCATCCGGTACGCGACCGACGTCGCGAAGCTGCCGATAATCGCTCCGAATACAAATGCCAGCGCGCCGCCCACTCCACTCGGCAGTTCCATCCTTGCACCACCTCCCGGCGGAGACCCTCCGCCCCGGCACGCACCAGACTCCCGAATCCGCGTCACAGTTTACGGCGCGCGGCGCGCAAGCGCCATCGCCTCTGTGCTGGCGCGGCTAGTTGCGTGCCGCGCACAGGTCGATCGCCAAATCGTAGGTCGCCTTGATTCCACGATTCAGGTTCTCGACCGAGAGCCTTTCGTCCACGCCATGAAAGCGCCGCTCCTCGCTGGGTGGCAGCACGATCGGAATAAATCCGTAAGCCGGCACTCCCTTTTCGCGCAGAAAGCGCGAGTCGGTGCCGCCCGAGGTCATCCACGGCACGACGTAGGCGCCGGGAAAATCGGCGGCGACGACGCGTAAGATCGCATCCCACATCGCGCCGCTCGGCGGCGACGGCGGCGCGGAGTCGGGACTCTGGAAGGTGTCGATCGTGATCCGGTCGTCGGCGAGCAGCTTGCGCATCCGCGCCATAAAAGCCTCGGGATCGGTGCCCGGCAGCAGGCGGCAATCGAGGCCGGCCTCGGCGCTCGAGGGGATCACGTTAACTTTCAGGCTCCCGTCGAGCATCGTCGGCGCGATTGTGTCGCGCAGCAGCGCCTGAATGAAATCGTAATGCAGCGGACCGGCGAGCGCGTAATCGAGCACGAACGGCCAGGACAGATGTTCCAGCTCGAACGAGACCGGAAAATTTTCGTGCGGCGCGACTGCGGCGAACGCGTCGCGCATGATCGGGACGAGGCGGATTGCGGGCTGGCGGCGCACGAGCCGCCCGAGCGCCTGGATCAGAATTTGGGTCGGGTTGTCCGCAGTCGGCACGGAACCGTGGCCGGCGTGCCCGTGCGCCGTGAGCCGCAACCAGAGCACGCGCTTCTCCGTCACGGCGACATCAAACACCGGCGCGTTGCCGCCAAACGGATCGTTACCGACCGCGCCGCCCTCGTTGACCGCGAAGGCGGGATCAAAAGCGTCCCAGTGGTTGTGCACCATCCACTCGGCGCCGTCCTGGCCACCGGCTTCCTCGTCGGGGTTGATCATCATCTCGACTCCGCGCCGCAGTGCCACGTGGCCGCGATGGAGCGCGAGCAGGGTCGCGAGCGCCATGATGCCGTGGGCCTTGTTGTCGATCGCGCCGCGCGCCCATACGTAGCCGTCGTCAAGATCGGCGGAGAAGGGGGGATGCGACCAATCGGCGGCGACTGCGGGCACCACGTCGGCGTGCGACATCAGGAGCAGCGGCTTAACTCCGGCGGGACCGGGCAGGCGCGCGATCAGCGTGACCGCGCCGGGGACGCTTTGAAAGACCTGGTTGTCGATACCTTCGCGGTCGAGAATCGATTTCAAATACGCGATCGCCGGGGCGGTGTTGTCGGGCGGATTGCTGGTGTCGAAGCGCAGATAGGCGCGAAAATATCCGAGCGCCTCGGCGTCGAGCGCTTTGAAGTCTGGCGCGGGTGTGCCAGCGGCGCGTGCGCGCGGCGCGACTAGTATCGAAGTCAGGATGATGAGCGCGGCCATGATCGAGATCGATTTCGGCATCGGCGATTCTCCACGATGCGCGCCTTACTTCTGGCACGCGGGGCAATAGAAGCTGGCGCGTTGCCCGACGATCACGTTGCGAATCGGCGCCGCGCAGACATGGCAAGGTTGTCCGTCACGTCCGTACACGTGCAGGCGGGCGGCGAAGCGCCCGGGGCGCCCCTTTGAATCACGATAGCTGCGGAAGGTGGTGCCGCGGCTGCCGATCGCGGCGCGCAGCACCTGGGGGGTGAGCGCGGCGATCCGCTCGAGTTCGGCGCGTGCGACGCGGCCGGCGCGCCGCGTCGGCCGGACGCGGGCTAAGAACAGAATTTCGGACGCGTAGATATTTCCGATCCCGGCGACGACACGCTGATCCATGATCAGGTTCTTGATCGCGACACGCCGCCCGCGCGCCCGCATCGCCAGATAGCCGACGTTGAACGCCGCCGAAAGCGGCTCGGGTCCGATCGCGCGCAGTTCAGCGCTGGTGGCCATCGCGGCGCGCGCCATCAGGCGCACGATTCCGAAGCGGCGCGGATCGTTGAACACCAGCCGCGAGCCGTCGTCGAGCGCAAACTCGATATGGTCGTGGCGCGGGTCGAAACCCTCCGCGTCGAAGCCCGCGCCGCGATGGGTCAGGCTGCCGCTCATGCCCAGATGGACGAGGATCACGTCGTCGCCGTCGAGATCGACGATAAGGTATTTGGCGCGGCGCGCGACCTCGCGAATCGTGCGGCCGGTGACCTGAGCGGCGAAGTCGCCCGGCACCCTGCGCCGCAGCGCGATCGGGCGGATCCGCGCGCCAACAATCACGCGTCCGACGGCGCTGCGCCGCAAGATTCTTCTGAGCGACTCGACTTCCGGCAATTCAGGCATCGGCGCAGGCATCGGCGCAAGCATCGGCGCAAGCATCAGCGATTGTCAGATCGGCGCCGAGCGCGCGCGCCAGCTTGAGCAAGTCATCGGCGCCAAGCGCCCCGGCGCGCAGGCCCGGATCAATCGTGGCGCGGCCGAGCGCCGCTTCGATCCGCGCGGGTGAGATTCCGAGCGCCTGGCCAAGCGAGTTGCGCAGGGTCTTGCGCGGCGCTGAAAACGCGGCCCGCACCGTGCGCAGGACGCCCGCTTCCTCGGCGGCGGAAAACCGCGCCGCAGGGTACGGCCGCATCACCAGCACTTCCGCATCGACCTTGGGGCGCGGATGAAAATTTCCGGCGCCGACCCTGAAGTGCGAGACGATCTCGAAGTAAAGCTGGGTGAACACGCTGAGCGCGCTGTATTCGGACGAGCCCGGATGCGCGCGAATCCGCTCGCCAACCTCGCGCTGAAACATCAGGACCGCCAGCTCGATCACGCGCGACCATCCGCACAGCCGGCGCAGGATTGCCGCCGCCGAGTTGAACGGCAGATTGCCCATCACCTTCACCGGCCCGCGCGCGAACACGCCCGCGAGATCGCTCTTCAGGAAGTCGCCGGCGACGACCCGTGCGCGCCGGTCGCCCGCAAAGCGCCCGGCCAGGCGCTCGGCGAGCCGCGGATCGATCTCGATCATGGTCAGGCTTGCGATGCGATGCGCTGCGATTTGCTCGCTCAGCATCCCGAGCCCGGGGCCGATTTCCAAAACGTGATCGCCGGGCGCGAGCGCGGCGGCGGCGACGATGCGCCCGGCGATCGCGGGCTGAACCAGAAAATTCTGGCCGCGGGATTTGGCCGGCCGCACCCCGGCCGCGGCCAGCTCGGGAGCCGCGCGAGCCGGCGCGGAAGATTCGGCGCCGGCGCGAGGGCGGGATTTCCGCGCGATACGCATCTACAGTCTCAGGTTGGCTTCCGCGTCGATTGATAGATCGTCGCGCTCGCCGCGCAGCAGCCGCCAGCTTCCCGCCATCGCGATCATCGCGGCGTTATCGGTGCAGTACTTGAGCGACGGTGCGACCACGCGCAAGCCTTCGGCGGCGGCGGCCTCGGCAAGCCTGGCGCGCAGGCGCGAATTGGCCGCGACCCCGCCGGTCAGCGCGATCGTGCCGGCGCCAAGCTCGCGCGCCGCCGCGATAGTGGGAAGGACCAGCATATCGACGACCGCTTCCTGAAAGCTGGCGGCCAGATCGCTCGGCGCGATCGCCCGGCCCGGCTCACCGGCCAGAAACGTCGCGACCGCGGTCTTGATACCCGAGAAGCTGAAATCGCGCGGTGCGTTTTTGACCCGCGCGCGCGGAAATTTCACCTGCTTGGGATTTCCATCGCGCGCCAGTTCGTCGATCACTCTGCCGCCCGGATAGCCCAGCCCCATCAGCTTCGCGACTTTGTCGAACGCCTCTCCGGCGGCATCGTCGCGCGTCGAGCCGAGGCGCCGATAGCGCCCGAAATCCTCGACCGCGAACAGCGCGGTATGCCCTCCCGACACCACCAGCGCCAGATACGGCATCGCGAGTTCGTTCTCGAGCATCGGGGCGAGCAAATGTCCCTCGATATGGTTGACGCCCACCATCGCGAGCCCGGACGCCTGCGCGATTCCCTTGGCGCACATCAGCCCGACCAGCAGCGACCCCACCAGTCCGGGGCCGCGCGTGACCGCGAGGCCTTCGATCTGTCCGAGCGACACGCCCGCGGTTTCGAGCGCGCGCTCGATCACGGGCACAATCGTGACGACGTGATTGCGCGAGGCCAGCTCGGGCACGATACCGCCGTAAGCGCGATGGATATCGTCCTGATTGGCGACCGCGCTCGAGCGGATTACGGCCACGCCGGCGCGCGTGGTTTCCAGCACGGCAGCGGCGGCGTCGTCGCATGAGGATTCGATTCCGAGGATCAGCATGGGATTGAACAGGTCACGTCCAATGAGAGTAATCTGCGCGCGGTCGCGGGAAAAGACAGCCGGGCCGCCTGCCCCCACTGAGACCTTTGCGTAACTACCTCACGGCGAGGTGGATAACCCCTCCTTGTGAGGCTGTCGATTTTTTCGCAAGCGCTCGGTTGCTGTCATCCTGAGCCGTAGGCGAAGGATCTACGCGAAGCGATTTTCTTAAGCCACGCCAAGAGTTTCCGCACTAATCGCTGCGCGGAGATCCTTCACGGTGCTTGTCCTGAGCGGACTCGAAGGAGCAGCCTCCGTTCAGGATGACAGACTAAACTTGACTTTTATCGACAGCCTCACAAGGAGAGGGAATCGAACACTTCAGGCAGGTACGCAAATGTCTCCCACTGAAGAAGGGAGTAATCTGCGCGCGGGCGCGGGAAAAGAATCAATCCACTGGCGGCGCGCTCTCGCGCGGGGGTGGCGGAGCGGGCGGTGACGCCGCGGGAGGCGGCGCCGGCGCGGCGTCGGCGGGCGGAGGCGGCGCAATTGCGGAATCCGCCGGAGCGCCGGGCGGTGCGGCGGGCGCCTGCGGGGTGACCTCGGGCGCGACCCGGGTGTAGCCGACTCGCGCCATCAGATTTCCCGGATCGGCGGCGATCGCCTGCTGATAGGCGGCCGCGGCGGCATCCATATGGCCGGATTCCTCGTAGGTGAGACCCTCGTATGCCAGAGTCTCGCCGAGCCAAGTGGGATTGCCGGAGCCGAAACCTATCTCGGCGCGCTTCAAGAAGCTCATGGCCTGCTCATCGTCTTTTTTCGCGATGTAGGCTCGGCCGAGAAAAAAATACGCGTACGGATTTCCCGGATCGATTCCCACCGCGCGCGACAGCGTACGGATTGCTTCGTCGGGGTGATCCCGCTCGAGTTGCCGGCGCGCCTGCTCAGTGACCCGCAGCGAAGCCGCGCGCGCCGGCGACGCCTGTGCGGCGATGACGGAGTCAAGCGGAGCGTCGCTGATGCGAAGCGTCGGCGTAATCGATCCCGCGTCGAGCGGAGCGGCGTCACCCGTCGCGGTCGGGATAGCGCTGGGTTCGGCGAAGATCGGTCCCTCGGTCGGGGTCTCGGAGGGGGTTGCGACCGGGGTCGGCGGCAGGTTTCCATTCGCGTCGGGCGTGGGAGTCTCGGTCGGGGTCGGCGTCAAATCCGCCCCGGCGATCGATTCCTCTTCGAGCGCGACGATCGTGGGTGCGCGCAATGCGGCGGCGCGCGCATGCGCGGCCCCCGGCGCGGCGGCGATCGCAATCGCCGCCGCAATCACGAACTGGCGCGGGTTAAAGATAGTCGGATAAGCGCGCATCTGAATCGTCTAAATCCAGGAATGACTCGGAGTATTCCAAAGGCGCTAGTCGTTCGGGTCGGTCACCGGGTTGGGCGGCTCGGGCGCGCCGTGGTCCGAAGCAGTTACCGTCCCGGGTTTGTACGGGGGACAGACCTCGGTCGGTTCCATCCCTTTGGGGAATACGCCTTCGATCGTCTGCGGGCAAAATGGTCCGGCCTTGAGTCCGGAGACCGAATCGACGCGCTCGACCACCATATCCGGCGGCGGCGTGAAATCCAGTGCGGGGCGCGCCGCGGTCGCCGCTTTCATAAAGGCGGTCCACGCGGGCAGCGAGGCTTGCGCGCCGGTCAGACCGAGGGTGTCTTTTTGATCGAAACCTGTCCATACCACCGCCAGCAGATTGGGCGTGAAGCCGCCAAACCAGGCGTCTTTCGAGTCGTTGGTGGTCCCGGTTTTTCCGGCAGCCGGGCGCGTGAATCCCATCTGGCGCGCGCCGTAGCCGGTGCCGTGATTGATCACCTGCTCCATCATGAACTGCATCATGAAGGCGAGCTCGGGCGAAATGACCTGGCGCGCTTCGAGTTGGTGGCCCTCGATCACCTTGCCGCTTTCATCGACCACGGCGGTGACCGCGTAGGGCGGAACTTCCTGCCCATAGTTGGCGATTATCGCGTAGGCGCGCGCGAGCTCGAGGGGCGAGACCTCGATTCCGCCGAGCACGATCGACGGGTACTCGGGCAGGTCGCCGAAGCCGAGCTTCTTGGCCATCGCGACCACGCGCTCGAGCCCGATCGCGTAGGCGACTCGCGAGGTCGCGGCGTTGAGCGACTCTTCGAGCGCGAACTCGAGGGTCACGCGGCCGAAGAAGCGGTCCTTGTAGTTGCGCGGCGACCAACTCATGTTGTCCGCGTATTGCCAGGTCCACGGGCTGTCATCGATATAACTGGTGGGCAGAAATTTCTCCGGGCCGCCGTCGAGGGTTTCCTGGAACGCGGCCAGATAGGTGACCGGCTTGAACGCCGAGCCGGGCTGGCGTTTGGATTGGATGACGCGATTAAACTGGCTCGCGCGATAGTCGCGCCCGCCCACCATCGCGCGAATCTTGCCGGTCTGCGGCTCGAGCGAGAGCAGGCAAGACTCGAGCTTCTGATCTTTTTCCTTGCGCAGGAGCTTGGGATGGCTGGTCTCGAGGCCGATCAGGTTCTGGCGGACCGCGCCTTCGGCGATCTTCTGCATATGCACATCGAGCGAGGTGAAGATTCTCAGTCCCTCGTCATTGAGCACCTGGGGCGGGTAGCGCTCGGCGAGTTCTTTTTTCACGTAATCGATGAAGTAGGGCGCGTCGTTGCTCTCGGCGTACACCTCGCGCGCGCGCATTGGTTCGGAGACCGCGTCGTCGTAGGCGGCCTTCGAGACGTAGCCATCCTGGAGCATCGAGGCCAGCACCTCATTGCGCCGCTTTTGCGAGTCCTGGGGATGGCGCAGCGGGTTGAGCCGGTTGGGCGAGCTGATCATGCCGGCGATGGTCGCCATCTCGGCGATACTCAGATCGCGCGGGTCTTTCGAGAAGTAGTATTCCGAGGCTTCCCAGACGCCGTAGATTCCCTCCTGCCCGCGCCGTCCGAGATATATATCGTTTATATAGTTCTCGAGGATTTCGTCCTTGGAGTATTTGCGCTCCGCTATGTATGCCATCAGCGCTTCGGTGAGCTTGCGCTTGTAACTGCGCTGATTGGTCAGAAAGAAATTCTTCATCAACTGCTGGGTCAGCGTCGAACCGCCCTGCTGGATGCGGCGCGAGGCCAGGTCCACGGCCGCGGCCTTCAGGATGCGCACGAAATCGACGCCGTGATGCTCGTAGAAGCGATGGTCCTCGGCGGCCAGGATCGCGTCGATCAAGAGCGGCGGAATCTGGTTGAGGCGCACCAGCCGGCGCTGATCCCAACTGCCCTCGAAGATGCCGCTGATCAGCTCGGGTTCGAGCTCGATCGAGAAAACCGCCTTGCGCGTCACGGGATCGCGCATCGATTCTATCGTGTGGTCGGTGGAAAGCGTGATATCGACCAGTTGACCGCCGAAGTTGCCATACGGATAGGCGAAGCTGTGCAGAAAGATGATCAGCTCGCCCTGCTTCGAGTCGAAGCTGTACTCACCGCGGGTCTTTACCTGGCCACCGTCGATGCGATGGTAATTGAGCCGCGCCAGGCGATCGAAAAATCCCAGATCGTTCAGGTTCTGGCCGGGATAGACGATGGTCGAGTCGGAGTAGATGCGCGATGGTATGTTCCAGCGCTTGCCCGAGAACCGCGTTACTACTTCCTGCTCGAGCGCATTGTAGTAGATGCTGAAATAGTAAAGCGCCGGCGGGATGCTGAAAAGCGCCGCCGCGGCCACGCTCAGGAGCGCGATTTTAATAATGCGTGGGAGCCTCATCGGGGCGCCGGCTGCCGCAGTCCGTCCGTCGCGCTCCCGCTAGTCCCGCGGCTTGATCGCGAAGTAAAGGGTTCCCTCGGCGCGCTTGACCAGCAGCAGCACCACCTGGTTCCGGGCCCCCGCCTTGAGCGCGGTCTGGTAGGTCTCGAGGCTGGTGACGGGCCGCCGGTTCACCTCCAGAATCACGTCGCGCGCGCGCAGGCCAGCCTGCTCGGCCGAGCTGCCCGGCTCGACCGACGCGATCACGACTCCGTGGCCGGTTTCGAGGCCGAGCTGCCCCGCAAGCTCGTCGTTGAGATCCTTGACCCGTAGTCCAAACTGCGACGGTACGCCGGGCGCCTGCGGCTTGGGCTGACTTTCGGCCGCGGCGAGCTGCGCCTCGTGCGATTCGGTGATCGAGGCTGAAATATTTTTGGCCTGCCGATCGCGGATGATCTTGATCGTGACGGTCTTGTCCAGCGGCGTGCGCGAGACCAGCAGCGGCAGCTCGCGCGAATCCACCACCGGCTTGCCGTCGAACTCGGTAATCACGTCGCCGCGCTCGAGACCGGCGGCCTGCGCCGGTCCATTTTTCAGCACCTGCGCGACCAGCGCGCCCTGCGCATCCTTGATGCCGAGCGATTGCGCCAGCTCCGGAGTGACCGGCTGGATATACACGCCCAGCCATCCGCGCGTGACGTGGCCCGTGGCGCGCAGTTGTGGAAGCTCTTCCTTGACCAGGTTGACCGGAATCGCGAAGCCAATTCCCATGCTCGCTCCGGTCTGCGTGTAAATCGCCGAATTAACTCCAACCACGGCACCGCGCAGATCGATCAGCGGTCCGCCGGAATTGCCCGGATTGATCGATGCGTCGGTCTGGAGGAACTGATCGAAATTGTCGGGGATGAAGCGGCCCTTGGCGCTCACAATTCCCGCGGTCACCGAATGATCGAAGCCGAACGGATTGCCGATCGCCATTACCCATTCGCCCACCCGCACTTGATCGGAATCTCCCAGCGGCGCCACCGGCAGGTCGCGTCCCGCGTTGATCTTCAAAAGCGCGATGTCGGTCTTCTTGTCGTGGCCCACCACCTTGGCCGGGTAGCTCTTTCCGTCCTGGAGCGTGACGGTCACCTTCGACGGATTATCGACCGCGTGATCATTGGTCAGGATATAGCCGTCTTTGGAAATGATGAAGCCCGACGCGAGGCTCTTGGAGTGCTGATGCCCGAATGGAGCGAGCGGTCCCGAGAATTCGCCGTGATGTTTGCCCGGTACGTCGCCACTGCCGCTCTCGGGCGATTCCACCTCTTCGGTCGAGATATTGACCACCGCGGGCGAGAGTCTGGCCGCCAGATCGACAAAGTCGGGCAGGGTCTGTGCCGGTGCGATATGTCCGCCGGCGTCGTCGGGCAGATCGGTCCACCAGCGCCCCGCCGGCGTCGCGGCGTATGCGCCGGTATAAAGCAAAATTGCGGCGGCTAGCGCCGTGACGGTGAGCGCGGCTCGAATGAATTTGTGCGGCATGGGTTAATCAGCGCAGCGCGCAGGCTAGCGTGCCGGCGATCTGGCAAGTTCAACGTATTTCATCCGCAGGTCGAAGAGAATCGCCTCGATAAGGCTCTGTTCGTTCGGATCCAGGTTACCGCGCGTCTTCTCGGACAGCATCGCGATGATATCGATCAGATGGCGTGCCGCGCGCAGATCGCGTGAGGGTTTTCCGGTCGCAGGATCGGGCATCTCGCCCAGCGCCGCCAACGCCTCGGTGGAAAGCCCCACCAGGAATGTCACGAAATTTATTTCCGGCTCGGCGTCATCCGCCTGCATCGCGGCGTGCGGTTGCGGCGCCGAGCCCGCGGCTTGCGCCGCGCCGGCGGCGCCGGTTTGGGAGCCGGCCGCGGTCTCGGCCTGCTCGGGGCCGGGTTTTGCTTCACCTTCGGCCGAGAAGCGCCGGCGGTCCTGAACCTTGAAGCCCTTGTCCTTTTCCTCTTCGTCGCGCATCGCGATCTCCCGCCGCCTATTCCGAGCGCCCCGCGCTCATATTCTCGAGCCGCCGGATGCGCTCTTCGATCGGCGGATGAGTCGAAAACAGGCGCGTGATTCCGCCCGCGCTCAACGGATTGACGATGAATAGATGGGCAGTTGCCGGCCCCGCGTTTTCGAGCGGCATCCTTTCGTTGGCCGACTCTAGCTTGCGCAGGGCGCTGGCGAGCAACAACGGATTATGGGTCAGGCGCGCGCCGCTGGCGTCGGCCTGATACTCGCGGGTGCGCGAGATCGCAAGCTGGATCATCGAAGCCGCGATCGGCGCCAGGATGCTAATCGCGAGCAACCCGATGATGCCGCCGTGCTCATCGTCGTCGCGGCCGCCGAACCCGCCCAGCAGCGCGCCCCATCGTGCTCCGTACGCCAGCATCATCACCGCGCCCGCAAGCGTGGCGGCGATCGAGCTGGTCAGGATGTCGCGATTGATCACGTGCGACAGCTCGTGGCCGATGACGCCTTTTAGCTCTTCGCGATTGCAAATCCGCATGATGCCGCGCGTGACGGCGACCGCCGCGTGCTTCGGATTTCTGCCGGTCGCGAATGCATTGGGGGTGTCGCTGTCGACCATGTACAGGCGCGGCATCGGGATGCCCGCGGAGTGCGCGAGTTCGTTGACGATCGAATAAAGCTCGGGCGCGCTCGAGGCGTCGAGCGGTTGCGCGTGATACGCCGCCAGCACCATCCGGTCCGAAAACCAGTAGCTGGCGAAGTTCATGATCGCGGCGAATCCGAATGCGACCATGACGCCGCCGCGGCCGCCGATCAGGCCGCCGATCAGCATCAGCAGGCCGGTCATCACGCCGAGCAGGAAGGTGGTTTTGAGGAAGCTGGTCATAAGGGTTTCAGGTTCGGAAAACGGGCCGCGCGTTTGTGCGTTCCGCAGCCACCGTGAAGCCTCGCGCGCGGGGAAATACTGGATTCACTGCGATAAAAAAGCCCCCGCAAGGCCGCATCGTAAAGCTACGCCACGCCCATAAAACAGTCAACGTAACTACTATCATACGCGATATCCGGCACTTCAGGCGGTTACGCGAGGGTTCCACGATGGAGCGCTACGCTGGGTCAATCGATCGGAGCGTGTCCTCGAGGGCGCGGATGACCTGCTCGACCGTGATCGCTTCGAGGTCGGTGGCGCGCACGACGGTGACTGGTCCGAGCGGACGCCATCGTGCCGGATCGGTTGGTCCGAAAATGACGACGCCGTGCGCGCCGGCCGCGGCGGCCAGATGTGAAACTCCCGAGTCGTTTCCGACGAATCCCGCGGCGAGCTTTGCAAGCGCCGCGACGGTGGCGAGCGGCAACCTCGAAACCGTCGCGATCCGGAAGTCATGAAATAACGGCCCCAAATCTTCCTCCGCCGGTCCCAGCACTGCGAGCGGCCGCAAGCGCATCCGGTCTTCGATTTCGAGCGTGAGCCGGGCGAAGCGCTTCTCGCTCCAGTTCTTTTTCGCGCCGCCGCTGCCGGGGAAAATAATCAGGAACTCGCCGGGAATCAGGTTTTTGGCCGCCATCGTTTCATCTCCGGCGACGAGATCGGCCTCCGTGAAATCAATTCGCGCTTCGAGCGGTTCTTGCGGCGCGCCGATCGAGCGCAGATAGAGCTCTGCGATATGCCCTTCGCCGGAGGGACGGAATTGATGGAACGTCACGGGGCCCGCACACGCATCGCTCAGCGCGCGGCGATAGCCGGCGTCGTCGTATGCGAAGAACGAAATAATTCCGTGGAATTGTCCGAAAAATTTCCGCGCCGCCGGGTCGTTCGCGTCGCCGGCGCCAAACAGCGCGCTCACCTCGCGGCGATCGATCGAGTAACCTCGCTCGACGCCCATCCGCCCGGCGGCGAAGTCCGCCAACTCCGCGCGCGCCATCAGATCAACGGCGACGTCCGGATTGATCCGCCCGAGCGCGCGGATCGCCGGTCCCGCGCAAATCAAATCTCCGAGCGCGCCGGGAAAGATGACCAGCATCCGGCGCTCGGACCGCGGCGCTGCTGGCCGGTTGCTCATCATGAGAAAAATAGCATCACTGCTGCCGCGGCGCGCGGTGTCGCATAACGGGGCGATTTACGGCTAGAATTGCCGCCATGCCCGTTAGCGTCGCACACTCGCCACTCGATCTCATCGGCCATACGCCGGTGCTCCGCCTTAACCGTATCCCCGGCAAGGATGACGCCGAAATCTGGGCCAAACTCGAGAACTTCAACCCCGGCGGCAGCGTCAAGGATCGCATCTGCGTCGCGATGATCGAAGCCGCCGAGAAGGCGGGCCGCATCAAGCCCGGCGACACTATTGTCGAGCCGACCTCCGGCAACACCGGGATCGGACTGGCGCTGGTCGCCGCGGTCAAGGGATACAAGCTGATTCTCACCATGCCCGACACGATGAGCGAGGAACGCCGCTCGCTGCTGGTCGCGTATGGCGCGAAACTGGTGCTGACGCCCGACACGCGCGGGATGCATGGCGCGATCACGAAGGCCGAAGAGCTGGTCAAGGAAAATCCCGGCTACTACATGCCGCAGCAGTTCAGCAATCCCGCCAATCCTGAGATGCATTATCGCACCACGGGACCGGAACTCCTCGAGCAAGTCCCGCGTATCGACGCTTTCATCTCCGGCGTCGGCACCGGCGGCACGATCACCGGCGCCGGCCGCTATCTGCACGAGCATTGTCCGAACAAAGTGCTGGTGGTCGCGGTCGAGCCAAAGAATTCGCCGGTGCTGTCGGGCGGCGAGGCGGGGTTTCATAAGATTCAGGGAATCGGCGCGGGCTTTGTGCCGAAGAATCTCGACACCAAATCCTATGACGAGGTTATCACCGTCAGCGATGAAGACGCGGCGAGCTACTCGCGGCGCCTCGCGCGCGAGGAAGGGGTTTTGGTCGGCATCTCGTCAGGCGCCAACTGCTGCGCCGCGCTGCAAATCGCAAAACGCCTGGGCAAGGGCAAGACCGTGGTGGTGGTGTTCTGCGACACCGGCGAGCGCTATCTGACCACCGATCTTTTCCAGGCCGAAGGGATTTGAGGCCGAGTATCGCGATGGCTTCAGAACTGAACCCCGAACTCGCCGCCAAACTCGACACGCTGCGCGCGATCTTCACGCCGATGCGCGCGGTGATCGTCGCTTTCTCGGGCGGAGTGGATTCGACCTTTGTGCTCAAGGCCGCGCACGACGCGATCGGAGCGCGGGTGCTGGCGCTCACCACCACTTCGCCGACGATGCCTGAGCAGGATCGCGCGACCGCGCTCGAGATGGCGGCGCTGATCGGCGCGCGCCATATAGTGGTCGAATCCAACGAGCTCGAGATTCCGGGCTACGCGCGAAATCCGCTGGATCGATGCTACCTGTGCAAATCGAACCTGTTCACGGTGTGCGAGGCCAAGGCCGCCGAGCTTGGAATCGAGGAGATCGCCGACGGACTCAACCTTGACGATCTGCACGACTACCGCCCCGGCATGAAAGCCGCGTCAGAGAAGCGCGTGCGCCATCCGCTTGTCGAGGCCGGCCTCACCAAGTCAGAAATTCGCGAGCTGTCGCGCGCGATGGGTTTGAAGACGTGGGACCGGCCCGCGTCGCCGTGCCTGTCCTCGCGCTTTCCCTATGGCACCGAAATCACGCCCGAGGGTCTGCGCAAGGTCGCTGCGGGCGAGGATCTCTTGCGCGCGCTCGGGTTTCGGGTGGCCCGCGTGCGCTACCACGGCGAAGTCGCGCGCCTCGAACTCGAACGGACTGAAATCGCGCGAGTCTTCGAGCCAGAGATCCGCGCGACCGTCGATAGCGGGTTTCGCAAAATCGGATTTCGTTTCGTCGCGATCGATCTGCGCGGGTTCCGCTCCGGCTCGCTCAACGAAGGTATCGTGACGCCCGAACCGCTCCCGCCGCGTTCCTGAGCCGCATCGGCGCGGGAATCAAGCTTGGCCCCGCCGCGAGCGGGCAGATGCTCGCGCGGCCAAAATCAACTCGGCCATCGCGAGGTCCGCTGCCGTCGTGATCTTGAAATTGGGCAAGGCGCTCTGTACCACTTCGACGCGCGTGCCCATCCGTTCGACCAGGTCGGCGTCATCGGTGGCCGCTATCCGCTCGCGCAGCGCGCGTTCGTGCGCGGCGACCAGCATCGCGCGGCGAAAAGCCTGAGGAGTCTGCGCCTGCCACAAGCCCGCCCGTACGATCGTTTCGGTGATTGCGTCCCGCTCGACCCGCTTGAGCGTGTCCGCAACCGGGATCGCGGCGATCGCGCCGCCGCAGCGCTGCGCGGCGGCCAGGCATGCGGCGAACAGATCGGGATTTGCAAGCGGGCGCGCCGCGTCATGAACGATTACCAGGTCGCTTTCGGCGCTGGTCAGCGCCAGTGCAATTCGCACCGAGTCCTGACGCGCGGCGCCACCGGCGGTAATTTTTACCGGCAGGTCACTTGCGGCGGAGTTGGCCTCGGCACGCGCGAGTTTTTCCTTCCCCGCCGGAACGGTCACCACGATCTCGACGACCTCGGCCGTCTGCGCCGCCGCGGCGAGCGAGTAGTGAAGGATAGTGTGGCCCGCAAGCTCGACGAACGCCTTGGGCTCCGCGCGGCCTAAGCGCGAGCCGCTGCCGGCGGCGACGATTATCGCTGACGCGCGCATCGCGGATAGTTATAGCCCGTCGCGGCGTTCACTTCGACGGGCGCGGCGGGCTTAAGAAAAAAGGGCCGGCTGAAGCCGACCCTTGCAAAAATACTGGAGGCACGCTCGGGCGGTTAATTGGCGAAAATCATCCGCAGCTCTTCCATGATCTGCTCTTCCGGATGAGCCTTGGCGATCGACAATTCCTTGACGAGCAAACTTCGCGCCGTGTCGAGCATCTTGCGCTCGCCGAACGACAATTCCTTGTCGCTCTTGAGCACCAGCAGATCGCGCAAAACTTTGGCGATCTCGAGCGGCGAGCCGGTCTTGATTTTTTCGGTGTACTCGCGGTAGCGCCGATTCCAGGTCTGCGTGTCAACCTCGACTTTTCGCTGACGCAGGATTCGATAGATTTTCTCGACCATGTCTTTGCCGATCACGCGGCGCAGTCCAACCTGATCGACGTTTTCGGTCGGGATCATGATCGTCATTTTTTCGGCGCCGAGAATTCGCAGCATGTAAAATCTGCGCTCGGTGCCGGAAATTACGCGTAGCTGGATGTCGTCGATAACGGCAACCCCATGCGCGGGATAGACTACCTTCTCACCTTTCTTGAACGGCAAACCCATTTCGGTTTTGGCGCTGTGCGCGGGTGCGCGAACGGCGGACTTTAATTTCAGCGCGGTTGACGACGCAGTGTTCATCACCTTCTGATTTCGCCTGGGCAGCATACCCGATTATGACATATTTGAACGCGGTTTGTAACCCCTGATATTCAAGGAGTTTTACCGATCGCTAAAATCGAACACTGTTCCTTTCACGAAAGACCGCCAAACTCCTTACGAACTCCTTACAATCGCAACTCCATGATGATCGCGTCTTCTCCGGGCCCGTAATAGTGCCGCCTCAAACGCCGTTCCTCAAATTCATACTTCCGATAAAGGCATCGCGCGGGCAAATTCGACCGCCGCACCTCGAGCGTCACCGTCGACGCCCCCCGCGTCCGCGCCTCTTCGATCGCCCCCCGCAGCAGCCCGTCGCCCACTCCGCTACGCCGGAAATCAGGATGCACGGCAACGTTGAGCACGTGGCATTCGTCAACAATCAGCCATCGGCACAGGTAACCAGAGATTGCCCCCGGTTGGGAATCGCCGCTGGTCGCCACCGTCAGGCGCGAAAATGGCAGGGTAAGCTCACGCTGGAAGGAGTTGAGGCTCCAAGGAGTCTCGAATGCCAAGCACTCGATTTCGACGATTCTGGGAAGATCGCGCTCGAGCGCGTCGCGAATCTGGAGCGCCATCGCAAAATTCCTGCCTGCCCAGGCATCACCCGATTGGACGGGGGCGAAAATGCGCAACGATTCTACGCGGCGCTCTGGAGCTGTTCGGCCTCGCCCTTCATCACTATCACGTCGAGCACCTTGTTCTGCATCCGATGCCTAAAGGCCGCCACCGGCACGCCGAATTCGATTCGAGTCAGGAAATCCGCCGGAAATGCCGATGAGACGTAGGACAGCTTTCGAATTGCCTCGCCGCGAACGCTCGCGCTGATCGCCAGCACGCTATCGCCCAGATTCAGGTTGTAATCGTAGTCGGGCATCTGGTCGGGCAGATTCCAGATTCGCTTAAGCGACGACGCCGGCATCTTGCGCGGCATCTCGAGCCGCACCAGGTATGCGTTGGCAAATTCCCGCACGGTATAGACCGTGCCGTAGCGCCGATCGCGTTCGGTCTTGTCGTCGTGGATATCGGTCTCGAAGCCGTCGAACGCAACCTTGCGCTCAACCTTCCGCTTGCCTCCCCGCGCGAGCAGACTGCCCAGCGGGGCAAGCACCAGGCCGTACCAGCATCCGCGATAGGTCAGTTCCGAGGCAGGCTTCGCATGCACGATTCCTTCGCGCAGCCGCCATGCCGCTTCGCCCGCAGCGATCACGAGTCCGAGCAGAATCCATCCGCGCGTCGAGATCGAGAACAGCGGATCACCGACCAGCAGCACGGAGATCGCTATAAAAATCGCAGCGTACAGGAGGAGATTCAGAATCATGTTGAGCGCCGTCGAGCGGGCCCGCGAAAACGCCCCCGGCGATCCGACCGCCTCTTCGAGCGCCGCCTTGACGCGATCGGGCATCGCGCCCAGAACCGGCTCGGCGAGCCTGAGCGCAATCCGCACCGGAAGCGGAGCGCGGCTGACCTGCGCGGTATCGACCCATCCGAGCACGGTATCGAAATCCTCCTCGAGTTCGCCGGCGAAATGTTTCTCGCCAAGCGGCCCGGGCAGTGCGCCGATATCTTTCGGGAGATTCACCATCGCGATCGGCGCCGCGATTGCCGGCGCGACGGCCGCGACTGGCGCGGGCTTGGATGGCGCCGCAGGTGCAGGCGCGGGCGCGCTGGCGGCGGCGGGCTTGGGTGCGGCTGGCGTGCCGTTGGGCGCGCCAGCCGCGGCAGGAGCGGCCGGGGCGCCGTCGGCCTTGCGGAACCGCGACGGCGCGTCGTCGGCGAAACTCTCGTCGGGATGCAGCACCCGCGCGCGCGCGAGCAGCACCGGCTCGGTCTCCGGGTTGGCCGGGTCGGGCACGCAGCAATCCACAGGACACACCGCAGCGCAGGCTTCATGATCATGAAAGCCCACGCACTCGGTGCATTTGGCCGGCACGATATAGAAAATATCCTGCGCGATCGCGGGGCTTATCGCTCCGTTAAGCTCCCACTCGATTCCGCCCGCATAGATCGCCGTGTTTGGGCATTCCGGCTCGCACGCGCCACAATTGATGCACTCGCTGGTGATAGTCGTTGACATCCGCTGACCCCGACCTCAAAAAAGCACGGTGGAAATTTTAGGGCGCCCCCGAACCTTGCGGGGTTCACCTATCGGACCATAACTGTAGCAAGTTTTGCCTGTCAACCGCGCCCGGAGCAATATGTCTAATCCTGTGGATTTTGGCGCCGCGGATTCTTTCAGCCTTGCGTTGATCAAAACGATTTGTAACTATTCCAAGGAGCGCTGGACAGATTCACGATATTTCCAACTCGTTCGACAGCGGAATAAAACCGGAACTGGCGGTTGGACTGGAACTGGTAGGAGGATTCTTCGGATGAAAACGTTTGCAAGTCTGCTCGGAGTTCTGGCGATGGCGGCGTTCTTGAGCGCCTGCGGACCGGACATGAAGACTATCAACGCGGCCAGCGACAAGGCTGAAGCCGATGCGACCCAGTCGGAGGCCGCGGCCAATTCAGCAGAGGCTTCCGCCACGCAGGCGGACGCCGCCGCGAAGAAGGCCGAGGATGCGGCTTCTGGCGCCGAGGATTCGGTGCGCAGGGCCAACGACGCGGTGTCGCGCCTGGAAGCGGCTTTCTCGACTTCGGTCACCAAGTAAGTTTCAGAACGTTTAAGCGCCAAGTGGCGGCAAGTGGCGGAAGGATGATTCCTTCCGCCACTTCACTTTGCCGTATCGTGGCCCCGGCGGAGCCGCATATCACTCTTGAGCGGGGGCGTTTTTGGCGCCGCGCAGAGCCTTGCGGACCCGCTCGCGCAGGGCGTCATCGCGTTCGATACGCCCTTCGAGGGTGCGAAACTGCTCGACCGTAAGTCCCTGCTGAGCTGCCGCCTGCTCGACCGTGAGACTGTGATTGGATTGGGTCGCCTTGTAAACGGCGATGTATTTCTGGACCTGAGCGGGAGGGACTTCCGTCTGGTCATCGGAGCCGGAGCCTGATTGCGCAAGCGGTGCGCGCAATCGTCCAGCAAATGCCGAAGACGCTGCTGCTCCAGCCGCTGGCGCGGAAAGTATCGCGGCGCCGAGTCCGCCGCACAGCCCCAGGGCGAGCAGCGTGGCGCCGCGGAAAAGTTTGCGATTGTTTAGCAACACCATGATCCTCCAAACCGCCATCCTTGCACGCCCGTCACGGCACATAAAGCGGGACAGATAATTGCGCGCAACCCTTGCAAAGCGACCGGCGGTGCTTAACTTTGGAAGCGGCGCACGCACCGCGCAGTCCGGCGCGCCGCGGCAAACTTCCAACACTCACTGCACGATGCACCTATCGATGGAGAAAGAATCTGATGCCAGCCAAAACGGTTGAGCTGCACAATCAAGCCCGCGTCGGAATTGTTGCCGGCGCCAATCTGGTTGCCAAAGCCGCCCGCGTCACGCTTGGACCCAGGGGTCGAAACGTGATGATCCAGCGCAGCTTTGGAGCCCCGACCGTGACCAAAGACGGGGTCACGGTGGTCAAGGAGATTGAACTCGAAGATCGCTTCCAGAACATGGGCGCGAAGCTGATTCGCGAGGTCGCGCAAAAGACCTCGGATGTCGCCGGCGACGGCACCACCACCGCCACGGTACTGGCCAGCGCGATGGTGCGCGAAGGGATCGCGCTGCTCGCGGCCGGGTTCGCGCCGATCGACTTGAAGCGCGGGATGGAAGCCGCGGCCGCCAAGGCCGTCGAAGCGATCCGCAACAGTGCGCGTCCGGTCAAGGATCGCGCCACGATGCAGCAAGTCGCGACGGTTTCCGCCAACGGCGACGAACAGATCGGCAAGATCGTCGCCGACGCGATGCACAAGGTCGGCAAGGAAGGCGTGATCACGGTCGAAGAAGCACGCGGACTCGAAACCGTGCTCGACCATTCCGAAGGTATGCGCTTCGACCGCGGCTATCTGTCGCCATACTTCGTCACCAGCGCCGAGCATCTTACCTGTGAGTTCGAAGAACCCTCGATCCTGCTCCACGACAAGAAACTCTCGAACCTGCGTGAGATCCTGCCGATGCTCGAAAGTATCGTGCAGACCGGACGCCCGCTGTTGATTATCGCCGAAGATGTCGAGAGTGAGGCGCTGGCCACGCTGGTGGTCAACAAGCTGCGCGGCACGCTCAAGGTGGCGGCCGTCAAGGCGCCGGGATTCGGCGACCGGCGCAAAGAGATGCTCGAGGATATCGCGATTCTGACGGGCGCAACCGTGATCTCCGAAGAGCTGGGCATGAAGATCGAGAATGTCGATTCCAAGCTGCTCGGGCGATGCCGCCGCGTCCTGATCGATAAGGACAACACCACGATCATCGGCGGCGCGGGCAAAAAATCCGACCTCGAGGCGCGCGTCGCGCAGATTCGCCGCCAGATCGAAGACACCACTTCCGACTACGACAAGGAAAAACTTCAGGAACGCCTGGCCAAGCTCGCCGGTGGAGTCGCCGTGATCAGGGTCGGCGCCGCCACCGAAGTCGAACTCAAGGAGCGCAAGGCGCGCGTCGATGACGCAGTGCACGCGCTGCGCGCCGCGGTCGAGGAAGGAATCGTCGCCGGCGGCGGAGTCGCGATGCTGCGCGCGATCAGCGCGGTCGAATCGCTGCGGCTGTCCGAAGAGCGCCGTCCCGGCGCCAAGCTGGTCGCGGCCGCGATGAGCGAACCGCTGCGCCAGATCGCGCTCAACGCGGGGCACGAGCCCAGCGTCGTGGTAAACAAGGTGCTGGAAGGCAAAGGCGACTTCGGCTTCAACGCCAGCACCGAGGAGTATGAAAACCTGGTCGATAGCGGCGTCGTCGATCCGGCCAAGGTGGTTCGCTGCGCAATCGAAAATGCAGTCAGTGCGGCCGCACTGATGCTCACGACTGAGGCCGCAATCGCAGAAGCGCCACAAAGGACCAAGCCCGCGCCGGCGATGCCGGGCGGCATGGGCGGTGGTGGCATGGGCGGGATGGGCGGCATGGGCGGAATGGGAGGCATGGGCGGCATGGGCGGCATGGATGATTTTGGCGGCGAGGACTTTTAGCGAGGGGTTGGTAAGCTTTGGTTACTGCCATGCGGTGTCGCTCTAATGCTGGACATCCGGTTAGCGCGTGCGAGCGGCGCTCAGGGGTTTACCGCCGGGATGCGATAGTTAATAATTGCCAGAGGTACACATTCTTGGTTCTCGGCGATACATATGCAAGAAATGTCGTTGCAGCGGCGATGTCGCTCGTGTAAGCTTGCAGAGAAGCCCCGGTTTGTGCGAGAAAAAAATAGGTCGCGTCGCGGTGGCTTATCCAGTTAATCTCGGGGCACCGCGCAATTTCCAGGAGGAAAAGATGGAAGGGTTAATGAAGAAATCTTCGAAATTGGTTGGGCTGGCCGGGGCTGTATTAGCCCTTTCGTTGCTGGCGGGTTGCTCGAATCAGCCTGACCCCGCGCAGCGCGCCGTCAACGCGGCGAACCGCGCTGATCAGGCGGCCTCGCGTGCGGAAGCGGCGAGCCAGAAGGCTCAGCAGGCGTCGGCTTCGGCGCAGGCTGCGGCCAGCCGCGTCGAGCAGGCGGCCAGCGATGCGAAGGCGGCTGCGGATCGCGCAGAGGCGATCGCGGCAAAGACGATGTCCTCGGCGCCCAAGCATCATGTGATGCATCATCATCATCACCACCACAAGGCGGCGGCTTCCGACTCAGGCGCGGCGGCAGGTGGCGCGGACGCGGGTGCTCCGGCTGCGGCTCCCTCGACCACTCCGTAAGTTAGTTTTTTCAGCTCTGACGAAGAAGGGCGGATGCTCAGGCATTCGCCCTTTTTCTATGTGGGTGAAACCACAGTAGGCTGAGCACCCGGGTTCCGGCGACTCAGACCGCTCGATAACCTGTGCATAGGTGTTATTTGCCGAACGTCACGATCACCTTGAGCGATTGCGGGGTCTGCGCGGCCGCGTATGCCTGGGTAATTTGCTCGAGGGCAAAGCGATGCGTTACCAGTTCCGCCGCGCTGATAATCCCGCGCGCGACGAGCTTTAGCGCCGCGCGGGTTTCCTCTGGTCCGCACGAATAGCTCGGCGCCAGGCGCGTCTCATTGAAATACAGATCGTGCGGACGCACTAGCATTTCGTCTTCGGGCGGAGTCGCGGTGAACTGAACGACCGTCGCGCCCTTGCCCGCGCAAGCGATTCCGGTCGCGATCGCGCGGCTGGTGCCGGGACCGACGATTACCACGTCCGCCATCGCGCCGTTAGTCACCTCACGCACCTGTTCGGCCAGATTGTCCCCGGCCACGACAATCGCGGCGTCGGCGCCGAGCTCGCGTGCGCGCGCGGCGCGAGTCTCGAACAGGTCCGCGCCGATGATGAATCCGGCGCCTAGCTCGCGCGCCAGCTTGACGTGCATCATGCCCATAATCCCGAGCCCGATGATCAGAATCGATTCACCCTTTTTTAGTCCCGAGCGCACGAGCGACTTGACCACGCACGCCGCCGGCTCGATCAGGACTCCGTTGGCGTCGTCGATCTGGTCGGGAAGCTGGAGCGTGTCGCGCAGGTTGGGCGCTTCGACCAGAAAGTATTCCGCCATCCCGCCCGGGCGCAGATTGGTCGCGCGCCAGGTGGCGCATTGCACGTACTCGCCTCGCCGGCAGGCGGGGCATTGAAAGCAGGGCGCGTGATGATGCGCAAACACGCGGTCGCCCGGCTTGAAGCCGCGCACCTCCGCGCCCGCCGCGGCGACCACTCCGACCGGCTCATGCCCGAGCACCAGGGGCGCCTTGCGCCTGATGTACCAGGGCATGATGTCGCCCGAGCAGATGCCGCAGGCGGTGGTGCGGACGACGATCTGATCGGGCCCGGGTTCAGGACGCGCGGCCTCTTCGACGCGGATATCGCCAAAATCGTACAGACGTGCAACTCGCATAATTGCTCCGAACTTTGTGCGGAGCGTCGCGGCTTGTCAACCGGCCCGCGCGCCGCCAACGGCGATTGCGCTTCGGCGCGAGCGCGCCAGCATGATAAGTTATGCCGATGCCACGTCCGCAATGCCCACCGATTGCCGCCGATGTGATTGCCGAAATTGGCGATCGCATCGTGCTCATCGAGCGGCGCAATTTCCCCTTCGGATGGGCGATTCCCGGCGGGTTCGTCGATTTTGGCGAGACCGTCGAGCAGGCCGCGGTGCGCGAGGCGCGCGAGGAGATCTCGCTCGAAGTCGAACTGCGTGCGCTGCTGGGCGTGTACTCGCGCCCCGAGCGCGATCCGCGCGGGCAGACGATCACGGTGGTCTATGTCGCGCGCGCAACCGGCACGCCGCGAGCCGACGACGACGCCAAAAACGCCGCGCTTTGCGACCCGCGCAATCCGCCCACGCCGCTGGCATTCGATCACGCGGAGATCCTTGCCGATTACGTGCGCTTCCTCGAACGCGGCGAATTCCCCGCGCCGTGGCGACGCTAGCGGCCCTTGAACTTCGGATCGCGGCGCTCGGCCAGCGCGCGCGCGCCCTCGCGAAAATCCTCGGTCATCAGGAGCGTGCTCTGCGCAAGCGCCTCAAGTTCCATGAAGGTCTGCTTGTCGAGGTTGTGGCCGCGGTCGATTATCCGCTTGGCCAACCCCACCGCGACCGGAGCGTTGCGCGCAATCTCGCGCGCCAGCTCTTCGGCGGCGGCGATATGTTTGCCGGTTTCGACGACCCGGTTCACCAATCCGATGCGCAGCGCCTCATCGGCGTCGATAAGCCTTGCCGTCATGATCAATTCTTTGGCGCGCGCGTAGCCTACCGTGCGCGTCAGCCGCGTGGTGCCGCCAACGTCGGGCACCAATCCGATCCGGGTCTCGGGCATCCCCAGGCGCGTGCCGGTGGCTGCAATCCGCGCGTCGCAGGCCAGCGCGATCTCGAGTCCAAGTCCGCCGGCGTAGCCGTGCAGCGCGCCGATGACGGGCTTCTCGATCGATTCCATCCGGGACAGCGCGGCCTGCGACTCGCCGACGAAGTGGCGAAAGCGCGCGAGGTCGGACCCGCCGCCGGGCGCCGCGGCCGCACCGGTGTCGCTCGCCAGCGACATGAAATCGATTCCGGCGGAGAAGACCTGGCCTTCGCCGTAAAGAATGATCGCGCGTACTTCCGGCCGATTGACCTCTTGCAGCGCGCGCGGCAGCGCCTCGAGCATCGCGCCGCTGACCGCGTTGCGTTTGTCGGGGCGGTTGAGCCCCAAGTATGCGATTTCGCCTTCGACTCTGACTTTAATCAATTCGTCTGCCATTGGATTACCTTTCGCTTCTCGGGTGGATTAGACCGCTCGCCGCGGGGGTTACGGTTTGATGAGGATCTTGATCGCGCCTTCGGTGTGCGCATCGAAAATCTTGTAGCCGTGCGGAGTTTCATCGAGCCCCAGTGTGTGGCTGATGATCGGGCGCGGATCGATCCGGTGGTGTTCGATAAGCGTCGCGAGCTGCGGGATATGCGCGCGGATATTGGCCAGGCCGACCCGGAAGGTCAGATCGCGCTGGAAGGCCAGCATGATCGGGTAGTTGTAGAGCGGCTGTCCCGGCACGCCGATCATCGAGACGGTTCCGCCGCCGCGCACGTTATCGAACGACGCGTTGAGCGCGCTTTCGTTTCCGACCGCCTCGATCGTGACGTCGGCGCCGCGGCCGTCGGTGCGGTCGAGGATCTTCTGCTTCGCTTCGGCGAGCGTGACGGCGGTTGCGCCGAGCTTGCGCGCCAGATCAAGCCGGTAGGGGACGCTATCGACGGCGATCACCTCGGCGGGACCGAACAGATGGGCGGCCAAAATCGCGCACAGTCCCACCGGGCCGCATCCGAAGATCGCGACCGTGTCGCCGGGGCGAATATCGCCATTGAGCGCGCCGAAGAACGCGGTCGGCAATATATCGGCCAGAAACACCGCCGCGTCGTCATCGACGCCCTCCGGCAGTGGATAGCAGGTGTAGTCGGCCATCGGCACCGCGATCGCCTCGGACTGTTCACCGCCGAGCTCACCAAGCTTACCAGCCGCGTTCTTGCCGAAGCCGAATACGGCGGAACCCGCAATCGCGCACTGCGACGGCTGTCCGCGCCGGCAGAAGAAACAGTTGCCGCACGCGACCAATCCCGAAACCACGACGCGCTGGCCCTTGCGCAGTTGGGTTACGCCGTTTCCGAGCTCCTCGACCACGCCGACGCCTTCGTGTCCGAGCACGAAACCGGGCTCGACGGGCATCTCGCCCTGGTAAGGGTGCAGGTCGGAGCCGCAGATGGCGGCGCGCGTGATCCGGACGATCGCGTCCGACGGCGAGGTGATTTCAGGGTCGGGGACCCGCTCGACGCGCACGTCGCGGGGACCGTGGAAAATGGTTGCCTTCATTGCGAAGCCTCTGGTCGATGCCAATTGCGCCGCGCGGCGCGGCGCGGGATCTTTCGCGGCGATAATTGCACATAATCGCGAGGGTTTGCAGCACGCGCGAAAGCCGTGATAATTGCAGATTCCGGAGGCAACGATGATTCAAAATGTAAAAAAGGTGCTTGCGCCGATCGACTTCTCGAAATTTTCGATGGACGCGTTGCACAGCGCGTGGGATCTCGCCAAGGATCTTGGCGCCGAGCTGCATATCGTGCACATAGTCGCGCCCCATCACAGCTTTCTCGAGCAGCAATCCACCGAGATAACGCGGACGGCCGCGCTGGCTGAGCAGACCGAAGAGGAACTCGCGCGCATCAAGAAGGCCGACTTCGGCAATTCGCCCAAAATCTTCACCGCGGTGATAACCGGCGCGCCGGTGGTCAAGCTGTGCGAGTATGCGCGGCAGAACCAGATTGATCTGATCGTGCTCGCGACGCATGGCCGTACCGGAGCCGAGTACCTGGTGATCGGCTCGGTCGCCGAAAAAATCGCGCGCAATGCGCCATGCTCGGTGCTGGTGTACCGCAAACCGAACCGCTGAGGCGCCATCCGCATTTGCGCCGTGGAGAAAATAATGAATTCCGCCGAACAGAAAGAGCGCGCGCTCGCGTTCCTGAAAAGTTTCGAGAAGCCCGATCCGAAGGATTATGAAAATCTGCTCGCCGACGATTTCGAGTTCGAGATG